>AMFJ01018673.1_pt1 | contig 17161 bp, 15 predicted proteins | sample 427208 | NCBI WGS metagenome assembly AMFJ01 (sample SAMN02954298, study PRJNA114691) | groundwater metagenome | biome: aquatic; feature: subsurface aquifer; material: sediment; isolation source: subsurface aquifer sediment | place: USA: Rifle, CO | collected 2008-08
CACAGTCATTTTTAATTCTTTAATCCCTTTATTTTTATGCGCTTCAAGCGGAATAACAATGCAGCCCAATTCTTGCGCGAGCCTATCTAAGTTAATTTTTATACCGCGTTGCCGTGCTACATCCATCATATTGACTGCAATCAGCATAGGCACACGCATTTCCAACAATTGCAGGGTCAGATAAAGATGCCGTTCAAGATTACTGCCATCTACAATATTCACGATAAGGTCTGCATGACGATTTAAAATATAGTCACATGCAATACGTTCATCGATAGAAGAAGATTCATTCACACTATTTAATGAATACGCGCCCGGTAAATCAACTACAGCAACCGTGATATCTTGCTGCTTAAATAAACCCGTTTTACGTTCCACCGTCACACCAGGCCAATTGCCTACTCGTTGGCGCGCACCGGTTAAACGATTAAATACCGTCGTTTTGCCGCAATTCGGATTACCCACCAAACCAATGGTAAATGTTTTTTGCGGGGAATTTGGAAGCAGCGTGTCACAGCAAGATTGCGTCAGTAAATTCATGCGCTCACCTGTTCCACGGTTAAAATGCTCGCTTCGCCTTTACGTAAACTCAACGAAAAACCACGCACAGTAATTTCAACCGGATCACCTAATGGCGCAATATGTGAAACGATAAACTCTGTACCCGGCAATAATCCCATTGAAATTAATCGATGTCGATAAAGCGTTTCCCCTGGTTGAATGCGAACAATTCGCCCCAGAGTACCCATTTTCATGTCGCCAAGCTGCATGGAAAGTCCTTATTTAGTTATGTTAGTATCCTTTTTCAGTGTTATTCTGTCAATACAATTGAGAATTATTCGCATTTAAAATATACAGCAACAAAACTGTTATTAATTTGGGCCCACAGGCTAACAATCGATTGATTTTTTATGAACGGCTTCTACGTCGAGAGAATAGTGATAATTCTTCTTTTGTTCTTATTTCTTTCAACTCTATAGCATTAGCATTGCTTAAAGAAGGACTTCGAGATAGGGATACTTCCTTATCAGGATCATCAAGCTCCTCTATAGAACCTAGACGATTTATTTGTTCATAGGCTTTCTTAAGTGCCTCAGATGCTTTATCAGCAACTTTATTTGCGTAATCCGATGATGCCAAGGTCGGAGGAGCAAAAATAACATGATCTTTTTGAGTTTTTCCTTCCATTTTCTTGATTTCGTAGCTACCCAAATCAGCTTTTATAGCTTCTATTTGCTTTTTTGTCGCCTTTGATTGCTCCGAAGAAAAATGCAGGATGATTTTATCTTCCATGCCCATAACGTGTCGCATTATGTCAAGCGCCACACTAAATTGTGTGTGCTTGATCGGATCAAAATCAAAGATACCGCCTTTTTGTTGCATTTTTTCCAGGAAAAACGCCGCTTCCTGTAGCAAATCGGGATGCGGCATTTCAATCCATGAACTAAACATTTCACGAACACTCGTGATAAATCCCTTATAGGGCTTATCTGTTAAACAAGGATCTATTTTTATAGTTAATTTTTCTTTCACAGAATCCATAAATTCGTCAAACAATTTTTTGACTATATTGGGATCTTTTAAGCCTACACCCGCAAAAAAACCGGAAATCGCTACCTGATCCAACCCTGGATCTAATGCCTTAACTCTATTTTTTATGTCGCCCTCCACATCAACTCCTTGCGCTTCCAAAGTAGCATAAATCCCTTTTGATTCTAAAAAAGCATCAAACAAAAATCGATATGACAATTTTTCGGAAATAAAATCAGCCACACCTGCTTCACGTTTATTTTGAGATTCTCTGATATAACAACGCATATTACTTATTGAGTAAAGATCGAAATTTTCAGTTTCCCCAGTCGGTTTTTTTCTTTCCTCCAGAGCAGGTTTTACGTCATTTTTCTGCACAGCATGCGCTACATCAAAAGGTGAGCTCTCAGCTTTCCATTGCAAAAATTTTTCTTTACTTGATGTTCTTTCCCATGTACCAAAATGCTGTACATGCGTCAGCGGATGTTTTTGCCTTTCCTGCATAACCTCTATTAGTTTTTCGAAATTCCCGCGCATGTCTTGCGCAAAGGCTTTCGTACTGTTATAAAAAAAATTATCTAATTGACTTAATAAAGCTTCATTAAACTTTTCGATATCTTGAATAGCTGTGGCCAATTTTTTTCGTGCTTCTTCATTTGCTTGCGCACTTTGCGTAAGGTACAAATAATATTCATAAACTTTCTTAAGGGATCGGCGGATATCCGTTTCCTGCTTTAGAATAGTTATTTGCTCACGCTCGAGCGGCACAGGTTCTCGCGCCAATGCAATAAATTGCTTACCCACTTCAATCGCTTCCTGTATGGCTTGATTCGCTTTTTTAAAAAATGTCTCAGCGTCACCAGCCTTTAAGTCTTTTGCTCCTTTAAAAAGGACATATACTATTTTTGCGTTCTTATCAAACTTAGCACGATCTTCCTCTAATGGACCGTCCTCAACGAGGGCAATATCGACTACGGTCTCTACCAATCGATCAAGTTCTGCTTTTTTCTGTTCGAGAGCTTGAAGTTCGGTCTTATACTTAACACACATCTCCCAAATATCCACAAGCGTGTTCATAAGTTCTGTTTTAGTAGGCTCCGCGGTAACAAAAGCATTTATTTTCTTTGCTAATTCAATTTCATTAACCTTATTCGGATCAGGTTCAGTGACATATTGACATAATCCTGATGCAAGAACCTCTGGACTTATACTCCTGGATTGTAATACACTTTCCAATTGCTTTCTGACTTGATTCGGCTGTAATATGCCCTTTTCGTCTGGCGGGGAAGAAGCAAAAGCTGTTTTTAGTTGTGCAGCTATAATTGAAGAAATCTTCGGTAATTTTACACCGCGAACATATTCATCTAATTGATTTAATGCATCATCAATGATCTTATCTGGTTTTTCAATTTCTTCTATTTTAATAGGACGGCTCGGCATAAGCATTTACTCATAATTAATTGATATCAATGAACTTTTTATTTAAGTCTATGTTGTTTTTCTTAAAAAATCCTTAAAATAGCTCACTTGTAAATAATATACCATTTTTTTGAACAAAATAATCCAATTAGTGTATAATTTTATTTAAGTCTATCCTTTAAATTGGAGTTGTTTGTATGGGTGAAAATCGGTCTATGTCTCAAGAGCAACAATCAAAAGAAGAGCCTAAAAGCGTTCCCAAGCTTCTTGAGGGCATTAAAAGAAATTTTGAAGCATTTGAGCATTTTAAAAAAAATCCAGAACAAAATATTCCTGAATTTAAGTTCGAGAAAGAACCCATCACAAAAGCAATAGAAACACTGAAGAAGAATGTAGAAAATCATCTAAAAACACTTGATCAAAAACATCATATAAACGAAACGATATACAACGATTTATCGAACGGATTAAAGCAAACATTTGAAGGCTGGAAAAAAGGAGAACAAGGAAACTCAAAGCTAGTGCTCAGTCAAGCTGAAATCGCCTTTCAAAAGGAATACAAAGATCCCACTTACTCCGACCTGGTAAAAAAAGAATTTCAGCAACTCGAAGAAACTGTCACAAAAGAACTAGCCTCTTTAGAACGTCGTTCCAGAGAACAAGCTTTCACTTGCAAATATTTTGATGTTGCATTGCAAAATATGCAATTAGAGGGTGTGAAAGAAGCTACATTTAAACGCATTCAAGATCAAAAGACAGAAGAAGAATTGCGACGCGAGGGAATGCTTGCAACAGGCGTATCACTCGCCACTAAAATAAAGAAAGTACAAGCAGGAGGCGACGGACTTTATGAAAGCAAAGATCTTGACTACAAAGGCTTAGTGTATGAAGTAAAAAACGGCAGTGTGACCTTACTTACACCCAAAGATGAGTATTTCTGGTCATGGGATCCTGATAGATGGAAAAAAGGCTGTCGAGGACAAATTATATTATTAATGCAACTTGGACAAATAGCTCCAGGAGATGAAGTCGTTATTTCCTTTAAAGATCCATCTGCATTTAAAGATGCAAAAGGCATCGAAAAAATTTTCGATATGTTACAAGAATGTCAAAAAAAATATTTATTTGCTGAATTAGACGAAAAGACCAAAGCCTATTTAATTAGCTTACACGAAGAAAGAACCAAACATCCTGTTCCTCTTGGTGACAATAATAAGATTATTGCAGCGATAGACCAAGTTCTCACGTTAGAAAAACAAATGACAGATGCTGCCGCCAAGCAGAAATATGTAGGCAAAACACGCGAAGAAATGGAACAAAAAGCCGATGCCGCATTGAAAGACGTGAAAGGCGATGATGCTCGAATAAAAGAAAAAGAAGCCCTGGCAACTAAACTTAAATCTTTTATGCCAGCAGAACCCGTTATGGTATCAAATATATCTTATGCAAAGTTCAAAGAAAATCAAGAAAATGCAATACAGACACATATAAAGATAAATGATGTAGTAGACTCAAAAGCTTATGACGAATCAAAATCAGATAGTGATAAACTCAAGATCATCCAAGAACAAATTAATAACATGACAGAAAAATTAAAAAAAGCTGAAAAAGCTTGCGAGATCATTGACTGGCAAACAGCTGAGCTGAAAAATGAAAATCCGAATGATAAATTCGCGCAATCACAATATCAAAAACTAAATAGCTTACATAAAGCAACTACAGAGGAATCAACCGATCTGAGAACAAGAGCTCTCGTTTTGCAGAATGAACTAGATACAAACTTGAATCGGCATAAGGATTACCAAACAACAAAAGAAAGCATGAATCAGGCGATACAACAGATTGAAAAACTGGGTAATAAGATAGAAGCTTCCCAACACAAAATCAGCGAACTTGGCAAAAAGATAGAAACTGCAGAAAACCAACAGCATCGCCCAAGAGGATAAGTATTTCCCGCATGTTTTTTGCATAGGGGGCTGTAAAAACTGTTTTTTTCTTAATACTTTATTAACATTCCTAACCTATACTAAAATTAAGAATAGGTTATAAGTAGCTAAAAAATCTATAATTAATAGATGGTGATGTATGAGCAGTAATCGCCCAAGCAAAAAAACTTCGCCGCTCCCCACAGAGGAAGAGATAAAGGCATTTTTAGACTTACAAAAACAAGCGAAAAACGATTTGGAAAATTGGAATACGTTAGACAAAACCGAAAAAGAAAACGCAAAAAAGATTTTTACAGAGCTTGCTCAAAAAACAAGTGCAATAACACGAATTTACAGATTAAAGAAAATCGAACTATTACCCGAGTGGATAGATAATACTACGCTTAACGCCCTTCAAGAAAATTTACAGAAAAAACTTAATCCGCCAAAACCTTTCATAGAAGAAGAATTTAACCAATTAAAAGTTTCTATCGAAGAAGGAAAAAATGATCTCGACATTGGAAAATCAAAAAAAGAATTAAAACGATTCAGTGAACAATTAAAACAATCTATCGAGGAAAAGACTAATCTCCCACCATGGATAACTCAAGATTCTCTCATATTTTGGTTAGATTCATCCCTTACTCATAAAGATAAAGCGAACATTGATATCATTGCAGATGTCTTAAGCAATCGCGATATAAGCGATCAAATATTTCTAGGCAGCAAAACCCCAGAAAATCTAATTAAACATATATTCGAACAAGATGAAGTAAAAATCAAACCTATAGTATATGCGTATTTGAAAAAAAAATCTGACATTGCTCCATATTATATAGAAAAAGAAGCAGCAAATTATCTAGAAGAAAAAATAAACAAAGAAAAATCATTGCAAGTCAAGCTATTACAACAACAAGCATTGAGTAGTTTGGAAAAAAAATGGAATGAAATAAAAAAAACATTATTAAAAGATTACTCGCAAGCAGAAAAAAGCAACATACCAGACATTAGCTCTAAATTCAATCAAATACTGTTTATTTTTCTCTATCCATTACCGCCTTTCATTCATCGAAAAGATTTATTTAAATTAGTAAACTATTATCCTATTTATGTAACTGGTATCACTACAACACAACCTCAACTTTCGCTATTACTAGATGCTTTATTTTTCAAAGATAGTCCAAAAAAAAATAGAACAATCAGAACAAATATTATTAATACCCTAAAACAGATCCAATGTTTTGATCAAGGCCAAAAAGAAGAAATAACTGCCTCTTTAGCCAAAGAAAAAAAAGGATCAATCAAACTCTATCTTCCAAAAGAACATGTTTTATCAAACGATTCTTATTTCCTGCAAGAAAAATTGCTCTTAGGTTTATTTGAACATCTCGAAAAACCAGCAAAAACAGCAAAAGCGAAAAATGAGGCAAATTTTGCAGCTAAATCTTTGCTTATATTATTCCTGGAGCTTGACGGTAAACTTCCACAACCATTACAAAAATATGAAAGCGAAATGCTTGATTTTTTTGATCGACTACTAGAAATCTATGCAAAAGAATCGAAAGAAATCCAAGAATCGTTGGAAAAAAGCTGGAATGATTTCTTTGTACAGCCTGACGAAAAAAATATAATTATAGGAAACCACCCAGATAAAAGTAAAAAATTAGTACATCTTGTTAGCTTAATAAATAAAGCTGATGAATATGAAAAAAACAATCTTAAAGCAGAACAAAAACTTCAAACAGAAGCAGAGAAACAACGCGAAGATAAAGAAAAAAAGCAACACGAACTTGAAAAACAACGTCTTCGTGAAGAAAAACAACGACAAAGAGACGAAGAAAAACAAAAACGTGAACTTGAAGAGAAACGCCGTCAAGAAGAAAATCAACACATAAAAGAAGAGAATCAACGCAAGCAAGAAGAAGAAAAACAACGAAAAGCAGAAGAAGCAAGACAAAAGAAAGAGGTGGAAGCACGAAAAAAACAAGAAGCCGAAGAAAAAATCGCTGAAGAAATCAAACAAGAACAGGAAACCGTTCGAACACATGCACTAAAAACCTTGCTGACTGCTTTAAAACAAATGACAGGTTATGCAAAGAGTAACGCTGCTGCCCGCGAAGGAAATTATCATTTTTTTAAGCGGGAACCAGATGATTTTACAGATCTTGTAAGTAAAATTAAAGAAAATATTGGTGAGCTGAAAGAAGAACAAACAACTGTACTATTACCCAAACAGGTACATTGCAAAATCATTCCTGTTGACGAAAATACCTCTCAAAGATTAGCCCATGAGCTTCGGATTACGACAGAAGAAGCCAAACAAGCATTAGAACAACCTATTGCCGATGCCAAAGCCAATATATCGGAAGGAGAAGCGCCTCGCCTGCAAAAAAATCAACTCGCAATTAATATTGTGGGTGACCTACAACATCCTAAAGCCTGTTTTACTATACAACGCGTCGACGATAAATTCTTCTATGGAATGCCTAAACTATCTCCTGCAAATGATAATGATCTTTTAGAAATAGCTAATGATCTTTGTCTTTCATTTATACGAGATCTAGGCGCCAAACAAACTTTCAATATCTATCCAAACTCAAATAAACGAATGACATGTGCTCTTATTCTATTATGTAAAGCACAAAATATTTCTTACAATAATGAATCCCGCATCGATTATGTACCAAGTAACAATGAAGTTCTTTTCGTTAAAAATTTAATTGCTCAAGGAACGTTAGAAAAAGAAATGGAACTTTCTGTTGAAAATGAATTAACCGCTCTTAAAGACTTAGAACCCAAGATTCATAATCAAGCCGTCAAAAATAAATTGCAAAACATTACCAAACAGGTTGAAACTGCACTCAACCGCGAGCATGTTGCACCTGATGAAATTTATCAACTTATCGAAGGGGTGCAAAAGCCTCCCCGCCCTTGATCCATTTATTTATTCTTCTTTTTCTGCTTTTACTTGCTTAATCAATACATTTTCCAATCGTTGCCTTAACGCCAGCAACTGCCCATGAAAAAAATGTCCGGCACCTGGCATCCGAATGACATTAGGCTTAGGATTCAATGTGTCTACCCAGGCAAATACTTCATCTGGCGAAATCACTTCATCTTCTTCGCCTTGCACTAAAATCCACGGACAGGTTACTTTTGATAAATCATCGCCCTTAAAACGCGACACTTGCGGCGCAATTGTAATTAACTGCGCGGGTGAAACTTTCATGGCGGCAATCGTTGCAATATACGCACCAAATGAAAATCCAGCCAACCAAATGGCATTATCCGGAAAAATCCGTTTTAGCCAATCTGCAATAAATACAACATCATCCACTTCGCCGACACCAAACGCATGTGTTCCTTCACTTTTTCCTACACCGCGAAAATTAAATCGAACAGTACGTAAACCCAAATCATGACAAACACGCGTCATTGTTGTGACGACTTTATTTTTCATGGTGCCGCCATGCAATGGATGTGGATGACAAATAATCGCGGTAGCAGTAGCGTGTTGATAATCTTTGGCAGGGGTTGCTAGGATTTCTAAATTGCCTGCAGGCCCTGGAAGTAAAAAAATGGATTCGGATGATGGAAAATGTTGCATCCTTGAAATATAGCCATATCATGGCTGTTTTTCAAGGGCTTTTTGCTTTTGTAATACCTTCTTCAAAAATAGGCCGGTATAGGACGTTGGATGCTTTGCCACCTCTTCGGGTGTGCCGGTTGCCACAATTTGCCCGCCACGATTACCGCCCTCAGGGCCAAGGTCAATAATCCAATCTGCCGTTTTAATCACATCTAAATTATGTTCAATAATCACAATGGTATTGCCATCATTGCGCAAACGATGCAGCACTTTCAACAATTGTTCAATATCATAAAAATGTAATCCCGTTGTTGGCTCATCCAAAATATATAATGTATTTCCTGTATCACGCCGCGATAATTCACGCGCGAGTTTAATACGTTGCGCCTCTCCTCCCGATAAGGTAGTAGCACTTTGTCCTAAACAAATATACGACAAACCGACATCAATCAAGGTTTGCAATTTACGTGCGACGACTGGAATCGGATCAAAAAATTCACGCGCATCTTCAATGGTCATATCCAAAATTTGCTGAATATTTTTTCCTTTGTAAGTGATTTCTAATGTTTCACGATTGTAACGTTTACCCTGGCATACATCACACGTCACGTACACATCTGCCAGAAAATGCATCTCAACTTTAATAACCCCATCGCCTTGGCAGGCCTCACATCGCCCGCCTCGCACATTAAAACTAAAACGTCCGGGCTGATAACCGCGTGCACGTGCCTCTTGTGTACCTGCAAATAATTCGCGAATCGGGGTAAACAGTCCCGTATAAGTTGCTGGATTAGAACGCGGCGTGCGCCCAATGGGACTTTGATCAATATCCACGACCTTATCAAGATGCTCAATTCCCTCGACAGAACGAAAAGGTGCAGGCTCTCGCAAAATTGCACCATTCAAAGCACGCGCAGCAATAGGGGCTAACGTATCATTAATTAAAGTAGATTTACCCGAACCCGATACACCTGTAATACACGTCATCACACCGAGAGGAATCGTGACATTTATTTTACGCAAATTATTGCCGGAAGCCCCTTGCAGTGAAATCACTTTTTTAGGATTGATTGGAACACGTTTCTTGGGTGTGACAATACTCCGCTTTCCAGATAAATAGTGTCCGGTCAATGACGCCGGATTTTTTAAAATATCGTTTGGCTTGCCTTGCGCTACAATTTCACCCCCATGCACACCGGCACCCGGGCCCAAATCAATCACGTGATCAGCGCTTAAAATTGCATCTTCATCATGCTCAACCACGATGACTGTGTTTCCTAAATCACGTAATTGATGCAATGTTTCAAGCAAACGCGCATTATCTCGCTGATGCAACCCGATGGAAGGCTCATCTAAAATATACATGACACCCACAAGCCCTGCGCCAATTTGACTTGCCAACCGAATACGCTGCGCTTCTCCTCCTGATAAGGTTTCAGCACTACGGTCTAAACTCAAATAATCGAGCCCAACATTCACTAAAAAACTTAAACGGCTAATTAACTCTTTATTAATTTTGGCTGCGATATCTCCGCGATAACCCGAAAGCACTAATTTTTCAAAAAAGGTTTTCGCCTGACTGATAGGTAATCGAGTAATTTCCGCAAGCGTAGTATCTGCTACAAACACATGACGTGCTGCTTTACACAAACGCGTACCGTCACATTCATCACATAATTTCACCGCAAGATATTTGCTGAGCTCTTCACGCACCATGTTGGATTCCGTATCACGATAACGTCGCTCCATATTCGGAATCACACCTTCAAATGCATCAACTTTAGAAAAACCGCGCCCATCTTCATTACGATAATTAAATTGAATGAGCTCATCACCGCTGCCATGCAAAATCACGTGCTGGATTTTTTTTGGCAACAGACTAAATGGATGTTCCATATTAAATTTGTAATGTTTGGCTAACGAGGACAACAATTGAAAATAATAACCATTACGCCGATCCCATCCGCGGATAGCACCGTCTGCCAAACTTAATGTTGGGTTAGTTATAATTAAATTCGGATCAAAATGCTGTTTAACACCCAGACCATCGCACGTAGGACATGCCCCCGTTGGACTATTAAATGAAAATAAACGCGGCGTTAATTCTGCTAAACTATAACCGCAATCGGGACAAGCGAATTTGGCTGAAAAAACCTGCCCTGCGCGTTTAGGTTGATCAATTAACCCAATGATCACTAAGCCGTCCGCCAAGCGTAACGCGGTTTCAATGGATTCTGCTAAACGCACTTGGATATCTTTACGCACTTTGAGTCGATCAATCACCACTTCAATGGTGTGTTTGCGGCGCAAATCTAATTTAGGTGATTTGTCCAATTCAACGATGTCACCGTCAATACGTGCGCGCACATAACCTTGACTATGTAACTCTTGTAATAATTCAAGATGCTCGCCTTTACGTTCACGCACAACAGGCGCCAAAACCATAATTTTGGTATCTTCTTGCCAAGTTAAAATCACATCAACCATTTGACTAATGGTTTGTGCTTCCAACACATGCCCATGCAGAGGACAACGCGGCTGACCCACTTTAGCAAATAATAAGCGCAAATAATCGTAAATTTCTGTAATGGTTCCAACTGTTGAACGAGGATTATGTGATGTCGATTTTTGTTCAATAGAAATCGCCGGCGATAATCCTTCGATATGGTCTACGTCCGGTTTTTCCATCATCGATAAAAATTGCCGCGCATAAGAAGATAATGACTCTACATAACGACGCTGCCCTTCCGCATATAACGTGTCGAATGCAAGTGATGATTTCCCTGAACCCGATAAACCGGTAATCACAACCAATTGATCACGCGGTATATCAACGTGGATATTTTTTAAATTATGCGTGCGCGCGCCACGAATTTGAATGTGTTTCATACTTAATGCCACAAAAAATGGTTAAGTAGTATAGCAGATTAGCTTTCACTTTTCCCAAAGCAACCGTAAAATAAGCCCACCTTAAAATGATAACTACTACAACAAAATGAACTCTATTGAAAAACACGCAGCAATCACTCTTGCAGCCATCATGTGCTTACGCATGTTAGGTTTATTTATGGTCTTGCCGCTCTTTTCACTCTATGCACATCAATTACAATACGCAACCCCCCTCCTCATTGGGGTTGCTATGGGTATTTATGGCTTGACCCAGGCTATGTTGCAAATTCCATTGGGTGCCTGGTCAGATCAGGTAGGACGCAAAAAAATCATTGCCTTAGGTCTGATTATCTTTGCTATAGGAAGCGCAGTGGCTGCCTCTGCCACGACAATTTGGGGGATGATCCTGGGACGCTCCCTGCAAGGCGGCGGGGCTGTTGGCAGCACAATCATTGCCCTCATGGCTGATTTAACACGGGAAAAAGAACGCACCAAAGCTATGGCAATCATCGGTATGACAATCGGGATGTCATTCTCACTTGCCATGTTAATGGGGCCTCTGTTGAACCCTTGGTTACATGTCAACGGGATATTTTGGCTTGCTGCATTGTTAAGTCTATTTGCTATTGCGATATTAGTTATTTATGTTCCTACCCCAGAAAAAACCATTTGGCATGCTGATGCAGAACCCGAATGGCACTCTTTCTTTGCCGTATTAACCACCCAGGAACTGGCGCGCCTGAATATCGGCATCTTTATTCTGCACGCGATTTTTACTGCCAGTTTTGTTATTATCCCCATTAGTTTACAAAATAAGGTTGGTTTAGCAGGAAATCAGCAATGGATATTGTATTTACCTATTTTATTGTTAGCTTTTATTTGCAGCATTCCTTGCATCATCATCGCTGAAAAAAAGCATCAATTAAAATTATTTTTTCTCGCCGCAATCATGACATTGAGTATAGCTGAATTAGTATTCTGGGTTTTTGCAAATAGTTTTGTTTCATTTGCTATCGGCCTATTGCTTTTCTTCACTGGATTCTCTATCCTCGAAGCTTTTCTACCTTCCCTCGTATCTAAAACAGCACCCTTGAAACGCAAAGGCACCGCACTTGGCATCTATTCTTGCGCGCAGTTTCTTGGTATCTTTGTCGGAGGCTCGGTAGGCGGTTGGTTATATGGTTTGTTTGGCCCCACTGATGTCTACCTCTTCTGCGTCGCCCTCGCCATTGCGTGGATAGCTATTGCGTTTCGTATGAAAAACCCGCAACATCAGACAAACCCTGTGCTTTAGTAACCCAATACATCATTAGGAGAATTCAATATGGCAAAAGGCAGTATCAATAAAGTTATTTTAATCGGCAACTTAGGCCGTGATCCGGAAGTACGTTACACCCCTAACGGGTTAGCAGTAGCGAATATTAGCATTGCTACTACGGAAGCGTGGAAAGATAAACAAAGCGGTGAAAATCAAGAACGCACCGAATGGCATCGCATTGCTCTATACGGACGCTTAGCTGAAATCGTGGGTGAATATTTACGCAAAGGTTCTAAAATTTACATCGAAGGCCGCTTACAAACCCGTAAATGGCAAGACAAAAATACCGGCCAGGATCGATATACAACAGAAGTTATTGCTGATTCACTACAAATGCTGGACAGCAAAGGCGGCAGCGGAAGCAGCAGTACAGATCATACATCTTCCGCAAAAAATGATGCGGAAACCACTCAGCCTGAACCCGTTGATAGTTTTGATGATGATATTCCATTTTAATTCCTACCATACCATATTTTGTTAATTTTATATAGTAAGTCCTTGATATGAGGGCTTATTATTTTTTATGAATGTTAATTTTTATTTAGAATGACATATATTGCAGATTATATTGAATGGCTAGCTATAAATCTTATTGAGCGAGACGCTAAACAAGTGGACTCAGATACTTTAAAAGCCATAAAAAAATGAGCGATGGTTTAAGAGAGCGCCGGCCACAAAAAATAGCAAAGTCTAGAGAAAATTCAACGCCAATTGACACCCATCAATTTCGCCACCTTTTAAATACCATGGCTCAACGAGACGGATTAAGCCAGAGTGAAATTGCACGATGGTCTGGTCGTGCTGACATAAAACAGAATCGTGTTTACGACCATATGAGTGAATTTGAGCTGGTTATTAGGAGGCAGCCTTGGCTAAGCATATTACTGATTATGATGTTGAACGAATAGTTGAAATTCTTGATGGTTGGCGTGACAAGTTAACATGGAAAGCTTTATGTGATGCATGTTCCCCTGTTATCGGCACAAAACCTTCTAGACAAACATTGCTAAAGTTCTCACGTATCACTATGGCCTACGACGTGTGTAAAATTCGTTTAAAAGAGCATGCTCCCGTATGCACCCCACCTTCAATGAGAGTTGCAGTCGAGCGAATTAATCGATTAGAACAAGAAAATGAGCGTTTAAAACGCGAGAATTTGGGCTTACTGCAACAGTTTGTGGTATGGCAGTACAATACCTGTGCTCGCGGACTAAGTGAGCATGATCTTAACAAAGCACTCCCATCTATTGATCGAGGAAAAACTGATTAGGACTACTGTTATTTTTTCAGATCAATTTTCTTTTCAAGCACTGGCTTAGGCTCAGCGCATGTCATTAAACCATCAGAACCATGAAATGCTCTACGCTCGGTAATTTTTACATTGCCAAAATATTTTTGCATTGTTTCTGTTAAATAAAGAGCTTCGCCATGCGACTCTCGATAAAATCTTTCAGGTTCAACTGAGGTAATATATACAATTCCACCAGGTTTTACTGTTTTAGCTAAACTATTTAAAAAATCATCTTTATACATATATGGCACGTTATATTTAAAAACAGTAACAACGTCGAAAGCTTGAAAATATTTTTCTGGTTTAGATTGAAGAGCTTCTTGTAATGTAAGCTTTTCAATATGATCTTCACCTAATCGCTTCACACATGTTTCATAATCTGTAGAACGTTCAAAACTTGGTTCTAGCGCATAAACATCGCATCCTAATGTATCTTTGATTTTTTCAGCAATAAAGCCTGTTCCAGCGCCTACATCTAGAACTTTACTACCGCGTGGTATTAGAGGTAATTCGACATGTTCTTCTCGGATTCCCCATTGATTGTTTTTTCTTTCATGAGCAGAAGCATATCTATCGGTTGATTGAGAGAAAGCTGCATATGTAGGTAATGAAGAGGGCTTCATTTTAATAATGTTAATTACAAATTTTTTTTCTTCTTCAGTGACTTCAAATGCTCGTCCCACTTTTGAAAGAGAGCTTAATTCAGATTGTAAACAGGAAATAGCCGATGATAACGATTCATAACGATTTAGATGAAGTAATTGAGCCCCCTAAACAGCAGAATCAGCCTGAAGATAAAATTCATCCCTGGCGAATCTGCCCTATTGGCAAACATTTTGTAAAAAAACACGCTGTTTATATTCCTCCTAGCAAAGAACACCCTGATGGTGAAATCATAGAAAGACATGAACACTGCGCTACGAACCCATCAAAAAAAGACCTTTTATCCTTTGATGAAATTCAAGCGATGACAGAAAAATATTTCCATCAATTAAGTGGGCCACCAAAAGCTGGTGTACTAAAAGGTTATAATTATGAAAAAACATTCCTTACTGATTTCCGTAATTTGTTTATTAGCATCATCGCAGCTATTTGCTATTAATCAACAAAGTTTAAAAAAATATCCCTACCAACTACTCACCAACGATTACGGTATCTTAAATGAAGCAAATTTAAAGAGATACACATATGAAGTAAATGTAGAACCATTTACAGGAAAATTTAATGGCCTTGATTATTGGCAATGCTTTCCCACAAAAAATGTAACGGTATGGTACGAAAAAGGAGATTACGATCCCGATGAAAAAATAACTCACGGTAGCCCTTACATACGGGTCAAAACAAACTCAACTACGACATACGACTATGCTTTACGTCGAGCTTTTTCACTTAACTATGCTCAAGATAAAATAAAAAAATGGCAACAATTAATGAAAAACCAGCAATTTGTTTGTATCGGTGGTAGTTTTATTCGAACAAATGAAAAAATCCAACATGGAAAGAAAGAATATAATCATCTTTGGGTCTTTGAAAATTTAAAAACAAAGAAAGGCTGTGATTCCTATTTTTCCGGATGGTGCAGATAAATAAAAAAATGAATACTGGAGGGAGCAATGGCTAGCTGGGCAACAGGTACCTTTAAATCAAATGGGATTGACATGCACTACCTCCGAACCGGCGGCAACAAACCTCCTGTTGTTCTGTTGCACGGGTTAATGTTGAGTGGAGCGTGCTGGACCCCTTTGGCGCAAGCGTTGGAGGAAGATTACGACCTTATCATGCCGGATGCTCGAGGCCACGGGCTCTCCAGTGCTCCTGACCATGGCTACTGTTATGACAATCTTGCCGCTCTGATGTTGTGAGCCTTATCGACTCGCTCAGACTCGTCAGCCCAGTGCTGCTTGGTCATTCTATGGGTGGCATGACAGCGGCTGTGGTTGCCAGTCTGCAATCCCAGCGACTACGAGGACTTATATTGGCTGATCCAACCTTCTTGACACCGCAACGTCAGCAAGAAGTTCACGAGACTGATGTCGCGGATCAACATCGTCGAATTCTCAAACGGTCAAAGGAGGATTACCTGGCTGAGGTTCGGGCTCGACACAGCCGCCGCTCACCGGAGGTTATTGAACTATTCGCGCAGGCAAGATTTTAAACCAGCATTCAGGCTTTCGAAATTTTGACTCCGCCGAATCCTGATTATATGCAGCTGATCAACACTCTCGGGGTTCCGAGCCGGCTCGTCGTTGGTGATGCTAGCCCAGTAATCTCCATTGAGATGGCCACAGAACTTGCTGGACTCAATCAACACTTGAAGGTCATACAGATTCGCGGAAGCTGGTCATGCAGTTCCGTATGATCAGCCCGAGCGTTTTTCAGAAGTCGTTCAAACTTTTTTGCGCTCAGTACACACTTAAATTTTGTCCCGATTAACGATATCAAAATGTTAATTTTTTTTATTTAAGAAACATAAAAATTGACAAAATGGAAATTAAAAGTTAACTTTAAAATACATAAAAATAAAATATTCAACTAGTTAAATCGAAGTAAATTAATAATGGTAGAAAGAACCGTTTTAAACTCCTTCCCCAATTCCTTCCTCAATAACAATTAGGGAAGGAAACTTACAAGATCCCTCAAATGCTACGTAAAAATTTTGATTGTTTTTAAACTAAAATCCTTATGCAAAATTGGCATTAATTAATGTTATAATTAAATATTGTGAGTTTTTGTAATGAAAATCAGAAAAAATGGGGCTCATATGAGCAACGATGCACGCATAGCAGTGCTTGAAACTACTATTCTTAATGTCAATTCCACGCTGCTTGATATCAAACAAGATATCCACCGCTTAGCTGACAGAATGGATGCTAAATTCGATGCTGTAGATAAAAAGTTCGATGCTGTAGATAAGAACATGGAAGATAAATTCGGCAGTATGGAAAAAAAATTTGATGGTAAATTTGACGCTATAGAAAAGAAATTCGATGGTAAATTCGATACCATTCAAGATCGTCTATGGTCTAATTTCCTATGGTTAGCAGGAATGATGATTGGACTAGCTGGACTCATTGCGCATACCCAACATTGGGTTTAACACGTTTTCAAACTGTAATATTTTTGCTTATCCACTTACTCATTCAATACGCTTATTCTAAGAATTATATACCCATTACACCTCAAGATGCGATTTTTAACCA
>AMFJ01035441.1_pt1 | contig 17159 bp, 14 predicted proteins | sample 427208 | NCBI WGS metagenome assembly AMFJ01 (sample SAMN02954298, study PRJNA114691) | groundwater metagenome | biome: aquatic; feature: subsurface aquifer; material: sediment; isolation source: subsurface aquifer sediment | place: USA: Rifle, CO | collected 2008-08
CAAGAAATGTTTTATATGATCCGATGTTTAATATAAAAATAAAATCAAAATTTGCACAAAAGAATATATATAATCAACTTGTAGATTTGGGACTTGAGTCATTAATAGAAGAAGTAGATATAACAGAACAAATTCCTGAGATAAACACGATTGTTAAAGGTAGAACATTTAAAGAAATGGCCGCATAAAATTTTTAGGGATTTTTTTATAATAAAAACATGATAATTATTGTATTATATTTTTAATAATTCTATCAAAAGATATATAGGTATTTGAAATTTTTTGATTAATACTGCTATTTTTATTATTTTGATTAAAAGATTTATCATGAAAATTAATATATAGTTTAATTACAGGCTCGGTGCCTGATGGACGTATATGAATTTCGTTTCCATTATCCATATAAAAAACAAGGTAATCTGAACTGTCCAGTTCATGTAGTTCCTGTTCCGGAAGCCAATATATTGAGTAGGGAGGTATATGTATTGTTTCACCTTTGGAATTTATAGTATGATTAACACCTGCATTTATTTGAATAATATTATCATCGGCATCAACAACGAATCTTCCTCTTTTGTCTGAATTTAAAAAGTCACATTTTGCAATAACTTTGGAGCCGTCTATATCCTGATTCGAATTGAAATTTTTTAAGGATAAAGTACGAAAATAATTCATTACTTTATTCTTTTTTACATTACCTTCCTGGCCTTCAAAGCGGAAAGAAAAGACTTCTTCTTTATATTCTCCAAATTCGCAATAAATATTATTTAAAGCGTCTAATAGATTTTCTGATGAGGCTGCTACAGTAATAAGTTTATTGTCTGAATTATAATGCGGTGAGAGATCTTTTAATAATGAAATCTTATCGTCATTTTTTAAACCTAAAAAGCCGATTATTTCGCAAAATAATGCAATTGACGCAGGTGTATCTTTATCGAAAACAAAATCATACATATTTTGACCCATGGATTCTTCCCCTCCGTGGATGAACCTGGGACAATCATGAGACTTATATAATTTTGTTCTTTCTTCGAAAGTTAGTTTGGAATAATCAATGCGTGTAAAATTATTTATTTTCCGCATGAGGTTATTAACATAAAAATCTGATATTTGACCGAAATATTTAAAACCTACCGGAACAAAAGAGAGTTTTCCGCCGATATATTCCACTATTTTAGAGTATAACCTGCTTGAAACAAGAGTCTGAATAAAAATATCATTTTCGTTATATTTATTAAAAATTCCAAGGAAAAATACGGCAAGACACAATTGTTCGTTGCCATTAAAGAACCTTGCGTTTTCGTAAATCCGATTAAAATCTTTGTATGAATTATCTACAATCCCAATGCCGACTCGGTCAGAATCAGGGTCGCAGGCAATGACATATTTGGCATTAATTTCCCCGGCAAGTTTTATTGCTTTATAAAAATTCTCTTTGTATTCGGGATTGGGTTTGCCTTGTACTTTACCATAGCCGGTAGGAAAAGAGCCATCCGGAACTATTTCGGATTCAACGGCATAAAAATGCTTATTATAAACCAATCCCTGGCTTTCTAAGAGTTTTTTAATTGAATTCCACCCGTTACCGCTGAGTGTTGTAATAACAATTTTCTGATTAAGAATTGAGTCAAGAATTTTTTCATGAAAATGAAATTCGTTATTATTTTTACTGAAATTTTTATTAATTAAAATACGAACGCGTTTTATTTTAGAACAATAAGATTCTATAATGCCCGTTGAATCAATTATATTTATTGGTGCATTATCTGTTTCTATAATAATTTTACCGTTCTTTTTAATCGCATTATTAAGCTCATCTTCTGTTTTTGGCCATCGGGATTTTAATTTGGCAGTATTCACCATGGAGAAATTTTCAATCCGGTTCAACTCAAATTGCAGGCCTTTTTTGAAATCTTCACTTACAACCTGATGCCCTGAACTCTCATATATTTTAAAGCCATTATCTTCTGATGGATTGTGGCTGGCGGTGTTAATGGCACCTGAGACAGGCAGCTTGCCGTTAAAAAGCATTTCACCGATTGCAAATGAAACCAATGGAGTAGGAAGCGGTTTATCTGACAAATAAACAGGTATTCCTTTGGCGGCATAAATTTCAGCAACCATTTTCTGAAGATATCCCGGGCCTTTTATTAAAGGATCGTATGAACCGGTTCTGGAATCTCCTCCGATGATTATGCCTTCCCGACCGGCTATGGGGTTTTTACTTATATAGTTGGCATGAGCTTGGGCAAAGACGCCGACTGTAGCTTCATTGATACGGGTTGAACCAATGCCTAATTTACCTCTTATTCCTGCAGTTCCGGGTTGAATCTGTTCAAAAAATCTATCCTCGATTTCTTTCCAGTTATTGCTTTTGAGAAGCCTTAAAATAATGGAATGTGCATTCTCCCCGTTTTCAAAAAGTTTGGAGAAACTTTCATGAAGCCAGTTTGAAACATTCGATTTAGTCGTTTGCGTTAAGTGGTTTGAATCCTGTATGAAATTCAGAACCAATTGTTTGGTTGAAATATTTATTTCATTAATATTTTTTATATCGCTCATATAAAACCTTATTTTCAAAAATATGATTTCTTCTAGCATAAAAAAAATATTTTCATAAACATTTTTTTTATTTATTTTAAAATAAAATATGATTGAAGTTATTATCTGATAGATGTAATATATTTAAAAAAGATAAGAAAAGAATTCACATGAACAAAATGATTTATTTTAAGTCTGATTTATGGACTATTAGATTTACCACGATTTTTATCGTTGGAATAATTATATTTTTATTTACATCTTTGGATGCAAAAATTGATTGTGACAAAATATACAGTTTTATATACTATTTAGAGTCTTCAGATAAAATTCCTCAATCAATAAAAAAGATATTAAAATGTAATAAAACTTATGATGCCAGTTTGGCTGATTCATTAAAAATTGATAACTTTGAGAAACCGTTATTTTTCCCGGGTAAATCTGAAGGTATCTTGCACAATCAGGGCAAAATAGCTAAGGATGATTCTTTTGATTCGGAGGCAAATGCCATAGAAAATAATCTAAATGAAATGAGTGGTGTTTTGGATTCCATCCTGAAAGAGGAATGAACTCGACGGCAGCATTACTGCTCTTTGCAGAGGATAATTTCAATTGTTTTTTCTCTTTCCAAAATCAATACTTTTTGTTACTGAAATCACTCTTGTAAAATAACTTAACATTAAACGGATTGATTAAATATTTTTGGTTAACTTTAATTGCAGGCAGGAAGAATAAATTTATTATGGATGTTATTGACAGAATAAAACAAGTTGGTGAAGAAAAGTATGCCTTTGATATACGGGCTATGGATGTAAGAGGGGGTTCTGATATAACGGATTTTTACGTGATAATGAGCTGTAAGAATGACCGTCAAATGAAAGCATTGGCCTGGGAAATAGAAAAAGTATTATTCAAAGAATTTCATGTAAAAATGGCTCATTTAGACGGTGAATTGGAGTCACATTGGATTGTCATGGATTATGGGAATATTATTATTCATATATTTGTAAGCGAATTGCGTGAAGTTTATAAACTGGAAGAATTATGGCAGAAAGGTAAGAAAATATATTAATCTTATGAATTCGTTAATTGAATCACTCCGCGATAAATTATCAAGCATCCTAAGCACATTTAGCAATGAAAAATACAATCTCTATGAAATTGAAATTTTATTCCCTGAAAATCCCGAATTTGGCGACATAAGTCTTAATTATGCTTTACAGAAAGCAAAAAAGGAAAAAAAGAATCCCAGGGAAATAGCGGAAAATCTAAGAAACTTATTTTTAAATGATCCTAACAGCAAAACTTTCTTCAAGGATATTAAAATTGCCGGCCCTGGATTTATTAATTTTTATTTTTCAGATGATTTTCTTAAAAATATTATAAAAGAAATTCTGGTTCAAAATAATAGTTTTGGAAATAATCATTCACTTAAAGATAAAAAAGTCCTGATAGAGTTTGTAAGCGCAAATCCGACAGGCCCACTTACAATAGCTCATGGAAGACAAGCCGTAGTAGGGGATTCTCTTGCCGGAATAATGAATTTCTGCGGTGCAAAAGCAGATAAAGAATATTATTTAAATGACAAAGGCGTTCAAATAACAACTCTGGGAAAATCCGTGTTTCTGCGCTACCTTGAATTATTTGGAAAAGAAATACAATTTCCGGAAGAATGTTATCAGGGTGATTACATAAAAGATATTGCACAAAATTTAAAGAATGAATGGAAAGATAAATATTTAAACATTTCCGAAGAAGAAGGCGCTGATATTTTTAAAAAGCCGGCGTATCAGACTATTTTAGATGACATCAATAAAGATTTAAAAGAATTTAAAGTTGATTTTGATAATTATTTCAGTGAGAAATCTCTTGAGGAAAACAACAAAATTGAAGAATGCATCGATTATCTCACAAAAAAAAATCACATATATAAAAAAGAGGGCGCACTTTGGTTTGAATCCACAAAATTCGGCGATGACAAAGATCGTGTTATAAAGAAATCCAATAATGAATATACTTATTTGTCTTCCGATATTCCGTATCATCACGATAAATTAAAACGCGGCTATGACATGTTAATTAATATCCTTGGACCGGATCATCACGGCTATATTGCAAGACTGGAAGCCGCTGTTGAAGCCTTAGGATATGATAGAAAAGCTTTAAGAGTATTAATAGTTCAGCTTTCAACTCTTTATAGAGGCGATGTTCAATTAAGGATGTCCACCAGAAAAGGTGAATTTATCACTATGCGTCAATTAATTGATGAAGTTGGCGTGGATGCCGCGAGATATTTTTATGCATCAAAGAAAACCGATTCACACCTTGATTTTGACCTTGAGCTGGCAAAAAAACATACCCCGGATAATCCTGTGTTTTATGTCCAATATGCTGCCGCTCGTATTTCAAGCATTATGGGGAAAGCCGAAGAAAAGAATATAAATATCGATAACTTTATAACTGAAGCTATTAATATCTCACTGCTAAACAATATTGAAACGAAATTAATTAAATTGCTTTTTAGATTTCCTGATATAGTTGCAGATGCGGCTAAACAGCTTGAACCTCAAAAAATCACGTCTTATCTTGAAAAGATAGCTCAGGAATTTCAGAGTTATTATTCAAGCGGCGACAAGATAATCTCAGATGAAAAAGAAAAAACCATTCAAAAACTGATTGTTTGTAAAATATTTAAACAAGTCATTGTAAACGGGCTTACACTTTTAGGCATAAATTCACCGGAACGAATGTAGGAGTTTAAAAAATAATGAAGTTAAAAAATGTTATATTTTTAGTTATATTAATTATTTTATTTTCTGTAAATATTTCAGCTGAAACCTACTTTGCAGGAAGAAGCGCTTCAAAGATAGAAGCTGCGTACTGGATTTATAAGTCAAAAAAAGAATTCGAAAAAAAGATAATTGCAGATCGCGGTGAAGTATTTGCCTGTTTAAATAATCAAAAAGAGAAAAAACTTTATTTCGGTGGCGCTCTTAACAATAAAGGTGCTATTTGGCAGATTAATTATAATGATGAAATCATCTCCTATGAAACACCAAAAGAATCCAGGTCGATTTATTCCTTGTTGATTACAGATAACGGGGATATTTATGCCGGAGGTTTGCATATATATCTCGGTGGCTTTGTCTGGCTAAAGAAAGCGGGAAGCGAATGGGAGCAATTGGGATATCCGGTTGGAGCTGCCATGATATCCTCTTTAGCTATAGATTCCAAAGGCAGGTTGTTTGCAGGCGGATTTGCACAATCCGAAGGAAAAGTATGGCTCTATTCAAACAATAAATTTGATATCGGATCGGTTTTAAATATGGCTAAAGAAATAAATTGTCTGGAAGTTCATAAAGATGTCATTTACGCAGGCGGGATTAAATCAAATAATACAGGAGGCGTTTGGTTCAACGAAGGGGATAATTGGAAAGAAGGAGAAAACTTAAAATTTTCCACCGGTATATATGCCTCAACCATAAATCCTGAAGGTGTTATATATTTTGTAGGGGCAGGCGATGAGAAACGCCATGTATGGGAAAATTCAAAAGGTTTTTGGAATGCCATAGAATTGGATGATTGTATATCCCTTTATTCCATTGAATCATACAAAGATGGCTCCATATATGCAGCAGGATGGAATGGAAAAAGAAAAGGCCAGGTTTGGATTAAATCAAAGAAAAGCAACGAATGGAATGCATTTGCATTAGATGACTGCTTTGTTATTCGTTCAATATCGTAAGAAAACAACTGTTTCAGTTATTGTATTGTGTCGGAATTCAGGCTGGAGGGCTTTACTCTACTCAAAGCAAGTCGGGGCAGGACACATTCATAATTCCAATTCAATACAGAACATTAATATTTCTGCTGAATTGAATTCTGCATTCTTGAACTGATATTTATTTTACCTGAAAGATTTCGTCAATTTTCAAAGCACCCGGAGTTGTGTATTTGTTTCCCATTACAAGGCATTTCTTAGGACATACATCAACACAGGCATTGCATGTAATACAACGCAACCGGTTTATTGACCATTTCTTATCGGCTTTAACAACATTGATTGCTTGAGTTGGGCATTTTTTCTGGCAAATACCGCAAAAAATACATGCTGATATATCAATATTGATTTTACCTCTGGTACCTGCATATGGCTCAGGAGCCGGACCAAAAGGAAACTTTACGGTTGCAGGTTTACTAAAAAGATTTTTTATAACTATTTTTGTCATCGAAAAGAATTTCATAATTTACCTTCTAAATAATATTTTTATCTTTCAGCACAACTTATACAAGGGTCTATCGTAAGAATCAAAACCGGAACATCAGCCAATTCGCAACCTTCAAGCATTTTAACAAGTGCCGGGATATTGGCAAACGTAGGAGTTCTTACCCGCATGCGTTCTAAAAATTTACTGCCGTTTCCTTTGGCGTAATAGATTACTTCACCTCTGGGTTGTTCTGTTCTTGCAAAATATTCTCCATTTGGAGTACCTGTTACTTTTACATCAATCGGACCATTGGGAATTTTTTCACAAGCCTGCTTAATCAAATCAATTGACTGATAAAGTTCTCTGATTCTGACAATTGTTCTTGCATAAGAATCACCCGCAGTTTCTACTATAGGATCAAAATTAAGATTTTTAAAGGCGGCATAGCCAAGTTTTCTCATATCCTGAGGGATACCGCTGGCTCTTGATGTCGGACCAACTGCGCCAAGTTTAATGGCGTTTTCCATTGATATTACACCAACGCCTACTAATCTGTGTTTAACCGATTCATCGTCAATTATTACATGAGCAAGTTCTCTCATGTGTTTTTCATATTCTGTAAGTTTCTGGCAAATATCTTTCAATCTGTCGTTTGTGATGTCTCTTCTTACACCGCCGACCTTGCAGGAACCGAATATTACACGCCCTCCGGTTGTTTCCTCTATTATATTTAAAATAAGCTCACGAATCTTCCAGCTTTGCATGAAAAGAGATTCAAATCCGAAAGCATCAGCCATAAGTCCAAGCCATAAAAGGTGGCTGTGAATTCTTGATAATTCAGACCAAATTACTCTTAAATATGAAGCTCTTTCGGGAACTTCTACTTTCATTATTTCTTCAACCGCAAGGCAGTATGTCATTCCGTGTATATAACTGCATATTCCGCATATTCTTTCGGCAACATAGACATATTCATTATAGTCTTTTTTTTCTACAAGTTTTTCAAGCCCTCTGTGAATAAATCCTATTGAAGGAATTGCTTCTACAACTTTTTCATCTTCAATTACAAGGTCTAGATGAACCGGTTCAGGTAAAACCGGATGCTGAGGACCAAAAGGGATTATTGTTTTTTTGCTGGCCATTGATTATTTCCTTTCGTCCTTGGATGTTTCTTGAATAAAAGGAGTCTTAATACTTGTTCTGTAAAAATTTCCTTTGAAGTCAATCTTGTTGCCAATTACTTTTATTCCGAATAAATCATGAATTTCATTTTCGTAAATAAACGCTGCTAAATATATATCGGTGATACTTGGAACTTCAGTTTCGGGTGTAGTAACTAAAATTCTGAAATTCTGAAATTGAAAATTTTTGTCAAAAGAATAATTGATTTCAATTCCTTCTGAAGTTTTTGTGCATCCGATTTGAACAAGTCTGTAATTTTCATCAAATAATTTCCTGACTTCATTTTGAAGTGCGGAAATTTCTATTTTAGTTGTTTTTTGTTCTTCAATCATTCAATCATTCCTTTGATTTAATTTTTTCGAGGTAAACCCAAGTTCGGCTGTCAATCTCTTCTTTTTTGAGGAATTTAAACCCAAGTTTTTTGAAGAAGAAAATAATACGTTTTGTTTTGGCAGTCATATCAATCTCAAAACGCTTTGCATCTCTAAACTGATATTCGATGGTTTGAATAAGTCGTTTTCCTATTCCATAGTTTTGATATATAGGATGAACAACTAATCGTCTGATATAACAAGTATCATTTTCCATTCTGGCTCTTACGGATCCTACAATTTTTCCTTCCATTACGGCTTTTAAGAAATATTCCTTTTCAAAGGTTTCAACTAAACTTTCAACAGTTTGAGTTAATGGCGGATAGCTGGGATCATTGTATAATTCCACTTCGTTTCTATAAGAGGTTTTTTGAAGCTCAAGTATTTCCAGTGCATCATTCTTTGTAGCTGGTTCAATAGTAAGCATCCCTAAGTTATTAACCATTCTTTGAATCTTAGAATATTTTTCTTCTAAAATCTGCAAACTCTGGGCAACACCCTCGATTATTGATTCAGGTCTTGCTGCACATCCCGGAACATAAATATCAACCGGTAAAACTTTATCAGTCCCGCCCATGACATTATAACAATCGGCAAATATTCCGCCTGATGTGGCACATATGCCGATTGCTATCACAACTTTGGGGTCCGGCATCTGATAATAGATATTTCTGACAACTTCTTTGTTTTGTTCGTTTATCGAACCTGTGATTAATAAAATATCTGCGTGCTTAGGATTTCCTGTATTAATAATTCCGAGTCTTTCGACATCGTACAGCGGAGTTAAGCATGCAAGAACTTCAATGTCACAGCCATTACAACTGGAACCGTCATAATGAATTATCCATGGAGATTTAGAAAGCATTTTCATTTAATATCCCTATATTTTAAATAAGTACAATACAATAATATTCGTTACACCCAAAATTAAAGTCAAAGCCCATACGCTAAATAGAGTCATTTGCCATTTAATTCTAGCAAAAACGTTGTCTATTAAAATTACAATAAAATAAACAACAAGTGTCATTAATATTCCAATTATCCAATTATGAGAAAAAAATAAAAATATAAAGCCTAAAACCAGCATTGATTCAAACCAGTGACCGATTTCAATTAATGCAAGGGTTTTACCGGAGAATTCAGTGGTAATCCCTTTTACCAGCTCTTGATGCGCGTGGTGAGAAGTTGATAAATCAAACGGAGATTTTCTGAATTTTATACAAGCAATAATGATGAATCCTATAAAAAGTCCCGGTAGATATAAGAAAAGCAATTTATCGCTTTTTATTATATCCAAAGCATAAAAACTATTTGTTACCATATACATTCCAACGACGGCCAGAAGCTCCATAGGATCAAATGCAGCCATTTGAATCAATTCTCTCTGAGCTCCCACGAAACTATAAGGTGAGCTTGATTTAAAGCCGCCCAATACAAAGAAAATGTCTGCAAGAGCAAAAGCAAAAACAACCAGAAGTAAGTCACCACCGGTAAAGAAAAGAGCACCAGTGAAAATTATTACGATCAGATAAAATAACATATAAAAGTTTTGTGAACGGCGTACTACAAGATTTTCTTTTTTCAAGAGCTTAAAAACATCATAAAACGACTGAAAAATTGAAGGTCCTACTCTTGATTGCATTCTTGCTGTTATGATTCTGTCAAGACCTGCAAGTAACCCGCCTATTAAAGGTACTAAAATTATATAGGCTATAAAGACTAATAATGTTTTCATAAAATTGTTTGTATCCTTATTTATTAAAAGAAAGATTTAATCAACATGAGTATCATTAAGATACTGCAAATTATAATTCCGGGTTTATTTATTTTATTCTCACCAAAATAATTTCCAAAGTAATATGAACCCATGGAAATATTTTTTGTATCCCCTAAAGAGCCTCTAAACTGTGCTATATCGGTATTGGCAGATCCTAAATAAGCATCTACAACTTTGACTCTTTTGCCGTAATTAAAGAAGCTTAACGGAAACAAAAGTATCATTGCCATCATAATCATCATTCTGACAATATTACCATGACTCATTGAAACCGATACACCATATACTTCCTTCACAAACGGTTCAATTAAGATATTTGATACAATCGGGAATAATAAACAAATTCCAATTGTTAAAAAAGATAAAATACCTAAAACTCTCATTTCTGATGACGAAACTGTAACTTCAATATTTTCATGCTCTCCGGATACTACAATTATTCTTCCCAGCCATTTAACCCAGAATAATAAAGTTGCAGCGCCTCCGAAAATTACAAATATTGCAAGGAAAGGATTGTAATCAACAAGCGCTTTAAGAACAGCCCATTTACTGATAAGCATACCAAAGGGAGCTAGAAACATTCCGGCAATACCTATTTGAATCATAATTGAAACTTTCGGCATTTTTAAAATAAGGCCTGTCATATCTTCAATATCACGACTGTGAATTTTATGTTCTGTCGTACCAACGCAAAGGAATAAAAGGCATTTTGCAATAGCGTGAAAAATAATCAATAATATTCCTGCCCACATACCTTCATATGTTCCAATACCGCCGCAGATAACAATTAATCCTAAATTGGCTATAGTGGAATAAGCGAGAATTTTCTTCGCGTCACTTTGCGTGACTGCAACAAAAGATGCCACTAAAAAGGTTATTGCTCCGAGTAATGATAAAAATAATCCTATGACGTTGTTTTCAAAAACCGGAGATAATCTTACAATAAGGTAAACTCCTGCTTTAACCATGGTGCTGGAGTGAAGCAGCGCTGACACCGGAGTAGGTGCTACCATGGCACCTAATAACCAAGATGAAAATGGGTATTGAGCGGATTTTGTTATCCCTGCAAAACTAAAAAGTACTATAGGCAACATTAAAAGCCCCGATTTTGCCAAGATCATTATTTTATCAAGACCTAAGGTATTGGATTTTACCGCACATATAATAATTCCTATGCACATACAAAAACCCCCGATAAGGTTGAATTCAAGAGCTTTGAAGGCATTGTTAATGGATTCCTGATTTCCTTTGTATCCAATAAGTATAAATGAAGATAATGTTGTAATTTCCCAGAAGAAATTAAACCATAACATGTTATTTGAGAAAACAATTCCGAACATCGCTGAAAGGAATATAAATATTATGAAGAAAAAAAGACTTCTTTTATCTTTAAAATCAGGATGATGTTCTTCATGAAAACATTTCATGTAGCCAATTGCATGAATACTTATTAAACTTCCGATTACGCCGATAATTAACCCCATGATTATGGAGAGTTTATCTATAAAGATTACATTTGAAGTTTCTAATTTATGCCCGAATTTGAATTCAAACAAGCCAATCATGGCAACCTGAACAACAATTAAAGCGGGAGCTAAAAATCTTTTTGCCATTATTCCCTTATAACAAATAAAAAGAGCAATAAAGACTTCGATTATAAACATTAAATTGTCATATATGTGAGTATCAAAATTAAAGAAACAGCCTTTAACATATGATTTGTTAAAAAGAAGAGCAATGGAAGTGATTATAATTACAAGCGCAGATAAAAAAATTAAACTGTCTTTCACCTTTCCCTTAGGTGTGATAAGCATAAAAACAGAAACGATAGCGGGAAAAAGAATTAAGAAAAGAATAAGTTCCATATTAAGTCCTTTTAGTGTAAAGTATAAAAAAAATCGCGCATTTATTATAGATTTAAAAAAAATATGTCAAAATATTTTTTTAAAAAAATAAAAAATTATTTAAATTAATACAACTAATAATAATTTGATATTGAAACATAATTAAGAGAAATGCAAATATTTTTTATTATTTGAATATTTTACTTGTTAAATTTTAAAATAATTATTATTTAATTCAACATGAAGACATCCGAATTAAAAAAACTATCATTGACAGAATTGAGAAAAATGGCGGGCAAGAGTGAAGTTTCTTTTGCCGGAGCGGATTCAAAGGCTGATTTGATTGCTTTAATGTCTAAGAAGCAAACAAAATCAGCTAATAGTAAATCCAAAAATTCAACTGTTAAATCAAGTGAAAATAAGTCTTCAAAAAAAACTTCCAAAAGTAATTCTTTGAAAAAACAAATAAATAAAATCAAGAGTTTATCATCTAAAAGTTTTAAATTGGCAGAAGAAGTGGATAATTCTTTCGTTTTCCCGGAGAATTATGAATTAACTCATATAACGGCTTTACCCAGAGATCCTAAATGGATGTTTGTTTATTGGACTATTACAAAAGACTTTGTTGATAATATAAGAAATAAGAAGGAAAATGTAGATTTTAATAAAATTAAATTGTCTTTAAGACTTTTTGGTTTTGATAATAATAATGCGATTTTATTGAAAGAGATTGTTCCTCAATTTGGTACTACAAATTATTATATTGAAGTTCCCGTTCAAAGTCAGAAATATTTTTGCGAAATGGGATTTATTGACGAGAATAAAGACTTTTTATTCATCGCTCGGTCTAATGTAATTGAATTACCTGAAAGCCAGGTCTCACATCAAATTGATAATAACTGGATAACATATGAAAATTTTAATCGTGTTTTTAATGGCAACAGCCAAGAATCTATAATGGCGAAAACATCATCTTATGAGAATAATAACAGTTTAAGTAATAATAATTCAAATAAGATAAACATTGGCTCTTCGCAAAACATTATTTCAAATTCAAATTCACAAAGTTTATCTTCACAAATTATTTCTTCAGGGGTATTATCCTCTGGTGCGCTTGCCGGTTTATCTTCAGGGACATTATCTTCACAAGTGTTGAGTTCCCAGGTTTTATCATCGCAAGTATTGTCATCTCAAGTTTTAAGTTCACAAACCTTATCTTCGCAAGTGCTTTCTTCCCAAAGTTTATCTTCATTCTCCATGACTCAGGCTTTATCTTCACAGCTTTTGTCATCGCAGTCTTTTTCCTCTTTTGGTTTGCTGCAGTCCAGCGGGGCTTTATCCAGTGCAAGTTATACTTCCGGAATATTGGCTTCCGGAGCATTGACATTTGAAATAATTTCCTCACAACTTTTGTCCTCACAATCTATTTCATCAGGAATATTGTCAACCCTTAGTCAAATAAGCAGCTTTGGTCTTTCATCCCAATCTTTAACTTCATGGGCAATTTCTGTAGGTTTATCTTCCGGGATTGTTTCCTCAGGCTTATTATCATCCTGGAGTATTTTATCCGGAGTTTTATCCTCTTTTGGAATTTCTTCCTTTTCCGGTTTTTCTTCTTTTTTAATTTCTTCCAATGTAATGTCATCTGAAGTTTTTTCTTCATCGGGATGGACATTACCTTTTAATTTATCCTCTTTTAATGTTATTTCTTCAGGCAGTTTACAATCTTCTGAAAGATTTTCTTCTGATATATTAAACTTAGCAAATGCAGTAGAACGTCAATGGGGGAAGAATGTCAACGGATATGCTCCTGAAAGTTCTTATGCAATGCAGCAACAAAAGAATAAAGTTAACGGACATAAAACAAAAAGTATTTCAAATCAAAATATTTCATTATCAGAATCTTCAAATTCATCCTCTTCACAACCTGTAAAAATTCTACTTTATAAAGAACAAGCAGCAGGAACAGTTAAACAAACTTCTAAAGAAACTCATTGATTTGGAAATTGGATATTTTACCCTAGTATTGCATTCGCATTTACCATTTGTTCGTCATCCTGAACACGAATATTTTCTCGAAGAGGACTGGTTATTCGAAGCTATTACCGAAACATATATCCCGCTGATTGAAGTCTTTGAAAATCTCGAGAAAGATAAAATCGATTTTAGAATTACTTTGTCTTTAACTCCGACTCTTCTTGCAATGCTTGACGATGAACTTCTGCAATACCGCTACGTGAGGCATCTTGATAATCTCATCGAATTAACCGAAAAGGAGTTAAAAAGAAATCAAGATTCTCAGGAATTAATGCGACTTTCTCAAATGTACAAGGATCATTTTATAAAATGTAAATATTTTTTCACTGAAAAATATGCTCTTAATCTAATTAAGGCGTTTAAATATTTTCAGGATAAAGGATTTATTGAGATTATTACATGTGGCGCAACACATGGTTTTTTCCCCTTAATTGAAATCAATAAGAATGCAGTACATGCTCAAGTCAAAGTTGCCTGTGATGACTATAAAAGATTTTTTGACAGAAATCCAAATGGTATTTGGCTTCCTGAATGCGGATTTTCCAAGGAATGTGATATAATTTTAAGGAAAAATGAAATTAAATATTTCTTTCTTGATGCACACGGGATTATTTATGGACACCCAAGACCAACATTCGGAAATTATGCACCCATAAGATGTCCCTCCGGAGTTCACGCCTTTTCAAGAGATATTGAAACTTCTAAAATGGTCTGGAGCAAAGAACATGGATACCCCGGAGATGTATATTACAGGGAGTTTTTTAGAGATATTGGATTTGAACTCGACTATGACTATTTAAAACCATTTGTTAATCCGGATGGTTCAAGAAAACATACCGGTATCAAGTATTATAGAATTACCGACAGACATACAAATGAGAAAATGCTTTATGATCTTGATATCGCCGGGCAGAGGATTGATGCACATTCAAGTCATTTTTTATCCTGCCGGCTTTCCCAGGCAAGAAAATTAAAAGATGAAATTCACAAAAATCCGTTAATTGTTTCTACCTATGATGCGGAACTCTTTGGTCATTGGTGGTTTGAAGGGCCTAAATGGATTGATTCATTGATCAGAAAAATAGCATATAAACAATATCCGATTAAAATGATTACTCCAAGTGAATATCTTTTAAAGTATCCGTATAATCAGGAAGTCACTCCTTGTAAATCAAGTTGGGGGGATAAGGGTTATAATGAATTCTGGCTCAATAATAATAATGATTGGATATATAAACATCTGCATATAGCAGGGGATAGAATGTTTGAACTTGCACAAAACAACGGGAATCCTTCCATTTTGGTGAAAAGGGCGTTAAATCAGGCTGCCAGGGAGCTTTTGCTTGCTCAATCATCCGACTGGGCCTTTATCATGACTACAAAAACAATGACAAATTATGCAATAAAAAGATTTAAAAGTCATATTGCCAGATTTACGGTTTTATATAACGAGATTAAAAATTCCACGGTAAATGAAGAAAGATTAAGTGAATTGGAAAGCCTGGATAATATTTTTCCTAATATTGATTATTCCATTTACAGTAAGAATATAAACTATTTATGATGAATATTTTTAAAGAAAAAAAATATAAAAACATTTTAGTGCTAGGTGCCGGCGGAAGCGGAATGAATGTGGTTTGCCAGTATTTAGTATCAAACGGAATCATTGTTTACGCCTCTGATCGTGGCTTTGACCAGGACAAAAAAACAAGAATTAAAAATATTTTATCCTCAAAAGGGGTTAAAATAATAAATGAAAAAAACAATATATCAGATAAAAAAATTGATTTTTTGATAATTACTCCGGCTGTTGAGAATGAGCATAATTCCATTTTACAGGCTAAAGAACTTGGAATACCTGTCATTAAAAGGACTGAATTCCTTTTGGATATTTTTAATTCTTCAAACGGCATTGCTATTGCAGGGACTTCAGGAAAAACAACCATTACAGGAATGACTGCCACCGTTTTACATAAAAATAATTTAAACTATACAACGATTTGCGGCGATGAAATATTAAATTTTTCCGATGATTCAAATCTTGGAAATTTCATTCCGGGTGACAGAGATAAAATCCTTTTGGAACTTGATGAATCCGACGGCTCTTTACCTTTATATAAACCAGGCATAGCCAGTTTATCCACCTTAGAGAAAGATCATTATAAACTAAGTGAACTTGAAAGCATGTTTAATGTTTTTTGTGGAAATACAAAAAAAATAATAATTAACATAGATAATCCGAATTTATTTAAATTTTATACATCATATAAAAGCAAATGTGTTTCAGTGAGCACTCTAAATAAAAATGCAGATTTATTCGGAGAAATAACTGAAGTATCCGGAAATAGAATATATTTTCATATAAATGGAAAAAAAGGCGTTCTTAATATATCCGGCATGTACAATGTCAATAATGCACTTTGTGCGGCAGCTGTTTCCGGGGAGGCAGGAGTTTCATTGGATAAGAGCCTTGAATCCCTCTCATATTTTAAAGGTGTCAGAAACAGATTTGAAACCCTTGAAATTGATAATAAATTTATCATTCTGGATTTTGCACATAATCCGGAAAAGATTAAAGCTTCTTTGATTTCCGCACAGAATTTATCAAAGCCCGTTACTTATATTTTCCAGCCGCATGGTTATGGCCCTTTAAAATTTATGCTCGATGAATTTGCCTCTGCCTTTAACGACTGTCTGAGGACTCAGGATACCTTAATTTTATTAAAAGTATTTGATGCCGGAGGAACCGCTGACCGAACAATTCAAAGTAATAATTTATTGGAAAAAATAAATCATGATAATGTTTTATATATTGAAGATAAAAATGAATTAAATGTTTATTTCAAGAAAAATAATTCTAAAAGCATAACCTGGGTAATTGCAGGTGCAAGGGATGAAAGCTTAAGGGATATTCAGAAAGAATTTTATAAAATTGCTCAAGGTAATATCGGATAGTCTGACAATGAATCCGACTACTTCACAGCCTAAGAAAATCAAAATTGCCCATGTTATCACCCGAATGATTATAGGCGGAGCGCAGGAAAACACACTGCTTACGGTGCTGGGACTTCAGGAAGATTCAAAATATGAAGTTGATTTGATAACCGGGGAGGAAATGGGACCGGAAGGCAGACTGGATTTATCGCAAGTTAAGAATATTATATTTGAACCGTCTCTTTTAAGAAATTTAAATCCAATC
>AMFJ01005683.1_pt1 | contig 17143 bp, 19 predicted proteins | sample 427208 | NCBI WGS metagenome assembly AMFJ01 (sample SAMN02954298, study PRJNA114691) | groundwater metagenome | biome: aquatic; feature: subsurface aquifer; material: sediment; isolation source: subsurface aquifer sediment | place: USA: Rifle, CO | collected 2008-08
AACTAAAAATCCGCTAACATGCGGATTTTTAGTTTGGAGAAAATTATTTTTTAAAAATTAGATTTCAATTTTGCATATTCTCCATTTTTGAGCCAGATCTTTTTTGAATTCAATCCGTGCTTCGGGAAAATATTTTTTTATAAGCGGAAAAATTTTTGTTTTTTGTTCCGGACTGATCTCAAACATTAGTGTGGTTTGTAGTTTATGGTTCGTAGTTCGTAGTGACTTTATTTGTTTTAGAAGTTTTTCGTAGTGGGCGAGTCCTGCTTTGGCCGAATAGAGAGCGGGCTTAGGTTCATATTTTTTTACAGTCGGCTGAGTGGCGGAATAAATTTCTTTGGAGAGGTAGGGAAGATTGGCTAGAATTATTAGTTTGTGGTTGGTAGTTGTTAGTTTGTAGAAAATGTTTTTTATGAATGGTTCAAGGAGGCTGCCATGGAGAAATTTTATTTTTTCTGAAACTTCATTGAGCTTGGCATTCTTTTTAGCAATCTTCAAAGCTTCTTTGGAAATATCAATAGCGAAATAGTTTGTAGTTTGCCTGCCTGCCGGCGAGGCGGGTGGTTTGTAGTTTGCGGCAATAGAAACTATGATATTCCCGGATCCCGTTCCGACATCTATGATAGTTTTTAGCTTGCCTGCCGGAGAGGCAGGTAGTTCTTCTAGTGCCGTCTCGACCATCAATTCTGTCTCAGGACGGGGAATGAGGGTGGCAGGAGATACGAGGAAGGGGAGGCTGAAAAACTCTCTGGAGCCCAGAATATAGGCCAAAGGCTCTTCTTTTATCCTTCTGGCTAGGAGGTTTTTAGTTTGTAGTTCTTGGTTTTTTGTCAGCGCGAATTCAGGATGGATCAGAACAAACTCACGGGGTTTTTTGATGGCATGAGCAATGATCAATTCTAGGTCTAAGTGATCAATTTTGCCCAAATATTCTTTTTGGATGCCGGCAATAGTGGTTTTCATGGAAATAATATATAATAAACGTATAAATCAGTATATATAATATTTGTAAAAATAACAATATTGCGCATGCTATGCTAAAATACTTCGCATAAGAACGAGCTAGGTAAAAATTATTCAGTCAACATTTTTATATAGACTTAGTTTATTTTTCAATACTAACAAAATGATAAAGAAAAGAATATTGTGTTTTGGCGATTCATATACTTGGGGATATGCTCCGGGAACCGACCATGAAAGATTTCCGGAAGATGTGAGATTTCCGAAAGTTCTACAAAGTCTATTGGGTGAGAACTTTGAAGTTATTGAAGAAGGATTAAACAGCAGAACCTTGGTCAATGAAGACGAAAGGCCTGGCAAAGAAGGTAGGAATGGCAGCCAATATTTAATCCCTTGTTTGGATTCCCATGATCCACTGGATTTGGTTGTCTTGATGCTTGGTACGAATGAGTTGAAACATAAATTTCAAAATTCTCCAGAGGAAATTGGGAATCTTCTGGAAAGATATTTTGTTAAAACTATTCTTGGCAGAAAATCCCAATTCCGAAACACATATCCTCAAGTACTGATTATTTCTTTACCAATTATAAACGAAACAGCTGAATATGCGTCCAAGAGATATGTTAGTGGAACTAAAAAATCCAAAGAGCTGCAAGAAATATATTCAGAAATCGCTAAGACAAACAATTGTCATTTTGTTAGCGCTAGCGAACTTGTGGTCGGCATAGATGGCGTTCATTTTATCAAAGAAAGCCATATAGAGCTTGCAAATAAATTGAATGAAAAAATAAGATCAATTTTTTAGTGTAATCCGTGTAAGGTAAATATTAACAAACTTTTTATAACTATGGAAATAAAAAGTCTTCTGAAAAAAAGTCGAGCAGAAATCTGGGGGAATGAGAGGCTGGGCCTTGGACAGATCATAGTCTGCATGGGAAAGGTGTTTGGCGATATTTGCCGCTGGGAAAGAGATGCTCTCAAGGATAAAAATATTCATACCGAAGAAGAGCTAAAAAAGGAGCTTGGAAATATCATATTTTCTACGATCAGATGGTGTGATGATTTGGGATTTGATCCGGAAGAATGCATTAATCTTGCAATCGATTGTCAGAAGAAGTTTAAAAAATAATCAATTTTTCTTTAAATTATGGCGACAATAAAAGTTTTAATCGAAGGGTATGCAAAAGAGCTTGAGAATGGCTGGGTAGCCAATTCAACTGCTTGTTTGATTGTAGTTAAAGACAAGAAAATAATTACTGACCCGGGATGTAATCGTCAAAAATTACTGGAAGCGTTGCATGAAGAAAATTTGACTACAGACGATATTGATTATGTTTTTTTGTCTCACTGCCATCCGGATCATGTCTTGCTTGCTGGTATTTTTGAAAAAGCAAAATATGTCACCTTCGATTCAAACTTGATATATGATAAAGACTCGTTGACTGTTTTTGATAAAAATATATTGGGTGAAGATATTGAAATCATAGAAACGCCAGGCCATATGCTTGAACATCTTTCACTTTTGGTTGATACTCCGGAAGGCAAAGTAGCTATAGCGGGCGATGTCATTTGGTGGGTTGATGGAGAGAAACAGGCGATCGATATAAATAAAGAAGATCATTCTCATGCTAAAGGCATGAATATGGAGGATTTGATTGAAAGCAGAAAAAAATTATTAAATATGGCTGATTATATAATTCCCGGCCATGGAAAAATGTTTAGAGTAGATAAATAACAACATTGAGTTTAAGTATTTTTTAATTAGAATTACTATACCATATGTCTAAAGATCATGAGTGGGAAAAAGAGAAGTCTTGGATTGAGGCAGATCTCAAAGGCCTGTATCCGCCAAATAAAATCACTAAAATCCAAGGAGCTTTGGAACTAATAAGGGACGAGAATTTTTCAGGCAAGAAAGTCTTGGATAATGGATGTGGTGCAGGTTGGTTCGGAAAGATTATTCAAGATAAAGGCGCTGAAGTTATCGGCACGGATATCTCAGATGCCTTGCTTGAAGAAGCGTCAAAATATATTCCTACTAAAAAAGCATCTTCTTGCGAATTGCCATTCGGTGACCAAGCTTTTGATTATATAGTCTCAATTATGGTGCTCCATATTTTTGATGATCCTGATCAAACTATTGAAGAATCATGGAGAGTTTTGAAGCCGGGTGGAAAATTTTATGTTGGAATAGTTCATCCTATGGCAGATAAATGGAATGAAGAAACCGGATTATGTTATCTTGATCCCGCATCTTATGATAAAATTGAAGAAAGGACATGGATTTTTAATCTAACTGACGGGCGAAAATTTACCAAGCACTACTTGCATAGACCCTTGAGTTTTTATGAATCAAAATTCAGCAGATTATTTATGATCAACAGAAAACTAGAACCGAAATTACCTGAAAAAATGAGAGAAAATGGAAAATATGCAAGCACGGAATATTTATTTTTTGAATTAATCAAGAAGTAAACAGACACTAAAATCAATATTATGTATAGCAAGGTATATTCTGGTCCACTAAGCTTTATCTAAATACTTTGCGCTTCGGATCGTAAATTTTTTGTTCTGACATCGCTTATGGATATAATAGATAAATTTCAAATAAATCCCACCAATGAATTCCATATTTTGCGTCATTTTGAATTTGTTGATGACGCTTATAAAAAAACTTTGATAGGTAAGCCTTATTGGTATTATGACTATTCCAAGAAAAAATTTATTGCTTCTCATATTTCCAAGAATGACGTTGAGCACGCTTTGGAAACAATAGGAACAAAATTCTACAAAAACATTCCTGGAATTGAAAATCCGAAAAAAATCCTGGAGTTGATCAGGGAAAAATTCATGACATTCAATTTGAATAATGAAGCTCATTGGACTGCTGAAAAAGAAGACAAGCACTTCGTATTCACATTTGAATATGATTTCGCCGTTGGAGACAAGAATGTCGTGTCCATAAAAAGCTTGGCCGATGATGACAAGAAAAACGTTAAAAAAGTTTTTCGAAGCAAGTGCGCTGGGGAAAGCAATATTGCTGTTAATACTGTTTCAGGGATAGAATTGCAATCTGCCAATATGATTTATGTGGAAATATTCGAAACAAAACAGCTTCCTTTTTTTGTCATAACCTCATTTCCGGATTGTTTGGCAAGCGCTATCCCGGATGATGAATTGGTTTTTGTAGTTTAGTTTTTATACGCACTATTTTTTTTAAATTCTTTTTATTGATATAATATGAAAGTTCAATAAAGATTTAACGTTGTAATTAAAATCATGAAACAAGAATTTGAAAAGATTTGGGAACTGGCTTTGCCTTTTCAAGACAAGAGGGATGATGATGGGCATGCGAAAATTGTGACGGAATATGCCAGTAAATTGTGTGAAATTGAAAATGCCGATGACAGGATTGCAGTTCCTGCCGCTATTTTGCACGACATCGGTTGGAGCAAGCTTTCCAAAGAAGAGCGTTTTGTCATATTTGATCAGAACATAGCACCAGAGCTGGAACGTAAGATCCGCATCAATCACCAGCAAGAAGGCGTGAGGCTGGCTAAAAAAATATTGCAAAAAGCAGGTTACCCTCCAGCTCTAGTGAGACTTATTTTAGAAATTGTCTCGCAACATGATACTAGGCAAAATTTCTTTTCCAAAGAAGATGGAGCGATGAGAGATGGAGACAAGCTGTGGCGTTTTTCAAAAATAGGATTTTCAGCAGACTTACGAAGAACTAAGCTTGCTTTTGATATTCTTTATGACAGAATGCTGAACAAAATCGACGAAAAAAATTTTTTCTTCTTTGAATCGGCAAGAATCATGGCTCGAGAAGAAATGGAAAATAGAAAGAAGGAGTTCGAAAAGCACGCCTTTTTATCATAGGATAGGGACCTATTTTTTTGTTTCCAAATCTGTTTTATTAACAAAGAACATTCGAAATTTAACGGAGAATACCGGATAAGCTACGGAACATTTAGATAGTCTAGACATTGAAAGAAAGCATCAAGGGTGCTAGACTTTTATTAAGGATAATTCTTCTTAAGGAGATATATAGCCGATAGGATTTATCGGGCATAATTTTTTAAGCAATATCAAATATGATAATAGACATCCATACTCATGTTTGCAATAAAAAAATCTGGAAAGAATATCAGAAGGAAAGCGGCGGGGCGGTGGAAAAAATAATTGCTATTCCTTATTTTGACAAGAATAGCCAAGATATTCCTAGGATTCCTGATGTTGAAGAGCTTTTGGAATTCACCGATAGCGAACCAAGCATCTTTTCTTTAGGCAGCATCAACATGGACAGCGATTTGGAATCGCAGCTAGCAAGACATGAAGAACTTTTGCGGGAAGACAGGATAGTAGGTATAAAACTTTATACAGGCTATCAATATTTCTATCCTCATGATGAAAAAGTGATAAGGATTGGAAAACTTTGCGGAAAATATAAGAGACCATTAATTTTTCATATTGGAGATTGCTTTGATCCAGAGGATAGAGCCATTTTGAAATATGCCCATCCGATTCATATCGATGATTTAGCCAAACTTTGCCCTGAAACTAATATAGTTATTTCTCATTTCGGGTTTCCTTATTTTTTGGAAACCGGCAATGTGGTAGCTTCTAATGAAAATGTATATGTCGATATATCGGCTGTTATGGTTGAATTTGACACTCCTGAAGCTACGCGCAAATTGCAAGAGCAATATAGGGATGACTTAAGAAGAGTATTCACTTATTTTCCTATCATAAAAAACAGGGTTATGTTTGGCACGGATTTTGCAGGAGAGAACACGCCGTTAAAATTTGTCCAGCCTTATATATAATTAATAAGAGCATTTCTTGATGAAGAGCAGCAAAAAAATGCGTTTTATAAGCTGGCGGAAAAATTGTATTTTAAATAATAGAATTTAAATTTTAATAATTGAAAAAAATTGGCACAATTTTCTTTTATTGGTAAAATAAACTAAGTAAAAAATTAATAGTAAAAAATCGATGAACCTAAGAACTGTGCAAAATACAAATAGCAGTAAATGGAAAAAAATTATTATCGCGGCGATATTGCTGGCAGTTGTGGTTTTTTTCGTCCGTTTTTGGATAAGCAAGAAAGACGTAAGTACGGAGGCTGATAAGAAAAGCGCTATTTCGGATAAAAATGAAAATAATGTTAATAATCAAAGAGTGGCTGAAGGAATAAATATCCGCGTCAGTTCCCCGAGTGTCAATGAGATAGTCGTAAGTCCGATGAAGATAAGCGGTGAGGCCAAGGGATGGTATTTCGAATCCTCATTTATTGTTAAATTGCTTGACGATAAAGGAACTGTTTTGGCTCAAGGATGGGCTAAAAGCAAGGGCGATGGATCAAAAGATGTATATATGCCTTTTGAAGCAGAACTGGAATTTGATCCGAAAGACTCTAAAAACGGAAACTTGGTTTTTGAAAAAAGCAATCCGTCAGGAAAGCCTGAAAACGCGGGAAGTTTTTCTTTCGCGGTTTTATTTGAAAAATAGGAAAATCTTTTGATTCTACAAGCAATGCCCTTGAAAATGAATGATGTTTTCGAGGGCGTTTGATCAGGGATCGGATTTTTTGACTGTAATAAATAAGTGGCGTAAGATTAAGCTAATAAAAAGCTAATTTTATTTAATGAATACTTTGGGAATGGCCGTAACCATGCTTGTTTTTTATATCATATTGCTTGGAGGACACTTTTTTATTTATTTTTCTTTGATCAGATTTTTCAATGTCGAAAAAAATAATATAAAAATATGGATGGCGGTAGCTTTATTCATATCAAGCACAGGCTTCATCTTATCTTCAATCATTGCTCATTATAGCGGGAATGCTTTTACTAGAGCCTTATATTCTGTTTCTAGCATGTGGCTGGCTGTTGGATGGAATTTGGTCATGGTTTTCAGCGTGTCTTGGATGGTCGTTTGGATTGCTAAGGCTGTTGGAAAAAGTCTTGATTATAAGTGTTTGGCTGTTGTTTCGCTTGTATTTACTTTTGTTTTTTCCACATATGGAATTTGGAACGCTTCCAATCCTAAAATAAAAAATGTGACAATAGGAATAAAAAATTTGCCGGAAGAATGGCGAGGAAAAAAAGCAGTTCAGCTATCCGATATTCATCTGGGCCATGTATATGGAAAAAAATTCCTTGCTTCGATAGTTGAAAAAACCAATGCTGAAAATCCGGACATAGTTTTTATCACGGGTGATCTATTTGATGGCATGGATGGCAGATTGGATTCATTAGTAGGTCCGCTCAATGACATCAAGGCACTGGACGGAACATACTTTGTTACTGGGAACCATGAAACATATCTTGGGGTGGAAAATGCGCTTTCGGTTTTAAAAAACACGCCAGTAAAAATCCTAAACAATGAAATGGCGGATGTAGCGGGAATGCAAGTTCTGGGAATCAGTTATCCGCAAAGAGGGGAAAGCATGGATATTAAAAGTAAAATCGGAGAAATAAAAAATTTCAATCCTGGAAAACCCAGCATTCTCCTGTATCACAATCCGTCAGAAGCAAAAAATGCCGGAGAAGTTGGCGTCAGCTTGCAATTGGCGGGACACACCCATAAAGGACAATTGTTTCCCTTTCAATTGATTACATGGCTGATTTACGGAAAATATCATTTCGGGCTTTCGGTTGACAGAGACTTTTCCATCTATACTTCAAGCGGAGCAGGAACCTGGGGCCCGGCAATGCGTACCTCCGGACGGCCGGAGATTGTAGTGATAAATTTTAAATAGAAATATTGAAAAAATATGGAAATTAAGAACCTATTAGAGCAGGGTCGCCATATCTGGGAAGGTCAAAAGTTGGGTTTAGGACAAATCATTGTTCGTCTGGGAAAGATTTTCGGTGATATTTGCCGCTGGGAAAGAAATGCTGAAAAAGATAGAAACATTCATACGGATGAAGAATTAAAAAAAGAATTGGGCAACCTGATATTTTGTACTATCTTATTTTGCGATGAGCTTGGTTATGATCCGGAAGAATGTATCCAATTGGCGATTGATTGTCAGAAAAAATTTCAGAAATAGTTTTTATTGTGAGAATGCTTTTATAATATCTCAATAGTGGCCTCGGGAATTATGGTTTTCAGGTTGTTTTCTAAATTTTCTGATTGGTTTATACAATAGGGAGTCTCAAGTCTTGAGTTATTGATAGAAAGATATATTTTTGCTGAGCCGACTTCGCAGCGATTGAAGTATTGGGAAAGCTTTTTGAGAGACTCTTGATTGGCAGAGCTTGGCAATGTGATTATGATTTTTCTTGGCTCATCCGCTTTCTTGTGTGATGATGTCTTCGACGCAATCGATTTGTCTGGATTTATTGTGCCTCCGTTAGCTTTTTGAGTGGCCAGCACCCTCATAAAATTTTCCACTTCAATTTGATTGATAGCTTTGACAGAATCGCATAAAATTTTAAAATTGCCGTCTTTGTCGGAAATTTTTCCACTGGCCAGAACAACCTTGTCTTCCTCCCAAACGGCGCCTGTAACATCAAGCACTTTAGGAAAAACCAATATCTCCATGCTGCTTTCAGTGTCTTCAATAGTGACAAAAAGCATGGTTTTTTGCGTTTTCAAATAAATCTTGTGAATCTTGGAAATCACTCCGCCGACACTGATATTTTTTCCTACGTGACTGGCATTGATATCCTTGATAGGTACTCCCATATGGGAAAAATATTCCTGATATTCACGGGCTGGATGGTCGCTGATGTATAGCCCCATCAATTCTTTTTCCCAACCGAGACGCTGTTTTTTCGTAGCTGGTTCGCAATCAATAAGGGATATTTCCGGCAGGGCAATTTCCGAAGCTCCAAAAAGACTGAATTGTTGGGAATTTTGATTTTTTTGAAATGTTTTAGAGTGCGAAATAATATTCTCTATTGAAGCAACAATTTGGTTTCTTTCGCCCAATCCTTCTAATGCGCCAACTTTAGCCAGTGCTTCAATGGATTTTTTGTTGAGGTCCTTGGTTTGCACCCTTTCGACTAAATCCGTAATATTTTTGAAAATATTATTTTTCTTTCTTTCTTCTACAATCTCATGAGCGACATTGTGCCCGACATTTTTGATGGCATTCAATCCGAAACGAATGCGGGATTTTTTGGTTTCTTTGTCAATGATGACCGCAAATTCTTCGAAGCTTTCATTGACATGGGGCGGCAGAACCTCAATTTCCATATCGCGGCACTCGGAAACTTCAATAGCGATTCGGTCAATATTGTCCTGATCGGAAGTGAGCAAGGCTGCCATGAAAGCGGCTGGAAAATGAGCTTTTAAATAGGCGGTTTGATAGCCGATAAGCGCATAACAGGCGGCGTGGCTGCGATTGAAGCCATAACCGGCAAAAGGTTCGATATATTCAAAAACTTTTTCTCCGATTTTTCTGTCTACTCCTTGTGTGACACAGCCTTCAATAAATTTTATTTTCTGTTCTTGGATGAGAGCAAAAATTTTCTTACCCATAGCCTTTCGTAAAACGTCCGCTTCTCCGAGCGAAAATCCCGCAAGGTCTCTGGCGATTTGCATGACTTGTTCCTGATAAACAGCGACGCCATAGGTCTTGTTGAGGATCGGTTCTAGTTTCGGATGAAGATATGACATTTTTTTCTCTCCATGTTTTCGAGCGATGAAATCCGGAATCCAATCCATCGGTCCCGGGCGATAGAGAGCTACCATGGCAATAATATCTTCAAGCACTGTGGGTTTTAAAAGCTTCAGATACCTTTTCATTCCGGAGCTTTCCAGTTGGAATACGCCGGTTGTTTCGGCTTTTTGCAAGAGTTCATAAGTTTTTTCATCATCAAGCGGAATAGTATCGATATCCACTTCAAGGCCTTCCAGTTTTTTCACAATACGCAAAGTGTTTTGGATGATAGTAAGATTTTTCAGTCCCAAAAAGTCCATTTTGAGAAGGCCTATTTTTTCTACAAAACTGGATTTGGTGGAAGAAGAATATTGTGTTACTGTCCCTCCGTTTTCTCCGCCCTTGGTGATGTTTTGGAGGGGTGTATATTCAGTGACCGGGTCTTTGGTAATCACTACTCCGCAAGCATGCATAGAGGCATGGCGCACGACGCCTTCCAATCGTTTGGCGCTGTCAATAAGCTTTTTAGCGCTGGGATCCATGCCATAGAAATCTTTGAATTCTTTGGATTCTTCCAGCGCTTCTTCGATAGTGGAAAATTGAGGAATGAGTTTGGCGGTTTTATCGCAAAAATCATAGGGAATGCCTAAGGCTCTTCCGGCATCGCGTACAGCCGCGCGAGCGGCCATGGTTCCAAATGTGATAATCTGGGCTACATGATCGTTGCCATATTTTTTACGCACATATTGCAAAACATCATCACGCCTATCATCGGCAAAGTCCATATCAACGTCGGGCATGGACACTCTTTCAGGGTTTAAAAACCTTTCAAAAAGCAAATCATATTTTATGGGATCAATATTAGTGATTCCAGTAAGATAGGAAACAAAGCTTCCGGCGGCGCTTCCTCTGCCAGGACCTACGACAATTCCTTGATCCTTAGCCCAATTGACAAAATCCTGCACAATCAAGAAGTATGAGGCGTAGCCGGTTTTTTCAATAATACCCATTTCATAATCCATTCTTTGGCGATGCTCGCTGGTGATGTCCGAACCGAATCTCTTTACCAGCCCATCTTCGCATAACTTTTCAAGATATGTCTGAGCGGTATAGCCTTCAGGAACATCAAAATGAGGAAGCTGGGTTTCTCCTAATTTTATTTCCAAATCGCACTTATCTACGACTTCTTGAGTGTTGGCTAGAGCTTCAGGAAAATAGGAAAAATGATCTGCCATTTCTTCCGGGCTTTTCAAATATAGTTCGAAATCCATCAGATTCATCCTGTCTTTCTCATCTACCTTGCGATTAGTTTGGATGCATAAAAGAATATCCTGGATAACATTATCTTCTTTTTTTACATAATGGATATCATTGGTGGCAACGACTTTTACGCCTATTTTTTTAGCTAGTTCGATCAGTCCTTTGTTAGCAATAGCTTGATTGGCGAATGTAGGATGATGCTGGATTTCAAAATAGAAATCTCCCGGGGCGAACATGCTTTTATATTCCAGCGCCAACTCTTCTGCTTTTTGCAGATCCCCCATAATTATATGCGCCGGAACTTCTCCTTCGGCGCAAGCGCTGAGCGCAATTAGCCCTTCGGCATGTTCATGCAAAATTTTGCGATCAATGCGGGGTTTATAATAAAAGCCTTCCAAATGGGCGATAGAAATGAGTTTCATCAGATTCTTATAACCCTTTTCATTTTTAGCTAGAAGTATCAGGTGATATCTTTTGCGGTCTTCGGCTGTCGGGTTTTTGCTGTGCAAATCATTGGCTGTGACATACATTTCGCAACCGATGAGTGGTTTTATGCCGCGCTCCTTGGCTTTGATATAGAATTCAATGGCTCCATAAAGAGCGCCGTGGTCAGTGATAGCCAGCGAATCCATGCCTAATTCTTTGGCATGGTCAAGAATAGCATCGACTTTTGCTAGGCCATCAAGAAGAGAATAATGAGTATGAACATGGAGGTGGGTGAATTTTGGCATATCCTAAAATTTTAATGGTTTAATTGATTTTTTGAAATCAAAATATCAAAATCCAAATGTCAAATGAAATTCAAATTCCAAAAACTTAAAAATTTAGATTTTAAAATTATTATTTTATTTGAAATTGGAACTTTAAGATTTGAAATTAAAAAACCCTAACTATGAAAAGCAAGGTTTTTTGTTGCACAAAATCTATTTTTAAGTGAATAAGGTGTCATATAATTTCTTCTTCCTCCATAGCCCTGATTGCTCGATGGGTTTTGCAAGGTAGATAATTTATTCTTATCAAAGTATATCATATGTTATAATGAGTGGCAATTTAGCAAATTGCAACGGTTATTTTTTCTAAAAATTTGAATTATTGTTGATTTTGCAGTAGGATGAAAATATGAAAATAAAAGACTTGCATAAAATTGACCGGCCGAGGGAAAAATTGGAAAAATATGGTCCCAACAGGTTGTCTGACGCCGAGCTTCTGGCTATTCTTTTGCGCACGGGAGCCAAAGGTCTGAATGCGGTTGAATTGTCCAAAAAGATTCTGAGAAAATTTCCTCAAGACAAATTGATCGAAGCCGGATTTCCAGAATTGAAAAAAACTTTTGGATTGGGTTCGGTCAAGGCCGGGGAAATAATCGCTTGTATGGAGCTGGGCAGGCGCCTTTTGAAAGACAAAAAAGTGGAACTTATTCTGTCTCCGCGCGATGTCTGGGAAAATCTTAAGGATATTCGCGACAATAAAAAAGAACATTTCATCGTTTTCTATTTGGACGTGCGCAACCAAAAAATCAAGCGGGAAATTATTTCAATCGGAACCTTGAATGCCAGCCTGGTCCATCCGCGCGAAGTTTTTGAGCCGGCTATCTGCCACACTGCAGCTCAAATTCTCATTGCCCATAACCATCCCTCGGGAGATGCGAAGCCTTCGGATGACGATATTGAAGTGACAAAAAGACTCATGGAGGCTGGAAAAATTTTGGGGATTGAAATAGTGGATCATGTTATTGTGGCGGAAAATTCCTTTTTAAGCTTGAAATGCGAAGGCTTGCTCTAAAATTATATGTACGCTATAATGTACATATAATCATTAAACAAAAGCAAGATGAAAAATAAAAATATTATTCCCATTACCGAAGCCAGAAAAAAAATCTTTAGCATAGCTGAAGAAGTTCAAAAGCCTAACACGCATTATACGCTAACCGAAAGAGGCAAGCCCAAAATGGTGATAGTTTCAGTGGAAGAATTTGAAGCTTTGATTGCTAGCAAAGGAAAAGGCTTTCTAGTGGCTGATAAAAATCATGATACATATGCAGCTCAAAGAAATGAGATTTTGCCAAAGGTTTTTATTATTCGCGACGAATCAAGAATAGTATATCTGTCAGACCAAGACCAAAATTCGAGATTTAAGGAAGAAGGATTAGTAAAGGCGCAATTGTATATTGCTCTTATCGAGAAATATAAATACCCGTTACATCTTATAGAATTTGGGCGATATGTGAAGGTGGGAGGTGAGGAAAGTAAGCGCTATATTGAAGCGGATATCCTTGTGAATGACGGCAGGGGGAATGTACGTATGATTTTCGAAGTCGGCGTATTTTCTGATTATGATGATAATGTCGATAGGGTTGTTTCTGATTTGTTTGAAATGGCATCAGCTGTAGCATGGTCGAAAAAACCGGAGTTTATGGTATATTATTCCCGTTGTTTTAAGAATAACAGTACGGCATATGAAAAAATCTTAACCATAGACTGCCTGAAATTCAACACTTTTACGGCTTGGAAGAAAGCAGGGCGCCCAAGCACAAGCATGATGCCTAATTTTTATTAAATTTTTTAAATAAATTCATAATCTTATATTATGGTAAAAATTATTGCAACGTTTGATTTGGAAAAAAAGCTTTCACAGGAAAGCTATGAATTTATCATCGGAACGGATGAAGCGGGACGAGGTCCTTTGGCAGGTCCGGTTGTGGCTGCCGCAGCCATAGCTAAGAATAAGGATTGGGAAATTTCTGTTGATAAGAACTGGGAATTGGTGAGGGATTCAAAAAAACTTTCTCCCAAACAAAGAGACAGAGCTTATGAATTTATTTTGGAAAATTTTTATGTCGGCATAGGTTCGTGCGATAACAGAACCATAGACGAAATCAATGTTTTGGAGGCAAGTTTTTTGGCGATGAAAAAATCTCTTTCTGATTTATATTTGAAAATTAATCAAGACTTATCGGAAAAAGGAAAAAAAGCATTCAGAATACAAGATACTAAATACATAATACTAGTCGATGGAAACAAGAAAATTCCGAACCTGTCTTTATATCAGAAAGCCATTATCGGAGGCGATAGAATTTCCAAATCTATTTCAGCGGCTTCTATCATTGCTAAAGTGACCCGAGATAGGATTATGCTCCAGATGCATGAAAAATATCCGCAGTACGGATTTGATAAGCATAAGGGTTATGGCACTAAGATGCACATGGAAGCCCTAAATCAATTAGGCCCATGTGAAATACACAGACAGAGCTTTGAGCCCATGCCTACTCTTGCCAAAAAGAGATAATGATGATAAATTAATGAGTAGTTAATAAAAACCTAATTAGAATATAATAGCAAATTTATGTCAACACAAAAGCAGAGACACACCAAAGGTAGGCGGGACAGGGCGAGAGCTGAACTGAAACTTTCTCCAAAAAATCTTGTTGTTTGCACAAAATGCGGAGCTAAAATCAAAGCGCATATAGCTTGTCCTAAATGCGGATTTTACAAGGGCAAAGAGGTTGTAGATACAATGAAGAAAATCAATAAAAAAACCGCTAAAAAATAGATACAAATTGTAATACCGATTAAATCCGGATTTCAGATATGAATACAATCAAAAAGCATTCGGACAAAATAATTCGTAATATAATTTGAATAAAAAAATTAGTATATGGCAAATAGACATTTAGCCAGATCAGTAGCGATGCAGTCTCTTTATGAATGGGACTTTAAGGGCAAGAAAGATGAAAATTTAGAAGAGATTGTGAGAAAAAATATAAAAGAATTTGCACCTGGAATAGAGGATGACGCTTTTGTATATCATTTGGCTAGCCAGGTTATTGCCAATCGGGAAAAAATCGATCCGCTGATTGAAAAATGCGCTCCTGAATGGCCGCTTGATCAGGTGACGGTAGTGGATAGAAATATTTTGCGGCTGGGCATTTATGAGCTTATTTTTGGAAATTATGAAGATGTTCCTCCAAAGGTAGCAATAAACGAAGCTATAGAATTAGCCAAGTCTTTTGGCGGCGAATCTTCAGGAAGATTTGTAAATGGTGTTTTGGGAACAATCTATCGGGAGCTTGGAGAGCCGATGAAAGATGATCAGTCTAAGAAACATAATAAGCCGGAAGAGAATGAAAAGAATGACGAGAAAACAGAAGCATAACTTGCTTAGCTTAATAAATCTTTTTTAAATTCCAAATTTAAAATCACAAATGACAAATAAATACAGAATCCAAAATATGTTAAATTTTTGAATTTTGGAAATTGAAATTTATTTGGAATTTGGAATTTTTTATTTGTAATTTCCAAATCTTGTGGTAGAAAAACTAGCCGAGAAAATCGGAATAAAATTTAATAATATCGATATCTTGCAGCAAGCTGTCACTCACAGGTCATATTTGAACGAGCATAGGGATTATAAGCTGGATCACAATGAGAGACTGGAATTTTTGGGCGATGCAGTCTTGGAATTGGTGGTGACAGAATTTTTGTATGAGAATTATCCCAATCCTGAAGGGGAACTTACCAATTGGCGGGCAGCTCTTGTCAATGGCGAAATGTTGGCTAAAATTTCCGGGAAACTTGGCGTAGAAGAGTTTTTAATGATGAGCCGGGGCGAAACCAAAGACACAGGCAAGGCTCGACAATATTTGTTAGCCAATGCTTTCGAAGCTATAACAGGAGCGATATATTTGGACCAAAAAGAGAGTGGCTACAAGGCGGCTAAGGATTTTATCATGAAAAATGTCATAGTGGAACTTCCGGAGATTATAGAGAATAAGAGTTATATGGATCCCAAGAGTCGTTTTCAAGAAGAGGCGCAGGACAAGGTCGGAATCACACCTTCATATAAGGTCATCGAAGAAAGCGGCCCGGACCATGCCAGAAAATTCGTGGTAGGACTATATCTGGGACATGAGTTAGTATCGAAAGGAGAAGGATTTTCCAAACAAGAAGCACAGAGGAATGCGGCAGCGGCTGGACTTGAAGCAAAGGAATGGTAGAATTTTTTAGAAACATGAATATAAAAAGAGTCTGAAAAAGATTCTTTTTTGTTTTTTGAATAATAAGGAAACACTTTATTTTTATGTGTTTTCCATTTTTTCGTGATATAATCAGAATGAAGAAAATTAACCTTTGTCTGAAATAATATGGCGCTATTAAATAAGTCTTTTGCCGCTTCTGAGAGCTTCGCCTCGCCGATAACTGAAAAAATGGATCCCCGTCGCCTCTATGAAGGGATGCGTGAAATGCCCCTAGCTGAAAGGATGATGGGGAGCCTGAGGCTGGTTTATAATAAGTTTTGGATGAATAGGCATGAAAAAAAAGCCCTCGGACTAAAAAAGGATTTAGACAAGCTTGATTTGGAAATAGCTGCATTGGAACGGGCAAAAACAGAAATAGCGAAAAATATTGAATTTTTTCAAAGAGAAAATATGTCTGGCATAGAGTCGTTCAGGCTGGGATTGAAAGAAAAAGATCAACAGATAAGAAATTTATTAAACAAAAAAGATAAGATCCAATCTAAATTTGAAGCTCTAGATAACAAAAGAAAACTTTATTTGAATAGCCGGGATAGGATCGTCAATAAGTTTATAGGCCACTATAGCGAAAGACTTAGGCCCATGGAAGCGGAGCTGGCCGTTCTTCAATCACAAAAAAATAGAATAAACGACAAAGCTCTGGCAGCAGAACTGAAACACCAAGAAGCCTTATTGGGGAGAATCCATGATCTAGAAAGTAAAAAAATACAAATAGAAAGAGCTTTTGAAGAAAGCGGCATGTCCAATAGTGAAATTAGGAAAAATGAAGCAGTCAGAGCCTTGGATGATTTGATAAAAAAAGAATACGCGATGATTCAAGAAGAGAAAGATGATTTTGCTCAAAGAAAATCTGAAATTGATAGAAAAATTGCCGAAGCTAATGAAAAATCCAGCCCCTATCGGAACAAGCGGGAAGAATATATTCGAGTGAAAGAAAATAGATTGGTGGATATGAGGATGGAGGCGCGGAATAGAGGGATAAATTCTAATATAAGTGAAGATGTAATTTCACATACAAGAGAAATCCGCAAAGAGGAAGATCTGAAAGTTTTGGAAGTGGAGGAAATTAAACTCAGTCAAGCAGAGAGAGGGGAGACATCGGAGCTCACAGAGACGATTGAGAATGAAGAAATGGTAATGCAGGATGATAGGGAAAACGAGAAAAAAGAGAAATGGAAAAATTTTTTAACGGCTCTGGTGGAGCTAAAAAAACAAAAAGAAAATGAAAAGACTGTATCTGGTGAAAGTGTGGATGGACCGGCGCGCGCCGCCGC
>AMFJ01018885.1_pt1 | contig 17126 bp, 20 predicted proteins | sample 427208 | NCBI WGS metagenome assembly AMFJ01 (sample SAMN02954298, study PRJNA114691) | groundwater metagenome | biome: aquatic; feature: subsurface aquifer; material: sediment; isolation source: subsurface aquifer sediment | place: USA: Rifle, CO | collected 2008-08
ATTGCCATGATATTATCGGCAGCAGAAAGCTTACGGAAAATAGACGCTTCTTGCGGCAAGTAACTAATGCCTAATTGTGCGCGAACATGTACGGGTAGTGCGGTAATATCTTGCTCATCTAGGAAAATATTTCCATTATCACAGCGAATTAATCCAACGATCATATAAAACGAAGTTGTTTTTCCAGCGCCATTTGGTCCAAGTAACCCGACTATTTCACCGCGATGTACATGTAATGATACATTTTTCACGACTTGACGTGTTTTATACTGTTTGCAAATTTTTTCAATACGTAATGTGTTCATAATTTTAATTCTTTAAGTGCTTGGGACATAATCACCTTTCGCCTGAGATAATAGTTTTACTGTGCCGTCGTTTAAGTTGGCAAACATTCCGATTGCATGCACAACAGTGTCTGGTTGCGTAATAGTAATTGCTTCACTGGTCGTTGCTTGTTGTTTATTGGGGAATACAGTGAGAGATGTTGTAGTCATTGTAGTGTTGGGATTTGCAACGTCAAAGGGATGATGAATCATAACATTATTTGAAAATACAATTTGTCCTATACCATGAGTTGCTTTTGCATAATCTGAATTAATATACCATGGTTGTGGAGATTGTCTATAAATAGTGACACGAGGGCGCATAATATAAGTAGTATCGTCATTAGCAAAATGAATCATTTTAGGAGATTCAATTTTAAGAGCAGGAATGCCTTGTTTATTTGTGATGGTGGCCACGATATTTTCCATATAAGCATCCGGCTGACCTGCTTGATTTGTTGCAGTAAGTTGCTTGGAACTTTTTGAAAGTAATATAGATCCTGTGCTTGATAGGATTGTTAAGAGCAACAATAAACTAATAGCGAAATGTTTGGATGGAAAAAATGATATCATATTTACCTAAAATACGCTTCAACTAAAGATTGATAAGTGTCTTGTGCCTGCATAATAAATTCACTCACTTCGCGAGCAACGCCTTTTCCAGCACGGGTTTCCGTAATCCAATTAACCTGTTTTTGAATAATGGCAGGTGCATCAGGAACAGTAATAGATAATCCTACACGACGCAATAATGGCAGGTCAGGTAAATCATCACCCACATAACTGATTTGTTTGTCGTCAAGGTGTAATTTTTGTTTCAATTCTTCATAGGCAGTGAGCTTATCTGTTTGTCCTTGATAAACATGAGTTACTTGCAAATCTTGCATGCGTTTTGTAACAACGGTTGATTGACGTGCAGTAATAATAGCTACTATGACACCTGATTTTTGCAGCATTTTTATTCCTTGGCCATCATGTACATGAAACACTTTTAATTCGGTTGTATTTACACCATAAAATAACTCACCCGAAGTCAGGATGCCATCGACATCAAAAATCACTAAGCGAATATTTTTAGCTTTTTGTATTAATGTTTCCATTACATTACTCCTGCGCGCAAAATGTCATGTAAATGCACAACGCCAACAGGTTGATGATATTCATTCGTAACAATTAAAGAAGTGATTTTATAGGTTTCCATGATATGCAATGCTTCTGCTGCAAGCATACCAGGGCGTATTACTTTGGGATTTTTACTCATGACGTCGGAAATGAGTGTTTGATGGATATCGGCATTATTATCAAACGCACGTCGTATATCGCCGTCAGTAAATATGCCACTTAATTGATCATCTTGATTAACAACGGTGGTCATCCCTAATTTTTTTTGGGTCATTTCAATTAATGCAGTTTTTAGCAAAGCGCTGACTTCCACCTTGGGGATAGCATTGCCTACGTGCATAATTTCATCCACACGCAGTAATAAACGGCGACCTAATGTTCCGCCAGGATGGGATAAAGCAAAATCTTCTGCTGTAAATCCTCGCCGTTGTAATAATGCGATAGCGAGCGCATCACCCATCACAAGGGCTGCTGTTGTACTGGATGTTGGAGCTAAACCGAGCGGACAGGCTTCTTTTTCGACGCTCACATTGATGTTGACGGTCGCTGCTTTAGCTAAGGTTGAGTGAGGGTTGCCAGTTAAGGTAATAAAAGGGAGATTGAGTCGTTTAATAAAGGGTAGGATGGCAAGGATTTCGTCTGTTTCGCCGGAATTTGAAATGATAAGTAACATGTCATTTTTAGCAATGATCCCAAAGTCCCCATGTTTGGCTTCGCCAGGATGAATGAAAAACGCGGGGCTGCCGGTGCTTGCAAAGGTGGCGGCAATTTTCTTGCCTATGTGCCCTGATTTGCCCATGCCCATTACGATAATTCGTCCTGTGCATGCTAACAGACGATGACAAGCATTGGCGAAATTTTGATCTATTCGGGATGTTAGCATTTGAATGGCATGTGCTTCTGTTTCAATCACTGCTTGCCCTAATTTGCATATTTTTTCAATATCTTGTACAACTATGTTCGAGGTCATTTTTAATGTTGATCCTTTGGTTTTTAAAAGGGAAGGCATGACGTCTATTTTAAAGTTTTCTGTCATTTAAACTAGTACTATCTTCTACATTTAGGATGATAGCTAACTGTCCTTCTGGAGTATTTTACCTGACTTGTTCAATTTTAAGAAAAAAATTTATTAATGCTATTTTTAGGATTATGATGTGGTTGATTAGTGAGGAGAAATCTTATGAATACATCTAATGTACCTAAACGGCTTTATCGTTCTCGTAAATGGCGAATGATTGCGGGAGTGTGCGGCGGTCTTGCGGAATACTTCAATTTGGATCCAGCCTGGATCAGGATTATCTTTATTTTATTAGCTTTGCTCGGATTAGGCACATTTATTATTGTATATATGATATTTTGGTTGATAGTCCCTAATGCCCCTGAAGACTCATCTTCGCATGGATGCCCGAATTGCAAAACATAATGAGTATATTTCATGGCGGATAACCTGGTTGAAATAAACAATTTGCATTTTAAACGCAATAGTCGTCCTATCTTCACTGGAGTCAATATTGCTATTCCGCGCGGTAAAATTACCGCTATTATGGGGCCAAGCGGTACAGGGAAAACAACGTTATTACGCTTGATTGGCGGGCAGCTTAAACCAGAGCAGGGAAAGGTGATGATCGATAATCATGTGGTTCACACACTTTCCCGTTCAGCTTTATATAAGCTTCGCAAACGCATGGGAATGTTATTTCAAAGCGGTGGTTTATTTACGCATCTCACTGTTTTTGAAAATATCGCATTTCCATTACGGGAACATACTAAATTATCAGAGGATATGATTCGAAGTTTAGCCTTGATCAAGTTGCAATTGGTTGGTTTACGTAGCGCACGCAATTTAATGCCGAGTGAGTTGTCAGGAGGCATGTCACGACGAGTAGCGTTAGCCCGAGCCATTGCGTTAGACCCTGATTTAATTATGTATGATGAGCCATTTTCCGGACAAGATCCTATTACAATGGGGGTGTTGGTCAAGTTGATTCGTACTTTGAACGATGCATTGGGGCTTACGAGTATTATTGTTTCGCATGATGTACAAGAGACGTTAAGCATTGCAGACTATGTGTACGTTATTGCAAATGGTAGAGTCATCGGTCAAGGTACATCTGCTTCTATTGTTAATGATTCGTCTGCTGAATTACAGCAATTTCTACGCGGCTTGCCAGATGGGCCGGTACCATTTGATTATTCTACACGCAGTCTTGAGGAAGATTTGACTGGGAGGGAACAGGAGTGTTAAACCAGATTGCTTCATTAGGTCGTTTAGGTATCGATTCAGTCAAAGATTGCGGCAAAGCGGGTTTGTTACTGTATGGTGTGCTCTTTCGAATCCCTCATATTCGTAAGGGATTTCCGCTTGTTCTACAGCAAATTTATGCCGAAGGTATTTTATCTTTAGTGATTATTATTGTTTCAAGCTTATTTATTGGAATGGTAGTTGCGCTACAAGGTTATCACACCCTGGCAAAATTTGGCGCTTCAGCAGAATTAGGTCCGTTAGTTGCTTTAAGTGTGGTGCGTGAATTAGGGCCGGTTGTGACAGCATTATTATTTGCGGGTCGTGCAGGTTCTGCAGTGGCTGCAGAAATTGGTTTGATGAAAGCAACTGAACAATTAGCCAGTATGGAAATGATGGCAGTCGATCCATTGCAAAGAGTGATTTCACCACGATTATGGGGTGGTTTTATTGCTCTGCCACTGCTGACTTTAATATTTAATGCGACGGCAATTTATGGAGCTTATCTGGTTGGAGTAAAGTGGTTAGGTTTGGACGCAGGTGTATTTTGGTCTAATATGCAAATTTCTGTGGATTTTCGCTTAGATGTCATAAATGGAATAATTAAAAGTATTGTATTTGGTTTTGTGATTGCTTGGATTTCAGTGTATCAAGGCTATTTTGCAGCACCTACTTCAGCAGGTATTGCAAGCGCAACGACCTGCACTGTGGTTTATTCTTCATTGGCTGTGCTTGGTTTGGATTTTGTATTAACCACAATGATGATAGGAGGATGGTAATGTTATCTCAGCGGATTGTTGAGACTACGGTTGGATTATTTTTATTGGCTGCAATGGTTGCTTTATTGGTGTTGGCTTTTAAAGTGAGTGGCTTAACGAGTTTTTTTAAAGTGGAAGGCTATAACATTACTGCGCAATTCGATGATGTGGGTCAACTTAAAGCGAGATCTACTGTTAAGATTGGAGGCGTGACCATTGGGGAGGTAACGGGCATTCGTTTGGATCCTATTACATTTAAAGCCATTGTGACCATGCATATTTATTCACGTGTCAATAACATACCAGATGATTCTTCTGCAGCTATTTTAACGGCTGGATTATTAGGCGATAATTATATTGCAATTACGCCTATGTATGGCGCTACCTTTTTAAAGAATGGCAGCGAACTTCAAGATACGCATTCTGCAATGATTTTAGAAAAATTGATAGGACAATTTTTATTTAAAGTAGGTGGTGATAGCAGTACAAAAGAGCCTGTTGCCAATACAGCAAATGCTCACCACATGAAGACCCAAGGAGAAACACGATGAAAAAATATTTTTTATCTATGCTGACAGGCTTAATGATAAGTTGCATGTTACTTCCTGTTGCGGTACAAGCGGGTGATGGCGATCCAGTTGGTATGTTGCAATCGATAGCAAATCAATTAATTGCTGCTTTGAAAGCCAATAAAACATCCCTTAGACAAAATCCTGGGCTCGTTTATTCCATAGCGACTCGTATTGTCGTACCGCATGCGGACGTGGTGGAAATGTCAAAGCGAGTTTTGCCGCCGCAAACTTGGAATAGCGCAACCTCTGGCCAGCGTGCACAATTTCAATCGGAATTTACGCGTTTGTTAGTGAGAACGTATTCTTCAGCACTTGCAGAATATACAGATCAAACGGTGAAATTTTTTCCCGTGCGTGGTGGTTATCAAGGTAAAAGCAGCGTGAGTGTAGATAGTCAAATTATTCGGAGCAATGGCCCTTCTATTTCTGTCAATTATCGTTTGATTAGGAAAGGTGCTGGTTGGAAACTATATGATATGACCATTGAAGGAGTCAGTATGTTAGCTAGTTTCCGTTCACAGTTTGCTGATCAATTGGCAAGAGGTAATATGGCGGAGTTAATCAAAGTACTTGCACGACATAATGCAGGGCGGGCTAGAAATTAATATGTCGATGACGCGGCAGGCTAACATTGTTGTGCAACGGGGTTGTTTGTTTGTGTCGGGCGATTTAAATTTTTTGACTGTGATGGCTGTATGGCAGAAAAGTTTAGTGTTATTTAAGGAATTGAATGAGTTGCATTTTGACTTGGCTCATGTGCATTCTTCCAATAGCGCGGGGCTTGCTTTATTGGTTGAATGGGTAAGATATGCAAAAAATGTGAATAAGCCAATCACATTTGCAGACATTCCTCCTCAGTTGAATTCTATTATTGCTGCAGCGGGCATGCAAAAAATGTTGTCGAGTTAACGTTATTGAATAATTTAAAAAGGAGTCAGTATGAAATTATCACTCATTACGATACTTGGTCTTAGTTTGGTATGCGGTAGTGTTAATGCAGCCTATAATCAAAATGTATCATCATCCACAAGGAACCCAACAACTATGCAATCATCTGAAACACAAAATAAGCAGACAGGCGAAACGTTTTTAACAACGAATAAAACGAAACCAGGTGTTGTTACTTTACCAAGCGGCTTGCAATATAAAATTCTTGTAGCGGGGAACGGCCCAAAACCGACCGAGACCGATGTGGTAACCGTGCATTATGCGGGTACTCTTATCAATGGTACAGAATTTGATAGTTCATATAAACGTGGTCAACCGGCTTCTTTCCCGGTTAATGCTGTTATTCCAGGTTGGGTAGAAGCGCTGCAATTAATGAAAGTGGGTTCAACCTGGGAGCTCTATATTCCTGCTTCTCTTGCATATGGTACAGCAGGCGCGCCTCCTTCTATTGGTCCTAATGAAACTTTAATTTTTAAAGTGAATTTAATTAGCATTAAAAAAACAATATAAGACCCTACTATTTAGTCGTTAAAAATATCTATATATCGCCGATAATAAAACGAACGCCCATAGGTTTTATTTTCATCTTTTTGTTCTAGTATTTCCAAATCAACAAATCGGTCAATCACCTTCTGCGCTCCCTGACGTGTGAAACCCGTCCATTGTTGTATGTTTGCTACATTCACAATCGGTGATTTATACAGATGATGAAGTATTTCAATCGCGCCCTTAGATGCTGCTTTTCCTAATGCCTGTATTTTCCTCATATCCTCATCACGAAGAACAGTAATTTTTTTAACTGTCACAATTGCTTCTTTTGATATTTCTATCGTGCCCTCTAAAAAGAAATCTAACCAAGGTTCAACTTCGTCATATCGATAACCATTAAGTCGATCATAATAAATTTTTTGATGTTTTTTGAAATAGGAAGACAAAAACAAAACTGGACGTTCTAGCAATTTTTCAAGCCATAAAAATAGTGTAATCAACATTCGCCCTGTGCGACCATTCCCATCTAAGAATGGGTGAATCGTTTCAAATTGTGCGTGAATTAGCCCTGCCTTGATAATAGAAAGCATCGGATTTGTATCATGAAAAAAATTTTCTAAATCACCCAGTGCTCGATTCATTTCATGCACTGGTGGAGGAACAAATAATGCATTACCTGGCGATGTACCACTTATCCAATTTTGTGATTCTCGGAAATTACCCGGGTTAGCAAAATGTGTGGCTCGTGCATCATCCATTAATTCTTTATGAATTTCTTTAATAAGCCGAAGACAGAGTGGAAAATCCTTTAATCTTTCCAATCCGTAATTGAGTGCTTGGATATAATGTAAAATATCGTCAACATCTTTAGGTAAGTTTTCAGAGGTTTTTGATGTTGCCTCAATTGCATCTATCATCGTTGCTTGCGTACCCTCAATTTGACTTGAAGAAGCAGCATCTTTGCAAATATACATATAAAGAAAAAAATCGACATCAGGCAAATGCTGTGTAATACCATCTAATTTTCCAAGATAGTGCATAGCATCACTTGCTTTCTGAATAAGCTTGTTTGAGAAAGAAAAACCTTCTTTCGGAGGAAACGGCGCGGGAATAAATGCAGAATATCCCTGTGGTTGTTTTTGCATACGGCCTAATTTCATAGTTGCTGATTTCTCCATGCTGTTTACATTACAATCTCAATGTAAACAAATTAATACTTTTAGGTTACATTGTCAATGGAATGTAATCGATTTCCTGTTTTTTGTTTACATTAACAGGGTAATGCAAACATAACAGTTTAAGAATTATATAAATCTAACATGATGATTATTATAATTCCAAACCAGTAAGAAGCGGCACAGAATACGATGAATGTACTTACTCTATGTGATTTATGAGTTATGTCCAATGATCACTTGTTTTTTTATGCAGTGCTTCACAAGAAGATTCTTTTATAAATTTATGTAATAATTTCTTTCCTTGCATAGTGAGGTTTAAGATTAAAACCGAATGAAGTTACATTTTTCCAAACAAAATGTGTTAATCTGGGGCAGTATTGGCGTGGGGGTTGTTCTATTTGCTTATTTTATAATGAATTATTTCGATCACCACCCGAGTACCGAAGATGCCTATGTGCAAGCGAACACCACCAACATAGCAGCGCAAGTGACAGGCCCTGTGGCGAATGTCTCTGTCAGCGATCATCAATTAGTTGAAAAAAACCAATTACTTTTTACAATTGATCCGCTTCCTTTTCAGATTGCAGTCAATAAAGCAACTGCAACCCTGGCTAATCAACATGCAGCGCTGGTTTTGGCGGAACAAAACGCTGAGCGTATCTTGCGTCTTGTTAAAATAGGACAGCAATCAAAAGCGGCTGGGGATCAAGCGCAATCACAATTAGATAGTGCACAAGCAGAACTTGAAGCAGCAGAAGCACAGCTGGCTCAAGCGAAATTGGATTTACAACATACAGAAATCCGCGCGCCCAACAGAGGGATTGTGACGCAATTTTTATTGCGTCCCGGTAATAATGTTGTTGCAAATAATACGTTATTTGTATTGGTAGAACAGCATGATTTTTGGGTGGATGCTAATTTTAAGGAAACGCAAATTGCCCACGTTAAACCCGGTCAATCCGTTAAAATTGTCTTGGATATGTTTCCTAAGCATACATTTTATGGAACAGTCGATGCGGTGAGTTCAGCGAGCGGTGCGGTTTTTTCGTTACTACCGCCAGAAAATGCAAGTGGTAACTGGGTCAAGGTCACGCAACGTTTTCCAGTCAAAATTATTATAAAAAATTCTGACCCCGCTTATCCGTTACGTGCAGGAGCAACGGCAACTGTTACAATTAATGCGGCTTCTTCGCCGAATTCAAAAACATGAACTCCACAGAAAAAAATCCGCATCGTTGGTTTATTATTGCTGCTGTGATGTTGTCAACGGTCATGGAAATTTTAGATACGACGATTGTGAACGTTTCATTACCGCATATGATGGGTTCACTCAGCGCAGATCGAGATCAGATTAGTTGGGTCTTAACGTCTTATATCATTGCAGCGGGTATGTTAATGCCGCTGACCGGTTTTTTGGTCGGTCGTTTGGGAAGTAAACGATTACTGCTGATTAATATTATTGGATTTATGTTGACCTCTGCTTTATGTGGCCTTTCAGCTAATTTGACTCAGATGGTTCTTTTTCGTCTTTTTCAAGGTTTTTTTGGTGCATCCCTTGTGCCATTATCGCAATTTATTTTACGTGATACATTTCCTATTGAAGAACAAGCAAAAGTGATGGCTATTTGGGGAATTGGCGTGATGGCAGCACCTGTCATGGGCCCTACCTTAGGTGGTTTTATTACGGATGCTTTAAATTGGCGCTGGGTTTTTTATATTAATGTTCCGGTTTGTATTATTAATTTTTTTCTTGTAGCAGCTTTTATTAAGCAATCGCCTATCAAAAAAGAAGCGATTGATTGGATAGGCATGACATTGATGTTAATCAGTGTAGGTGCTTTACAATTATTTCTGGATCGTGGGGAAGTGGATGATTGGTTTTCTTCTAATATGATTTGTTGGTTGTGTGTGATATTTATCGTAACATTTATCTTGTTTCTTTTTCATAGTTTTAAGGCAAAAAACAGTATTATCAATCTTCACCTTTTTAAAGATCGAAATTTTGCGTTAGGTACCTTAGTCATGGCGTTTTTTGCGGCATCATTTTTGGGTAGTTTAACATTACTTCCGCAAATGCAAGAAACGTTGTTTGGCTACACATCGAATTTAACTGGGTTGATCATGGCGCCACGTGGCATCGCAAGCGCTATTATGATGGCAATTGCATCACGTTTATTGATGATGAAGGTGGATGCACGGTGGCTGATTATATTTGGTTTAGGAGTGTGTGCTTATACTACGTGGCAATTGGGTTGTGTAACACTTGATACGAACATTCAATATATGACGCTTCTTGGTTTCGTTCAGGGAATGGGTATCGGTTGTTTTTTTATGCCGTTAAGTACCATTATCTACGCGACATTACCGCGTAATGCCATTGCTGAAGCGTCAGGGTTGTTTAGTTTTGGACGTAATATCGGTAATGCAATTGGCATTTCATTGCTGACAACGTATATTGACCGTGATGCACAAACGAATTGGAACCACCTTACCCAATATCTGCGGCCAGAGAATATGAATTTAGCTCGCTGGCTGGATAGACAACATCTTGTGCTTAACGATTCGCATACGCTAGCTCGTCTGGGCAATGAACTCAGCACACAGGCAAACTTTATTGCTTATATGCATACATTCAAAGTGGCTGCTATTTTATTATTTGTTGGTTTATGTTTTATCTTTTTATTTAAAGCCCCTGCGCGTGCTGCGATCATGCCTCTTGAGGCGCATTAATGGGTACATTTTATTTGTATGCGATTGTAAGAAGCGTGTTCTTAATTAACCCACACAAATTTGACTGAACCCTAAACCTTTTTGTTTGATGCCTTCAATGATTCGAGGTAAGGCCGCAACGGTCTGTTCTCGTTTATCATAACCATCATGCAGTAAAATGACTTGACCTGAATACGCGTTTTGTAATACCCAGCTGACAATTTTATCTGTGCCTGGACGATCATAGTCAAATGAATTAAATCCCATTGGAACGGGCACGAGGCCTGATGTGCGAATCACAGTTCTGACATGTTCGTTAGATGCGCCAAATGGATAGCGCAGGCAAGCAATTTTTTTGCCGGTGATTTTATAAATAATAACGGTAGGTTCGGTGACTTCCCATTTTAATTGCGCATCATTTAATTTGGTTAGCATAGGATGGGTTTGTGAATGACTATTGATCGCATGGCCATCAGCCAGTACTTGCTTGACAAGATCCGGATGGCTTTTCGCATTGGTACCCACCATAAAAAATGTGGCTTTGATGTTGTATTTTTTTAAAATGGCAAGAATCTGAGGGGTATAGATTTTGCTAGGGCCATCATCAAAAGTTAAGGCGACAGTGCCTTTGGCAGGCAGTTTATGAATATGGTTTTCTACGTCTGTTGCTGCATAAACAGCCAGAGAAAACAGGCTGCAAATAATAAAAATCAATGTCTTAAATGTCATAGAAAACTCCTTTTCCTGTAAGACTAACATAGTATTTTACATTCATGATCTATTTTAATACAATGCGTTTTTACAAAATATACAAAGGAACAGCAATGAATGCCAGATTTTTTCAAGAACAAACTAATGAGGGGCAGTACAGGATACCTGTACCTGAAACAAAATCAGACCAACGTTTTCAGAATTTGCTTGCTAATTTATTTATTACTATTAATGATTACCTTGCATTTGATAATCCTGAGCCAGCCCAACCAACACTATTAAACCGATTTTATAAATTTATGCAATGGGGAAAGGAAGGAAGGGTAAGGGCAAGAAATTATGGCTCTAAGCTTTTAGAATTAAAATATAAGACAGAATCTAACTTAGTGAAAAAAGTTGTCTCAGATTATTTGTCCGAGCAAGGTGATTTAGGGTCAAGTACTAAGTTACGTGATCGTATAGGAAAAGTGCTTTGTCAATATTTTAATATAACGGATGGAAAAATTGAGAAAAAACAAAATAATTTAATTACAAAAAGCGCTACGGGGGGACCTCTCGGAATTCCTTCGGTTTCGTCTAAAGAAGTAGCAGTTTATCTTTTGATTAAAGAAGAATATGAACATTATTGTCAGCCAAAAGAAATGAATACCAGGCAAATGGATAAAGGTTTATAACCATTAAATGACTTATTTTCTTAATTTTTCATTATTAAAACGTAATCGCAACTATCGATTCTTATACACAGGTCGAACTATTTCGTTTTTGGGAAACATGATTAGCAATGTTGCGTTGCCTTATCAGATTTATCATGAAACGCATTCTATTTTAATGATAGGTTTGTTGAGCTTTTTTCAGTTATTACCTTTATTATTTACAGCATTATGGGGCGGTGTGTTAGCGGATCGTCATCATCGAAAAATAATGTTGCTTTTTGCGGAATCTTTTTTGGCGTTAGGTTGTTTATTGTTAGCGTGGAATGCGTCTTTGTCGATTCCGCATGTGGGAACGATTTTTGTTATCAGTTTTTTTATGTGGGCATTGGTCGGGCTGCATCGACCTTCCTTTGATGGAATAATACAGCAAATAGTCGCAAAAGATGATTATCCTGCGATGAGCTCATTAAATACATTTGCTGGAAGTTTTTGTATGATTGTGGGTCCAGCCATAGGTGGTTTGATCATCGCACATTTTGGTTTGGTGATCACATTTCTGGTTGATTTTGTGAGTTTTCTTATTTCAATTGGTGCAATTTGTTTCGTGCAAAATATTCCTAAGCCTACATCCAGGGCTGATCAATCAACGTTTTCCGCACTTACACAAGGATTTCGTTATGCTATCTCCAGGCAGGAATTATTAGGAACCTATTTTGTTGATTTTATCGCGATGGTTTTTGGCATGCCAATTGCGTTATTTCCCGCAATTGCTGTGTCTTTCGGTGGCGTAAAAACGCTGGGGCTCTTGTATTCTGCGCCGGCTATGGGGGCGTTTGTCATTTCTTTTTTGAGCGGTTGGACGAGTCAAGTTAAACGTCATGGAGCTGCTGTTGCTATTGCGGCGGCTTTTTGGGGTGCGGCTATTATTGGATTTGGTTTTGCTTCCAGTATTTACTGGGCGCTATTTTTCTTGGGGTTGGCAGGCGCGTTTGATGCAATAAGTGGTATTTTTCGACAAACGATGTGGAATAAAACTATTCCTACAGAATATCGAGGGCGACTCGCTGGAATTGAAATGATCAGCTACATGAGCGGTCCGAAACTAGGTGATACGGAAGCAGGATTAGTTGCGGCAGCATTTGGCATTACTGCATCTGTGGTATCGGGAGGAGCATTATGTGTTGTGGGCGTTGCAGCGTGTTGTTATTTCCTACCGCGATTTTGGCGCTATCGCTCAACTAATTAAAAAACAGAGTAATTTGAAGAGTTAAAAAATTACGTATTACTCCGCAAAAAACTACACTATTTAATCAAAAAACCGCTTCGTATAACGGTGGCAATAAGGTTGTTTGTTCATCTTTACGTAATAATCCTGATGATGCTCTTCAGCGCGCCAGAAAGCGTTGACAGGTAAAATGTGCGTTGCAACGGATGAATGAATTTGTTGTTCAAGTTGGGTTTTTATTTTTTCGGCGGCTTTTTTTTGTGTATCATTATAATAAAAAATCACACTTAAATACTGATGGCCTATATCAGGCCCTTGACCATTCGCTTGCGTTGGGTCATGAATTTCAAAAAAATAGCGCGTTAATTTTTCAAAATGGATTTTGTTAGGATCATAAACAACTCGGATAGCTTCAAAATGTCCAGTGTCACCTTGGCAAACCATTTTATAAGAGGGGTTGTCTGTCTTGCCACCTGTGTAACCGACTTCGGTTTTTAAGACACCTGGCAATATTTTGAAATAATATTCTACTCCCCAAAAGCAACCTGCAGCAAAAATGGCTTCTTCGGTATCGGTCACTGTCATGTCAGTGACAAAATCAAGACTTGCGGAATTGACACAATGGCGATTGTTTTTCAAGGTAAATCCTTCGCCTTGAAAAACATGACCTAAGTGTGCGTGACAACGTGCGCATAAGATTTCTGTGCGGTAACCATCCGCATCAGGTTGATGTAAAATAGCTTTTGCAATTTCTTCATCAAAACTCGGCCATCCACAGGCAGAATGGAATTTTGTTTGTGAACGATATAATGCTAAACCACATTGGCGACATAAATAAGTGCCCGCTTGATCCAGGTCTGTATATTCGCCGGTAAAGGGATGTTCTGTACCTTTATCACGAATGACCTGTAGTAAGGGTGGCGGTAAGCTTTTAGTTTTGAGTTCCATTGTATTTAAATTCTATTTGAATTTATGTTAGAGTAGTGTATCACACGATATCAAGGATAAGCATATGATGATTAAGGGAATAGTTTGGATATTGGGTAACTTTAGCTTTGTAATGTTGGTCTTGGCAGTGGTATTAACCATTTTACAAAAAATTAAAAATAAAAAACTTTCTCTGTGGGAAATTCTTTATCGTTGGATTGCATTGTTTGCTTTAGGCATAATGGGAATATATGGATTTATCATGCATGCATTTTTTCCTGATATTTCTGCAGCAACTATTGGTTGGCAAAATAGTCCTTTTCAATATGAAGTGGCAATAGCGAATTTAGGATTCGGTTTAATTGCTTTGTTATCATTTCGTGCTGCGTATCCTTTTCGGTTGGCCAGCGTGATTGGTAATGCATGTTGGCTATGGGGGGATGCGGTTGGGCATATTTATCAGATGATTTCACAGCATAATTTTGCAACCGGAAATGCCGGCACTTGGTTTTGGACAGACGTGCTTGTTCCGTTACTTGCCGTGATTTGTATCGTTAAGCTTAAGCACGTTAAAGGGATTCGGTGATTGCATTACGTGCTTTTAAAGACAATTATATTTGGTTGTTTGTAGATCCTATCACTCAAGCCGCCTGGATTGTGGATCCGGGCGATGCTTTGCCGGTTATTCGCTATTTAATACACAATCATCTTGAATTAGCAGGCATTTTAGTGACGCATCATCATCGCGATCATTCTGGTGGAGTTGCTGAATTAATGAAACATTGGAAAAATATTCCAGTCTATGGATTTGTAAATAGTTCTGTGCCAGAAGTGACGCATTTTGTTAAAGAGCAGGATGAAGTGACTTGTGGATCATTTAAATTTTCTGTGTTGGAAATTCCTGGGCATACATTAGATCATATTGCTTTTTATAATGATGAAATACTTTTCTGTGGCGATACATTATTTAGTGCGGGATGTGGTCGAGTATTTGAGGGCACTTATGCGCAAATGTATCATTCGCTCACCAAGCTAGCGTACTTACCAGACTCTATTAAACTATATTGTGCACATGAATATACGTTACAAAATTTATGCTTTGCAGAATATGTTGAGCCAGGAAATAGGGATATTCAAGATAAAATTTCGGTTGTTAAAAAACTATTAGCAGATAATCAGCCAACATTGCCAACTATGTTAGCGGATGAAAAAAAATTCAATCCGTTTTTACGTTGCCACCTTAATGAAGTAAAGCGTGCAGTGGAAAAATATACAGGCAAGCATCCCGCCAATCCAGAGCAAGTATTTCGTTATCTTCGCGAGTGGAAGGATGCTTTTTGAGAATTCCTCTATCTGTAAAAGATGACAAATGGCTTGTATTTAGATAAGATCTCTTTCTCATTTTTTGAATATGATGACAGTATGACAGAAAGACAGCAAGCTATTAAAAATAAAGATATTTTTATTTCCTGCATTGTTCCCGTTTATAATGAGCAAACAAACATAGAGGCATTTTTTACGGCATTGACTGTGTATGTGCGCAATATAACAAAGCAATTTGAAATAATTGTAATCGATGATGGCAGCCGTGATGCAACTGTTGTGAAAACGCTTCAATTGCCTAAAGAGTTCAATATTAAGTTACTCAGTTTTTCCCGCAATTTTGGTAAAGAAACAGCATTGACAGCTGGATTGGAACATTGTTCCGGAGATGTGGCTATTCTGATCGATGCAGATTTTCAACATCCCATTAAAACAGTAGACGCTTTTATCGCTTATTGGGGAGAAGGATATGACATGGTGTATGGAGTACGTCAAAATCGTGATAGTGAATCACGCATCAAACGTAATTTAACACGTTTATTTTATTGGGTAATGGCCAAAATTACCAAAGTTGAAATACCTAATAATGCGGGTGATTTTCGTTTGCTGGATAGAAAAGTTATTGATGCAATAAACAGTATTCCTGAACGTACGCGCTTTATGAAGGGTTTATATGCGTGGGTAGGTTTCAAGAAAATCGCTGTGCCTTTTGAAGTGCATGATCGAGCAGCAGGCAAAAGTACCTGGGGATTGGGTAAATTAACCGAACTTGCTGTGACAGGGATCACTACTTTTTCTGATGTTCCTTTGCGAGTGTGGGGATTTGTTGGATTTGTTGTGTCACTTCTTTCACTTGTTTACGCGATTTATTTTGTTACCGATACCTTGATTTATGGTACGGATTTACCTGGATTTCCAAGTATTATTGTGGCAGTGATGTTTTTAGGTGGTATACAGTTATTATCTATCGGTATATTGGGCGAGTACATTGCGCGCATTTTTACTGAAGTAAAACAACGACCCAAATATATTATTGAAAAGAAATATGGGTTTGATGAGTAATGTTATCATGTTAACTGATTACTGACCCACACTACATCGCGATATGCGCCTAATGGGCGAGCGATTTTTGCTTTGGCAACGAATGATGCGTAATCACTTTTATCCATTAAAACAAATAATCGTTTATTGCTGTTCCATCTTTGCCAAAAAGCATTTTCATCAATTAGCCAGTCTTTTGTATTTTGAAAAGGCATACCAAACCATAATTCGCGTATCCAATTATCTTTCTTGATGATGTCTGGTGCATGCCAATCTGCCACAATAGTGATGCGACGTTCTAAATAAATAGGAAGGTCTTGGTAGTATTTGTAATAAGTCACTACTTCATCGTTTGCTGTTAATTGTGGTTTGAGTTCTAAAGCAATAGGTTTAATTGATTTATGATTAAGTAGAGATGCACTAGCTGATAGTATTAATAATCCAATAACAGCTATGGCGATCAAGCTGTAGGTTAGTTTGGCGCGTATGGCATTCCACGTATTATCCAGATAATGCCCTACCAAGAGCGCTAGGGAAGGGAAAATAGGAATGATATAACCAATGGTTTTTGATTTTGGAATAGAGAAAAAAATAAAAATGAGGATGAACCATAGTAATAAAAATAATGCTGCTGTATGCTGCTGTCGGTTTTTCCATATTACTTTGCATTGTTGAGCAATAGCTTGCATTATGAAGATTGACCAGGGAAAGAAACCTGCTAATACAATGGGCACATAAAACCATATAGCAGTTTGATTATTAAAATCTCCTTTGGTCAAGAAGCGTGAAAATTGTTGAGTAACAAAAAAGAAATGTAAAAATTCAGGATTGGCTTTTTGTACCAGGTAATACCAGGGTGCTGTCATGCTGGTAACAATCATAAAACCTGTTAGCAGACGCATCTG
>AMFJ01007741.1_pt1 | contig 17110 bp, 10 predicted proteins | sample 427208 | NCBI WGS metagenome assembly AMFJ01 (sample SAMN02954298, study PRJNA114691) | groundwater metagenome | biome: aquatic; feature: subsurface aquifer; material: sediment; isolation source: subsurface aquifer sediment | place: USA: Rifle, CO | collected 2008-08
TATTAAGTCCAATATCGCAAAAGGATATTTGTCTGAAGGAATTAGGCCTTTATATGCTGTGTCGATAGCCTTTGACAGAATGGGGCATTTGACTGTTCTGCCATTGACAAAGACATATATAGCCTTTTTATTTGATCTGGTAAAGTTTGGATTGCTTGTAAATCCTTTGACTTCCAGCTTATATTCAGTATCATCTTTATAAACTTCTACAAGTTCATCAAGGAGCTCCTTCGAGTAAATTTCACTGATTACTGTGGCCATATCTTTGCTGCCTGTTGTTTTTAAGCTTGTTCGGCCTTTATGAATCAGGTGAATTGATACTTCGGGATAAGAAATTGCAATGCTTTGAACCACTTCAATAATGCTAGCAAGTTCAGTTTGAGCTTTTTTTAGAAATTTTCTTCTCGCAGGAACATTGTAAAAGAGCTCTTTTACTTCCATTGTAGTGCCAATGGCACAACCTGTTTCAGTTATGGTTATCTCTGAATTTTCACAATCGACTTTAACCCCGACTGGAGAATCAGCTGTTCTTGTCAGGCAGCTGACCTTTGCAATAGAAATAATACTAGCCAGTGCTTCTCCTCTGAATCCTAATGTGGATATTGTCCACAGGTCATTTTCCTGTTGCAGTTTGCTTGTGGCATGGCGTGAAAATGCGAGGGCAACATCATCTTTATGAATTCCAGAACCGTTATCTGCGACTCTTATATTTCTGCATTCATTGGAAATTTCAATCTCAACTCTTGTTGCACCAGCATCAATAGAGTTTTCCACCAGTTCTTTAACTATAGAAGCCGGTCTTTCTATGACTTCTCCTGCTGCGATCTGGTTTATAAGGTTTTCCGGTAATAATTTTATTCTCTTCATATCCCTGTAGTCTCTAATTTGTTTAAATTTATATTGCAGATTGCTTTAACAATTCATTATAGCACTTACATAACAATGATTTTAGTTAGTTAATTGTTACTTAATTTTCTCGAATTTTGCAACCCTTTTGGTGGCTAGGCCACTATCTTTGATTATCTATCATTCCAATAATACAATAATTTATAAGTCTTGTTTTGCATCTTTTTGAATCGGTGTTTTGGGAGAGATGATAAGGATGTTGACGTTTCTGGTTTTAATTGAAATTCTTGCAAAAACTTGCAGGAATTGGGTTTTAGTATTCATTATTTTGATGTATATTGGCTAAAATATTGAAAATAAAGGATTTTTCAGAAGTGGCCGTTTGGATACAATTTTGTTTTTGGATTGCTTCACTTCGTTCGCAATTGACAATGTGAACTATTTTATTAGTATACAACATTATTTTCTGTCCGTCTGGCCACAATTTGCAGATATTTAGCCATTTGTTTAAAACTGTCAAATATCTACTGCCAAATTTGCAAGTAGATCTATAAATGGCATAGGTTCTATGATATACTAATTACATTGTTTTATAATCGTTTTATAAATTAGTTATATATTTTTGGGCAATAAAATACGAAAAATTTATTAAAACTGCTGGAATGAATGTATGAGTTTTTTAAATAACAGTAGATATAAGGGCTTATCATTAGCAGAAATGCTAATTACAATGACGTTGATTAGCATTATTTTTATAATGAGCGCTCCGTTAATTGTAATGTATAAGAATAAAAACGGAAGAGATTTATCTGCAGTAAACTGTATATTAAATGAGGCAGGTAATGTTACCTCTAATGCATGTATTCAAGCTATAGCAAATTGTAAATATAATCGTCAGAGTGCTTGCAAGAATTTAATGTATTATGCTGATAATGGAACCGAGCCCGAGAAAAGTGCTGCAAGGGGAGTATTAAAAGCTACCTGTGATCAGGAAGGTAAAGAAGCTTGTAAATGCTTACTTGATATGTGTAAGGACAATAGTGCTTTATGCGATATAGCAGGTTCTGATAACGATGCTCACTATTATCTCAATCTTCTACTTAATAGTACCAATGTCGGAAGGTTTAAAATATCAGATATTGCTAAAAATTATTATAGTTACGGTTATTCCAATATTGTTTCTCAGGCTGATACTATTGCAACTGGTTTAACCTGCTGCACTGATGCATCCCCTGTTGCCTGTATTGTCAAAGGTTTATCTATATGTATACCTACAGATCCATGGAAAAAGTTTTATGATGCAAATGCCACAGATATCGGACAGGGAATTGCACTGGGAAGCGGTGGAAACGTATATGTTGCAGGAAAGACATACAATAGTTATTACAATATGATGATATTGAAGCTTGATTCTGACGGGAATATTATATGGAATAGGAGGATTGACTCTACTACAGGTCAAGATCATGATGTTGCTTATAGCATAGTATTAGATAGTAATGAAAATACATATATAGCAGGATATTCGTATAATACTGCTGATGTTGACGATGTTATAGCTATATTAAAACTTAATTCTGACGGGAATGTTCTATGGAATAAGAGACTTTCTTCAGATTTTGTTCAAACTGCATATGATATAGTGCTTGATCATACCGGATCAAATATTTATGTTGCAGGGTACATGTTCACTGCAGGTAATGTAGATAGCACAGACCTGGTTGTTTTAAAAGTCAGTTCTGCAGGAAATGTGCTCTGGCAAAAAAGATATAATAACACCTCTTATGCTAACACCCAAGATTATGCTTTTAATGTGAATATAGATACTACAGGAAATATATATGTTACTGGTTACACTTATATTGGTACATATACAGGCAGAGATGCAATTTTATTAAAATTAAATCCTGCTGGAAATGTCATCTGGGGTAAAGGAATAAATACTGCTGATGATAAAACCGATGTTGGAGAATGTGTAAAAATATATAATGGAAATATTTACTATGCTATAAAACCTAGTGACGGATCCGATTGGCAATTAGGCGTAGTGAAATTAAATCTTGATGGAAATATTTTATGGGGTGCCAGGTATGGAACTACCGGTCTTGATTATTCATTATGGAACATGGCTATAGATAATACGGGAAGTATGTATCTTACAGGTTACGTTTCCAATGCCACTAATGATCTATTTCTTGTAAAACTAAATTCCAGCGGGGTTAAGCAGTGGGATGTAACTCAGGATCATGACAGCAAAAGTGATCATGGCTATGGGATAGCAGCTGGAAATGATGGATATGTTTATGTTGTTGGTGATATATATGGCGGATTAACCAGCTGGTATGATATATGTGTTTTAAAAATACAGAGTGATCAAACCAGTCAGAATATTTTATCTGTTGTTAATACTGCATATTCTACTAATCAAACAGGCTGGTCTGTTACAGATCTTAATTTTACTGAATCATCTCCATATACTAATGTGACAAACGCAACAATTAACATAGGCGGTAACATATATCCAGGTTTAGAATAAGGCTATGTTTTAGCTTGTTTGATTGGATTGACTCACTAAGATCCTTGATAAATCAAGTTTTGGCATGCCAAGAGTTGCATATTCTACACGATTTCTACCGTTTCTTTTTGCTTGATATAATGCTTTATCTGTTCTTTCACAAAAGTCTGCTGCACAGGAATCCATAAAGTCATATTGAGCTACGCCAACGCTTATTGTTGCCTGTATCGGTGAATAGGATAAGTGGAAATATTGTTTTTCTACTCTGTCTCTTAATCTTTCCAGTAGTTCATAGCCTTCATTCAGCGATGTCTCAGGAAGAATGAGAGCGAATTCCTCGCCGCCATAGCGTGCTGCAATGTCACAGCTTCTGGTATTTACAGAAATCAATTCTCCTAATTCCTTAAGGACTGCATCTCCTGCATTGTGACCGTAAGTGTCATTTATCTTTTTGAAATGATCTATATCAAATAGTGCAAGACAAATTGAGGTTTTATGCCTTTTTGCTCTTGCTATTTCTTCAGAAATTCTTCTGTTAAATTCACGCCTGTTTAATAACCCCGTAAGAGCATCAGTCGTAGCCAGGTTATGAAGCATATTTGCATTATCGCTGTTATGTTTTACCTGACTGGAAAGAATAGTGCCCAGATATCCTAATAGTCCTATTATACTGGTGTAAGTAAGGATTGTGGGGAATATTATATCTTTATTTGCAATCAATAAATCACTTTTTAGCCAGCCTGTTAGTTCAGCTGTTAATAATAATCCTATTCCAGTGCCAAGTAAAGCCATGGAGAACTTTTTATAAGCTGAAAACATGCTGTTAAACACAGGAATAAGGTATAAAAATATAAGCATTGTATTGCCTGTAGCAAAAGTTGCAACTGTTATTAAGGTTACAGATAAGATGTAATTTGATTTAGCTAATACATGGCAAACTTCTGGCGTTGCAATTACGGACTTTTTTAGTATTTGTCTGGTGGATTCGTTTATAAAAGCATGAAGCCCCACCAATAGCCAGCAGGATGTAATTAGAATATTTGTTACTACGCTTTCTCTAAAATTTAGCTGAACAGTATATATTAAAAAGTGCATTATTAGTACTGCATACAGGTAATGGTTAAATGATGTAACTTTAGAGAGTTTTATTTTAGGCTCGTCTTGAGCAAACACTCTGCCTTCCTCCTCAACAAATATATATATTTAATTTTAGCTTAGTTTATCTAAATCGTGAAAAAGTTTATATAAATTAATATGCGGTTTTGGTTGTTAAGGTCTGAGATTCTTCAGTACTAACGTACAAATTTAAGTCTATGCTGAAAGAATCGAGGACTTATAGAAATGACTATGTCATCTCAGAATGACAATGCAACGATTTTGCGATTTTTTATGCTGTACTATATATCAATAATAAAAAACACTTGAATAATAGTTCAAGTGTTTTTTTCAGAAACTTTATATATTGTGAGCTTTTATACTACTTCTTTCCAGACTTCCTGATTGCCTAGCAGGTCATAATCCAGTTCGCCTTCTTTGGCAGCAATTATTGATGCAATTACGGTTTCACTGGTCACATTTACTAGTGTCCTAAACATATCAAGGAAACGATCTATTGCAAATAATAGTGCGAAGCCTTGCATAACCTGTTCAGGAGTTAGGCCTAAGCCGTTTAATATGATAGTCATAGTTATTAATCCGGCGCTTGGAATACCTGCTGTTGAGCTTGATGCAATTATTGCAAGGAAGCAAATCTGAATAATTGTAAGCGGTTCAAGAGGTACACCATAGGCATGAGCTATAAACAGTATAGAAATAGTCTGGAATATAGCTGTTCCATCTTTGCTCATTGTGATTCCAAGTGGTAAGACGAAGCTGCAAATTTTGCTTGAAATCCCTGCTCTTCTTTCACAGCAGGCAATTGTTACAGGTAGTGTGGCTGAGCTGCTTGCTGTTCCGAATGCCACCATCATTGCCTCTGCGATCGCTTTATACAGGTTTGTAAAGCTTATCTTGCCTAATACTTTAAGCAGTACTGGATAAGTTATGAATAACTGAATAGCAAGACCCAGTATTACTGTAATTATGAATGGCGAGAGTTCACTGAATATCTTTAATCCGGATTTTGCAACTGTAAATGCCGTAAGTGCAAATATACCCGGAGTTGCAAGTACCATTATCCAGTCTGTAACTCGCATTGTCGCTGCAAATGTTGACTCGAAGAACGATACCACAGGCCTGCTCAGATCACCTATCATAGCAAGTGCTGTTCCGAATATAATTACAAATACAATGATCGGTACTAATTCTGCTTTTGCCAGTGATTCGATTGGGTTTTTAGGAATCATATTTAAATACATCTGGCTTAAATTGGTTTTGTCAGTTTGAATGTGGGCAACTTGCTCTCTGACTGTTTCAGCTTGCTGTTGGTTTATTGTAGCTGCAACGTTTTTACCAGGTTTAAATGCTAGAGATAATCCTGCTCCTATACTAACGGCTATAGTTGCAATTAGAATATAGTATAAAAGCATTCTTGCACCGATTTTACCGAGTTGTTTGCTGTCTCCGAGGCTGGCTATTCCAACGATAATAGCACTAACAATTAATGGAATGACTACCATTTGAATTAAATTAATAAAAGCCTGTCCTGCAAATGATAAAACTTCGTGAAAGAAGGTTTGTTGGCCATTAACAATAGGAAACATTATACCAACAGTGATACCTGCTAATAAAGCAAAGAATATGTGCCAGTTCCTTTTTACGCCTAAACCTAGTGCGACTAGAATTTGCCAGTGTAATTTCATTATATTTATCCTTCTAACATTACCTTACTCGTTTTTGGTGTTCTAATTTTACTATAGATAATTGTAAGCAAAGCCTACTTAGAGTAATTTTATTATTTTTTAGCGAGAAAATAATCATTCATATTGCGGAGAACTTTTTATAAGTGTTATGTATAGGAAATAGTAATTCGGGAATATGTAATTTTCTGTAGTTATCGCTGAAAGCTTTGTTTGAATTGGATATTGCTTAAAATTATCAAAATTAGATTTACTATTATTTTAGTAGTATTCAAACGGAAGCTGATTGCTTTTTTTGTTAATATTATATAAATTTTCCTGATTGGTGCTTAATATATGATATAAATAAAATGGTTATAGAAAAATAAATTTTGAAAGTTGTTTCAATTGTTAGAAATAATAAATAAAGCTGAGAAAACTCATTCATTAAGCAAAGTGGAAATTGTTGCTTTATTAAGCAACAGTGAATTCGATTCTGAATTGTTTATGGCTGCTGATAGGGTTAGAAAAAAATATGTTGGTGATGATGTCCATCTCAGGGGGCTTATAGAATTTTCTAATATATGTAAGCAAAATTGTCTGTATTGTGGCTTAAGGCGTGATAATAAGAATCTTGAAAGATATAGATTAGAGCCTGAGGAAATAATAGACTTTGCTAGGAAAGCTGTATCTTATGGGTATAAAACTGTTGTTTTGCAATCAGGAGAAGATCCTTATTATACAGTTGATATGATGAAATATATAATTAAAGAAATTAAGTCTCTTGATATAGCGATTACTTTGAGTATTGGTGAGAAAACTCAAGAAGAATATCAGGCTTATAAAGAGGCTGGGGCTGATAGGTATTTGCTTAGAATTGAAACTACTGATAAAGAGTTATATTCCAAAATGGATCCTGATATGGATTATTTAAACAGGTTAAGTTGTCTTACTTTTATCCGTGATCTTGGATATGAAGTTGGAAGCGGGTGTTTGGTGGGGCTTCCTGGACAAACTATGGAATCTCTGGCTGATGATATTCTGTTTTTTAGGGCTATAAACGCTGATATGATTGGAGTAGGTCCGTTTATTCCTAATCCTGATACGCCTTTAAAAGATGAAAAAGGCGGAGTGTTTGAATTAAGTCTTAAAGTTATGGCTATAACAAGGCTTTTGTTGCCAGATATTAATATACCTGCTACTACAGCTATGGAAACACTGAACCCTAATGGTAGAATTATTGCACTTCAAAGTGGCGCTAATGTTGTAATGCCTAATGTTACTGAAGGGGATTATAGAAGAAAATATGCTATTTATCCGGGAAAAATTTGCATAAATGATACCCCTGCTCATTGTAGAGGTTGTATTGCCGGGAAAATTGCAGGCATTGGAAGAAAAGTATCTACGGAATACGGTTTTAGGGTTAGTAGACATATATCAATATAAATTGACTTAATTTCTTTCTTTTAATAATTCCCATTTAGTAATTTCGTCTTTAGCATTCTGAATATCAGGGGCATTTGGGGCTAATTTCATATAAATATTCATATATTCAATAGCCTTATCATAATTCTTTAAGCCTCCATTGAGTCCTGCCATATTATAGTAAAGCTTTGGTAAATAAGGGGCTAACTTGAGAGCTCTTCTGCATTCGCTTAAAGCGCCGTTCAAGTCACTGTGCTTAACTAATACATCTGCTCTTACCATATGTTTTCTTGCTTCTTCTGGCAGTGACAGAGTAGCAGGATATTGCTGCAATAGGTTAAAGATATTATTTCTTATTTCTTCTTCTTTTTGCTCATTATTTGCATATGAAAAAGCCAGTGAGTACTCATTTAATGCTTCTTTTAAGAAACCTTTTTCTTCCAGCTTAACAGCTTTTTCATTATGCACTTGTGCTAATTTAGTTAGCTCGGATGATAAAACTTGGTATTCTTTCCAAATAGGTCCTGCTGTTGAAGATATTTCTTTTGTTGGTAGATAACCAACAGCTTCATTAACCTTGCCCAGTTTTAAATAAGCATTGGCTTTACCAAGCTTTATTAATTCTTCATCAGAAGGAAATGGGGTGAAGAAATAATATACATCAAACCCGTATAACCTTTCATTCTCAGGCAATTTAGCAGTTGATAGGATTTTTATTGCATCGTTATATTTGCCTTTGTCATTATTTGCTAATCCCCAAGCCAGCTTTGCATTAAAGTCCTGAGGGTTATAGTTTATTGCAGTTTGAGCATCAGCATGAGCCTTTTCAGTTTCCCCCTGTGCTCTATAGATCAGACTTCTTAAGCTATATGCTTTAGCTAGCTTAAGAAGTACATTTTTATCTTTAATATTTTCTCTAACCAGTTTTTTATCAAGAATAACTTTATCTGCTTTTTTTACAGGATTATTGTATCTTTCTATTTTTAATGTTACGCCTGTTCCAACAGATCCTGAAATCTGATTTACTATATCTTTTGTGTACTTATTTTTAGCTTTTTTCCCATCGATTGAAACAATCCTATCACCAAATTGTAATCCGGCTTTTTCTGCGGGACTATTTGGTATTACTGACATTACATAATGATATGTGTCAAAAGCTGATTTCAGGTAAGCAGAATCTCTAAGAATCATTCCCACTCTTCCCTGATCAGCTTTATCAATATAATCACTAATTAGTTTAAGAGCTTCATCATAGCTACCTGCATTATAGTGAGCAAAAGCAATGGCCATTTGAGATGCATAATCATCATAAGATACATAACCTGCCTTATAACGTATCTGATTCACATAAGAACTTGTTGCAGTGTTCCAGACAAGTTTATTATAAGGAATAGAGTATGTTGTAGTTTTTGTATTTTGTATAGCATCATTATAAGCAGTTAGTGCCGCATCATATTGCCCATTTTGGGTTAAATAATAGGCAAGGCTTATATACATTGGCAAATATTTTTTAGGACTTATATCACCACTCTTAATCTGTACAGCTTTTCTGATGGTATCTACTGCTTTATCATATTGTCCCTTTTCTCCTGCCAGTACTCCTAAAAGGTAATAAGCAAGCTCATTATTGGGCATTTGCTCTATGGCTTTAGCTGACATATTTATGGCTGTATCATAATTATGATCTCTTATATTAAGGTAGGCCAGCATTCTATATTTTCTTGACATATCATTTTCAGAGTATGGGAATCTATTATGTAAGTCTATAGCGTCTTGTGCCTGATTTGCATAATCATAGATCCCTGTACATTTATTTATATAGGCATAATTAGTACACAGTTCTGCATTTGTTTTTAGTGTTTTTGCTGCTTCTTGATATTTTCCATCTCCATAATAAGCCTCTGCAAGGTCAAAATAAGCCTTGCTAAAGTCAAGATGATAGTTTTTAGGAGCTGTTTTAGGATTTGATACCAGTATACCCAGTTCAATAGCTTTTTTATAATTAGTAATAGCAGTATCGTAATCTCCAACTGCTGCATAATTCTTGCCAAGCCAGTAATATGCATTAGGGTTATCCGGCTGCTGTTCAAGCACCAGTTTAAAGTGACCTGCACTGTATAAATAGTCTCCATAATTATATGAGCCTATCCCTTGCTGCTGTAAGTGTTCAGGGCTGCAACCACCAATTAAGATTACAGTAGAAAACATTACCAGTATTAATGATAATTTGCGCAGTATACTTAATTTTTTCATTTATTCCACTCCTGTTTATTAGTTTTTAAGCTTTGATAATGACATATCGAGTTCTATTTATGCATTGTAGATCATAACAGAACTTTCAGCGTTAACTAAAGTTGATTTACCTAGGGTTTTTAATAAAATTGCCTTTGACTTCTTTATAGTTATAATGAATTGTTAATCCCTGTTCAGCCGTTAATCGTTTCATTTGAAGAGCTTTTACATATTCGGTGCTGCATTCTTTTTGACCGCTGGCACACTGCATAATTTCTCTATCGGAGCCATAGTACATTGCTCTAAGCTCTCCTTCCGTTTTGCCGGGAGTTAATAAATCTGAATTATCAGTTTTAGGCATATTAGATACCGGTGTAGTTTGAGGCTGCAATTTAGGCACTGTAAATTCATCGTTAGCAGGATTTTTTGTTTGACCCATAGACGGCACATAAGAGCCTTTTAAGCTTCTGGTCGGATCAGAATCATCTAAAGATTTAAGCGGAGTATCCAGATTATCTATTTTAGGAGCTGTACCTTGATAGTCTCTAATCCAGTTTAGTGCTTCTTTTTTCTTTTTAGCTTCTTCCTGTTTCTTTTTCGCAGCTTCTAGTTCAGCTTGTTTTTTCGCCGCTAAAGCCTTTTGCTTCGCCTGTGCTTGCATTTGCGCATAAACACTATCAACAATATCATTTCTCATCTGCGGTGTCAGGAGGGATGAAGAGGGTTTGGAGTAAGTTTTTGGCTTTGTATAAGTTTTTGATGGTTGTGAATTATTTGAAGAAGGAGGAGGTGAAGGAGTAGCTGGCATGGGAACAGAAGACCCGCCATAAGTATTGCCTTTGCCAGTACCATCAAAATCAACGTAAAACTGACATATGGCTTGTTTATTACTTAAGAGTACTGTTACTAGAATTGCCAAAATTAGTTTAAATGCAAAATTAGAATTTCTCATATAGCATATTCCTTTTAGATTAAATATAGCATATTTCTTTTAGATTAAATTTATCAGGTTAATAATCTTTATAAAAGAAATTTATTATTTTCTATCTAATCTTAGTAACGTTTATTAACAAACAGTTTAATTGCTGTAATTGTTGAGGCAAAACCTTTCTACCCAACAGTTTTATTTGATGATTCTAAAATAGAACAAACTTTGGTGGTATTACCACCTAACTTATGTCAACGATTGAAGCTTTGATGCTAATAGTCCCAACTGGAATTTATCAGTTAATGATGGAGTACTACTCAAACTTTAAAGCCTCGATCTGAAACGATCTAGGCTTTAAAAAAGTGGCCGGGTGGACAAGATCAAAACTTTAAGTCCACACTGCATAACTTGCTATATGTGCAATGTATTTTTAATTTTCTTCTACAACGTTTGTTATTAATTCGCCGTAAATATCAACGCTTCCTGTTCTTTCTTCTATAACATATTTAAGATCTTTATTTTTAGCAAGTTCAATTTCTATTTTTTCATATGCTATATCAATATCACTAAATTCACCTATTAACTTTTTTCGATCATAGCCTGTTTCTGTTTTGATATAAACTTGATACATATTTTCTCCTGTTATAGTTTTAAAGTGAGTTCTTAATCCCAGTAATTATATCAATTATACTTTAAAAAATTAAAAGCCCGATCTAAAAAGATGTAGGCTTTTAGGGGGGGGGCGGGATTGACGAGATTAGAACTTTTATTCTTCAAAATGTTTCACAAATAATGTTTATTTTACGATCTATTCTGCGTGGACTTTAACCCAACCTGTAGACTACTACCTAAAAATCAATGTATTTTCTAATATATTTTTTTTTATCTTTGTAATGCATCAATTTAACATCATTTCTCCTGTGTAAATTAAACTCAGCATATTGTTTATAAAGATCATCAATTAATAAGTAATCTTTCGGATTAATAATCTCAAAATCAGTGGAAATAGAAGCTATATAATTATTATAAGTTCTTTCATCAATCAAGCAACATTGAAAATTACAATTATCTGCAACAACATTGCTAAAATTTGCCTCAACGAGATTAGAATATTCTAATTCTGCCCATATTAAATTGGCTCCAGTAAAGTTTGCCTTCTTAAGATTACATTGAACTAATCTGGTATTGTTTAAATTAGCTCCAGTAAAATTTGCATGATGCAAATTAGAATTATCCAAGTTACTTTTTGTTATAGTAGCATCTTTAAAACTTGTATGACGTAGATATGCATAGCTTAAATTAACATTATGTAAATAAATTCCGTCTAATATTCTATTATAGAGATAGATGCCACTGTAGTTATTAAAGTTCTTTGTATCTAAATAATCTAATTTATCTAAAGAATTATTTGTTATATCACTTAATGCTTCACAACATACAAGCTTTATTAATGAATTTTCTTCTACAAGGCTTGAAGTTGTACGTTTAGATTCTATAAGAAGCGTATTTAAAATAATATTTACTGACTCTTTAACATACGGATATTCCTTACAGTACTCTTTTATGTATTTATTAGCACTATCATAATCTTTCATGATTAAATTGGATTTTTTCTTTGGAGTAGAAAATATAGGTAATGTACTTATAGCATTAGCTTTAGTTAGAATATCTGATGTTGATGCTTGTGTAATAAGTTCAATGAATTGTTTATCAGTTCTATTTTTTTCCTCTTGAGCTCTGTTAATTTCCTCCCTTGCTTTTTCGTCAAAATATCTTCTAATTGCCATGTAAGCAGTACCAACAGCGCCTATTCCAGCTACAATATAAGGAAATAGTTTCATTAATTCCAATAACCAATTCACATTATTGGCATTATTTATTGTTATCTGATTTGGTATATTAAATTCAATTCTAGGCTTATTAAGATCATTTACAGAATTAGTGACTGAATATGCTTTGTTGATATTAATAAAAGAGAAACTGAAACAACATACTAATATAATTAAAAGATTTAATGATTTTGTTCTATTCATAAAATTAAAACTCCAAGATTTGCAATAATTATAAATAGAATATAATACATTTTGATAAAGAATAGCAAATAAAGTCTGTAATAATTGGTCTGTAGGCTCGTTTTAACCCACCTTTAAAGAACAGTCAGCACCAAAAATAAAAAACAGAACAAACTTAAAAGCCTCGATCTGGGATGATCTAGGCTTTTAAAAACGAGGCTGACGAGACTCGAACTCGCGACCTCCTGCGTGACAGGCAGGCACTCTAACCAACTGAGCTACAGCCCCAAGGTTATTAGAATTATAGAATACAATTTTTTAAATTTCAACCATTATTTTTTAAAATCTTATTTTATTTCTTAATGTTAATAAGAATTTTTTGTGTTGGCATTTTTTTATATTTAGGAGTTTTACAGATACAGAAGAAGATTAGAAAGTCTTTTTATTCTTATGAAAGTTGGAAAAAGAATGAATACTACATTAAATGTCGGTTTAAATTTAAATCCATATAAGAAGAATCAACAAGCAGGTTCTACTCAATCTTTACCAAAAGATAATCTTTTATCTGGTAACAAATCTTTAACTACTGATACTATTAATTTTTCTTCAAATAAAAATGTAATTCATAATAATAGACTTAGTTTTACTGGTATAGTTCCTGCTCAAAAAGAGATAGATGCCTATTTGGATGATTATGCCGGTTATAAAAAAATAGCTGATATGAATAATAACGTGCTTGCATCATTTGTGGATCCTGCTAATGCAAGAGAAATAAGTAGAATTGGTGAAAAATCAGGCAAAACCAGAGAACAGCTATTAGGTGAAGTTTCTGATAATATGGTAATGGCTTATAATCAGCTGAAAGATTCGAATGTAATAGTTGTAAACGGTATTAAACCTGCAAAAGTTGATTTTTTAGATAATAATAAATATACACAGGTTAAAAATATTTATCTTAATCTTCTTGATAGGCCTGAAACTTTTAAAAGGGTAGCTTTTGATGCTGAAGATCATCAACTGGAAACAATTTTGTCAGAAGAAGATATTGAAGAGCATACAAGAGATTTTAAGCATATTGTTAATGACATTTTGCCTGAAATTTTGAACTCTAAAACACTGGTTTTAAGCAATTCTGCTAACTTGAAAGATATTTTATCAGACGAAGTAGTTCAGGGAATTATTATCGATAAATTATATGAAGAAATATCAGGAAATAATGAAGAAGAAAAGTCTCTGGAAAACTTAAATATTGCTGAGAAAAAAATGCATACAGCTATGCATATTTTGCACGACATAGACAGTAAATTTAATATCACTACTGTATCAGAAGTGCCTGGTCGCTTTTATGATCCTCTTGCTAAAGAAGGGTTAAAGCCAAAAGAAAACTATAATCCTAAATACTTTAACTTAAGACAGGAGCCTAAAAACTTTTATGAAGCTAAATTTTTAAATAATGCAGCTAAAGATATAAAAAGCTATAATCCTGAAACTACGATCATTGTGACTCCTAAGTCTGCTGCAAATGATATTATCGAGAAAGTTAAGACGATAAATAAGGATTATTTATTCATAGAAGACTGGTTATATAAGTATAGTCTCGGAGATCAGAAGGCTAAAGATGAAGTATTAGAAAAATTAAACAAAGCTGCTGATGGGAAATTTGTATCTGAATTTAAATCTATTGCCAATGAGCTGGATAATTACCTGAATAACTATATTCAGGTATACGATACTGAAAATCCTGAAAATAACAGTAAGCTTACAGGAATGATGAAGCAATTTGGCAAGGTTAATTCTATGTCAGATATATCCAGAGGGTACTTTCTGGGTATTGGTGAGGATTCCAGAGAACTTGTAAAAATGCTTTTGAGTCTTGGAATATTAATTGAAATTGCAGAAAAAGCTAGTGATGCAACCGGTATTACGGCAATAGAAAATATAGCCAATACTATAGCCAGTAGTACTGATAGTATTGCCAGTGCAAGTTCTAATTACTTACACTGGAAAAATGAATTGGGCGATCAAGCAGCAAAAGATAATTTTAAACAGGCTATTACAAATATACTGACTTTCTCTTTACCTACTTCACTATTTAGATTATCACCAAAAGATAGCTCAATAAAACACTTATTATTTAGAAATTTATCTGCTGTAGATGCTTATTCAGGAACTGTAGAGACGCTTTCTGATTATTCTAAAAAATTAAAAGAGCTTATGCAAAAAGAGATAAAAAATCCGCCTGCTGAAATTAAAGATGATCCTGATAAGCTTGCTAAATGGAAAATGAATGAAACATGGAAGGCGTTTACTGCGCATTCTCTAAACAGAGGACAGGTAATAGGTCTTTTGGCCAGCCAGCCATATGCATTAATGGTGAATCCCTTAATGCAGTTAGGTGGACCCTCAAGAGCTATTCTTATAGCTTTAGCGGGGACTCTTGAATGCTGGGTCTCAAGTTTCTATCTGTTATTAGACAACTCAAACTGGCATAAATTCTCAAATCAATTAAAGAAAGATATGGTGGAAAATAATAATATCAATATCACACCGGAAGAATTTATAAAGTTAAGAAAAAGTGCATTATCAAAAGCTGTAGAGAGTAGTACAGGACAAGCAGGCTTATCCGCCGTTGTTAAGGCGTCCAAACATATTCCCGCTGATACTTCAGCAAAGGTAAAAAAAGCATATAATTCAATTGCTAATGTAGTTGATAAAACAGTGGCACGGCATGTTTCCACATTATTAATGAAATATTTAGATAAAAAATATAATAAAATGTCTGAAGAAGAACGTGAAAACCTTGATCACGGACATCATCATTAAGAGGAAAATGAGTTATAATATAATTAGAGGTGATTAAATTACCTAATTTAAGTTATCGTTGTAGCACTACTGAAGTGGAGTTAGGGTGAGGTAATATAGTGCACGAATCTATTATAATCAGAGTTGATGAGTTAGAGCCTTTATTAATAGATATAAGAAGATATTTGCATCAATATCCTGAATTATCCGGTCAGGAAATTAACACTGCTAATTATATATATAAGAAATTACAAGAAGCAGGGATTGAGTCTGAACTAATATCTACAGATTCCGGCACCGGTGTCATTGCATATATTCGAGCAGGTGAAGGGAAAGAAACAATTGCTTTTCGTGCAGATATGGATGCATTACCTGTTATGGACAAGAAAACAAAATCTTATGCTTCTAAAAATTCAGGAGTAACGCATGCCTGCGGGCATGATTTTCACATGGCGGCCATTTTAGGCACAGCTTTGACTTTAGCAAAATTAAAAAATGAACTTGATATAAATATTAAATTTATTTTTCAACCGGCTGAAGAAGTTTCTAACAGTGGTGCAATTGCGCTGACAAAAGCTGGTATTATGCATGATGTTAATGCAATTTTTTCAGTTCATGCTTTGCCTACTCTTGAATTCGGGAAAATAGGCATTAAATATGGCATGGTATCTGCTGCTATTGATTTCTTTAAATTGACAGTGAAAGGTGCAGGCGGCCACTCTGCCAGACCTAATGAGGCGATTGATGCAATTTTTGTGGCAACTAATATTTTAAATTGCTTGTATTCAGATATTTCAAGACAGTTTAATCCCGTTGATCCTTTTGTGATATCTGTTGGGAAAATTCAGGGTGGAACCGCAACCAATATTATTGCTGAAACTTGTGAGATAGAAGGAACAGTTAGAACCTTTGAACAGGATATGAGAGGTGAAATCTTAGATTTAATCAAGGAAAGAGCTGGCCATCATGCCAGGGCTTACGGCGCATCTGTAGAATTTGAATGTTGTAATGGTACTCCCCCTGTAATTAATGATATTACTCTTGCACGCCTTACGGAAGACAGTGCTATCTCAGTAATAGGATCTGAAAATATAGAACGAATGCAAAAACCAAGTCTGGGTGCTGATGACTTTGCTGTGTATTTGACTTACGCACCCGGCATGCTGATTCGGATTGGGACTGGTGGGGAAGATTCTTCTCATCCGTTGCATAGCGGTTTATTTGATATTGATGAAAGAGCTTTGGGCTTATCCGTGAAACTACTGAGTCAGGTTGCTTTAAATTACTCTAATAGCAAGCTGTATTTACAGAAATGGGCAAATAAAGTAGTTGTTTAAGGATTTTTTGCTGGATTAAAATACACTTAACTCCAATTTGCGTTAAGTGTATTTTAATATCATAATAATAACAAGGTTGGTGGTACTACCACCAAATTTATGTCAATGACTAGAGCATTGAAACAATTGAACTTTGTTAAAAGCATCAGTTGTTACAGGAGTAATATAAAAAGTTTTAGTTATGAGGGTGATGAGTTGATCAAAGAAGTTAAGCTGAATAATTTTGCTATTGGCGG
>AMFJ01024381.1_pt1 | contig 17085 bp, 17 predicted proteins | sample 427208 | NCBI WGS metagenome assembly AMFJ01 (sample SAMN02954298, study PRJNA114691) | groundwater metagenome | biome: aquatic; feature: subsurface aquifer; material: sediment; isolation source: subsurface aquifer sediment | place: USA: Rifle, CO | collected 2008-08
TATATTTCGGTAACCTTTAATTATGATCTATAGCGGGGGGTGAGTGTTTTTGGCTTGATGTGGGGAAGAATAAGCACAAGGAAAATATGTAACGTTATTGCAGAGAGCAAAAGGAGATCACAACTCTTGTCTGGCTATTACCGCGCAATATACCTGCCTGGCTCCGGCTGCTTTCAAAACTTTGGCGCATTCAAAAACCGTGGAGCCTGTGGTGGCAACATCGTCAATGAGAAAAATTATCTTATTCTCCACGATCGATTTGTCGGAAAGTGAAAATGCCCCGATAAGATTTTTCTGCCTGTTGTGGTAATCTTTTATTTCCATTTGTGACGAAGTATAGCGCTTTCGAATGAGCACGTTTTCCACCAATGGAATTTCCGACAGGGTGAGCAAATTTTCTGAAACCTGTTGAGCTAAGAGCGCTGATTGATTGAATCCTCGCCAGCGCATCCTGCGAGGATGAAGCGGGATTGGAATGATCATGTCAGGAATTGGCAATTCAGTTTCACGGATGCACTTAGTGATGAGGCTTCCCAGGACCACGGAAAGGTCGGGGAGGAAACGATATTTGAAAAGATGAACGGCTTTGCAAACACTGGGATGTTTGTATGAAACTGCCGGAACCAGACCGTCCAGAGGATTTTTCTTTTTGCAATTGAGACAGGTCATTCCGTGCGGGGTTGTTTGTTTTTCGCATACGCCGCAAACATGTTCCGAGAGGATCGGAATCTTGCTCAGACATTTTTCACAAAGCCAGGCGCCTTCCTTTTTGCAATCAATGCATCGGATCGGGAACAGCGTGTCAAGAATTGATTTGAAAAAATTTTGCATAAAAAATATATTTCAATATATTTCTATATGAAGTATGCTCCGAAAATAACAAAAAATAAAATAAGCTGTGGATAAGTCAAAAAGAATTGTTTGCTTTTGAAAAATGTGTTATTATATTTATAAAGTTTTTGACTTCAAAATATAAAAATACAAAAGATAAAATGTTTGAAATTTTCAAGGGTAAAAAAAATCATTTCATCGGCATAGATTTTGGAACATCCTCAATTAAGGTTGTGGAGATTTCCTACAAAAATCAAAAAGTCCACCTGGAAAACTATGGCGTGGTTGATTTGAATTGGATGAATCAAAGCGATGATAAGGGTGTGGCGCGAACCGCTTCATTTGAACAGCGCTTGAATGAGTCTTTGAAAAGTTTGTTGATAAAGATGAATCTTAACTCCGGGACGGCATATGTTTCCATTCCTGGTTTCAGTGGGTTGATAACGATCATTGAACTTCCGGAAATGGAGAATGACGAGTTGGCCAAAGCTATCAAATTCGAAGCGCACAAATATATTCCAAGCTCGCTGGATGAAATAGCCATGAGTTGGGAAATCATTGAACATTCCGAAAAGGAAAAAGGTGTTCAGTTGGCGGAAAAGACAGCTCCGGCTTCAAAAAAAATAAAGGTCTTATTGGTGGCTGCGCCGAAGCGGGATATTGAACGCTATGACCGGCTGGTTTCAGGATCAATGCTGGAAGTCGGCGCAATAGAACTCGAAACATTTTCAATTGCCAGGTCGTTGGTAGGCGATGAGCCTGGAAATTTCTTCATCATCGATATCGGCTCACGAGCCACGAATATAATCTTGGTAGAAAATGGAATCATCAAGGTCAATCGCAATATTGATGCTGGTGGTAATGAAATCACCAATGCAATTTGCGACAGCATGAACATATCAAGACAGCGTGCTGAAGTTTTTAAGAAAGGCGACAGGGATTTTCTGAACAAGACGGAATCTGCAATCGTGATTCCAGTTCTGGAACTGATAGTGGGAGAATCGCTCAGAATATTGAACGCATACAAGGAGAAAAATCGCGACGTCCAGATATCGTCAACTTTGCTTTCAGGTGGAACTGCTAAGCTGAAAGGTTTGGATGAATATTTTTCACGTTCACTGGGAATGAAGGTCGCGGTGACTGATCCATGGAGCAAGGTCTCATTTGAACCAGGTGCGAAAAAACTGGTTGATGAATTGGGAAGCTCATTCACAGTGGCGCTTGGTTTGGCCTTGCGCGGAGTCGAAGATTACAAGAGAGATTGATTTCAATAAAAAATAATTACAAATATAATCACTAATTGCTAATTCGTGAATTAGCATGATGTATCAAAGAAATGACTACAATAAATTTGTATCAAAACCAAGAGGATGCTCAGAAGAAATTATCTTCTCGAACTGCAAACGGAGGATTCTTTTTTTCCTTAAGTATTCTCGTTCTGACTGTGGCTGGACTTTTCGGACTCAAATTCTACATAGCAAGCATCGTGAAGCAAAACCAGGTGCTGGCTGAAAGCGTGACGAAGCAGAATGAAAGTCTGGCTGGAGTCAACAGTCTGCAACGCATTTTGGACATGCAGGCGCGTTTGTCTGAAATAAAAAAGAATCTGGAAATAAAAGACGGCAAGGTGCAACAGTTGAAGATGACTGAGGTGCTTGATAGTCTTGGAAAGAACATGAGTTCAGGCGTTGTGGTGACTTCCTATTCATACAGCGGTGAAGATGGCAAAGTGAATGTTTCTTTTGAATCCAAGAATTTCAATGATGCAGCCAGACAAATTTTGAATTTCAAGAAGTCGGAATATTTCTCGGGGGCCTCTTTGAGCGGCATTTCTAGAGCTGAAGAGGGTGTGACAGCGACAATGGTAATGAATATCGGCAGTTAATAGTAAATTTGTTTATTAATATAACTTTTAAGCATCAACCCAGACCTTGTTTTTATTAAGCAATTGCTGTGGGTGATAACAAAAATGCGATTAAAATTTCTTTTCTTCCCGATCATCATTATCATCTCCTTGTATATTTTTATCGGCTACATTTGGCCGGAAATTGCAAATCTGAAAGTTGCCAATGAGGAGAAACTTTCTCATGAGCAGGCTATCAAGGCTATCAAGGATAAACAGACAGCCATTCAAACTATTGATGCTCAGATCAACAGCGACAGTGAAGGTGAATCTGTTGTGAACAGCTATCTCCCGAACAAGAAGATGGAAGAAAGGATTTTGACTGGAATCAACTATTTGGCCACTGATTCGCAAGTTTCCCTGGTCAGCCTCTCTTTGAGTTCAGGTGCCGAGGAAGTGTCCAATGATGATGCTACGACCTTATCTGTTTCCCCTCTTGCAAATATCGCCAACTCTTTGCAGGGAGTTCAGAACAAACTACCGGAAACTAGTAAAAGTGGAACAGAAACCATAAATACGAGCATTTCAGTTGTCGGAGAATATGACAAAATAAACCTTTTCCTGGATCAACTTCAGAAAATATCAATGTTTCATTCCATAAAATCATTGACGATAACTTCCAGCAATGCGGGAGATAAGGTTGAAAATGCAAGTGATGGCACAGTGGACACCGAAAACAACCCGGCAGCGGCATCGACTCTCTCTGCTGATCTGGTGGTTGATTTTGGTTGGATGGGAACAGCTAGTATTGATAACCAAAAGATGTCAAAATTTCAATCAGGCATAGACAAGGAAACCATGGCAACCATCAAACAATACATCTCACAAAAAGCTCCATCGGTTGACAAGGCCGGTGATATGAATGGAAAGATCAACCCATTCCTTCCTTGATCTCGGATTTTAATTTCAGTCTCTTTGCTTCTTAGTAATAAAATATTTCATGAATCAGGATATCGCTTCGCAAAATTCTGCGGATCAGACTTCGGTTTTAGATCCTAAGAAAATCGAACTTGATGCTGTCAAAAAAATGGCAAGCAATTTAGGTATGCCTTTTCTGGAAGAAGTCCCAAAAATAGAAGATAACGCCCTGGAATTGATTTCTCAGGATGTCGCTATGGAAAACCAGATCATAGCCTTCGAGAGATCCGGAAACAACATCAAGGTTGCCATTGTTGATCCTCACAATATCAACGCTCTGAATATTTTGCGTTTCATCGCAGAAAAAAGAAAATTTGAATTTGATCTGTATTTGGTTTCAATTGGGATGTTTAATGACATGACCGAGCAGTATTCTGGAGGAGCTGAAAAGGCTATTGAAGAGGCGATGGAATCGATGCAAGATGACGATACTGATGGTCTTAGCGATGACAAGATGTATGACGAGGAGGGCGACAAATCTCAAGTTGACAACATGCAGAATGCTCCGGTGACAAAGCTTTTGAGCGTCATCATCAAACATGCAATCGAAGGAAAAGCTAGTGATATTCATATTGAACCCCTGGGGAAAGAATACCGGGTCAGGTTTCGTGTGGACGGAATATTGCATTCATCCTTGGTCATTCCTAAAGGTGTGGGAAGAGCGATCGTTTCTCGAATCAAAATACTTTCAAATCTCAAAATAGATGAAAAACGCAAACCCCAAGACGGACGTTTCAAGGTTGTTGAGAGCGGTCGCCGAGTAGATTTCCGTGTTTCGACTCTTCCGATCACGGAGGGCGAAAAGATCGTGATGCGTCTTTTGGATACTGGCAACAAAGTGATAGATCTCAAAAGCATGGGTCTGATGGGCAGAGGGAGCGACGTGTTGGTCAAGAACATCAAGGAACCATTCGGAATCATTTTGATGACTGGTCCGACCGGAAGTGGAAAATCAACCACTCTCTATGCATGCTTGGATATTTTGAACAAAGAAGAACGAAACATCATAACCTTGGAGGATCCGGTTGAATATACGATTGCAGGAATAAATCAAAGTCAGATCAATCCAGAAATCGGATATACTTTTGCGAGCGGTCTAAGAAGCATCTTGCGACAGGATCCGAATGTTATCATGGTAGGAGAAATTCGCGACAGTGAAACAGCTGAATTGACCATTCATGCCGCTTTGACGGGTCATTTGGTGCTGTCAACTTTGCACACCAACAGTTCTATCGGGGCTATTCCGCGTCTGGTTGATATGGGAATAGAATCTTTTCTGCTCGCATCATCTCTGCGAGTGGTTGGAGCGCAGCGTCTTGTGCGCAGAATCTGCACTGAATGCAAGCAGGAAGTGCCGATACCACTGAAGGTGATGAGTTTCGTCAGATCACAGATTGAAAACATGTCGGTGGAAGAAATAAGCAAATATGGTCTGGATCTGTCCGAGGGCATCCACATCTATGAGGGAAAGGGATGTGAGGAATGCAATGGAACAGGCTATCGCGGACGAGTCGCCATTTTTGAAGCTTTGGAGGTGGACGAAAAATTGAAAGAGATCATTTCCGAAAGAAACGGAAACGAAGTTGAAATTCAGAAATATGCCGAAAAACAGGGCATGATAACCATCAAGCAGGATGGAATTTTGAAAGTGTTGAAAGGTTTGACCACCATGTCTGAAGTTGAGCGTGTCACTGAGGGCAGCAAAAGTGTCGGAGGAGACGTGGATGATTAAATGGTAAATTATTTTTTTAATATATAACAACTTGGATATGGAAAAGAAAAAAATATTGATTGTCGAAGATGACATCTTCATACGCGATATCTACAAAGTCAGATTCGAGCAGGAGGGATTTGAAGTTGTTGCGGCTGAAAACGGAATTGTCGGGTTGGAGAAACTGCAACAAGGTGTCAATCCTGAAATAATATTGCTTGATATTGTCATGCCAGGCCTGGATGGAATAAGTGTTCTGAAAAAGTTGAAGGCGAATGATCAGTGGAAAGACATTCCGGTCATAATGCTGACTAACATCTCTGAAAGGGAGAAAGTCAACGAAAGCATAGAGCTAGGCATAAAAGACTATCTCATCAAATCACATTTCACGCCTTCGGAAGTCGTGCAGAAAGTCAACTCTTTGTTGAATGCGTAAAAATTTGTTATAATAAATTCATACAGTTATAAGATAAAAATAAAAATGTCTTCAGCTCACGGCGAACAAAGGATCAAAAGTTTATTGCGTTTGGTGGCACAGCAAAATGCTTCCGATTTGCATTTGGTGGTGGGAAGATTTCCAACCATGCGTCTTGATGGACGCCTGTATCCTTTGACGCAGGAAAGCATCTTGTCAGCTGAAGATACTCAGGCGCTGAGTGACGCGCTGACAACTGAAGACAATAAGAAACGTCTCACTGAAGAAGGTCAAGTTGATTTTTCCTACAACTTTGAAGACAAGGCTCGCTTCCGAACAAACATCTTTTATCAACAAGGAAATCTAAGCATTGCGATGCGCATGGTTGCTGGGCGCATCAGGACATTGGAAGAATTGAGCATACCTCCCGCTCTCTATGAATTTACACGCCAGACGCAGGGGCTTCTTCTGATCACTGGTCCTGTCGGACATGGAAAATCAACCACTCTTTCAGCCTTGATTGATTTCATTAACCATAATGAGGACAAGCACATAATCACGATTGAAGACCCGATCGAATTTGTCTATGAACAGGATCGTTGCATCATCAATCAGCGAGAAATCGGCAAGGACACCAAATCTTTTCCGGACGGACTCAGAAGTGTTTTTCGAGAGGATGCCAATGTAGTGCTGATTGGAGAGCTTCGAGATTTGGACACTATAAGCACCGCTATGACGGCTGCAGAAACAGGGCATCTCATCTTAGCGACATTGCACACCAATGACACCTCGCAAACTATCGATCGAATCATCGATGTTTTTCCAGCACATCAGCAAAATCAAGTCAGAAGCCAGCTCGCAAGCGTGCTGTTGGGAGTCGTGTCGCAGCGTCTGGTTCCTCGAGTGGGCGGAGGAAGAATTCCAGCCATGGAAATAATGATGAACAATCATGCTGTTGAGAATTTGATCCGCGAAAACAAGACATATCAAATAGATTCAGTGATTGAAACAGGACTAAGAGAAGGCATGGTTTCATTGGACAAATCCCTGGCTGACTTGATTCAAAGGGGCTTGATCACGCTGGATGACGCTCTGGTATATTCCAAAAATCATGAATATCTGCAGATGTTGATCTCCAGAAAGGACTAAGTGATAGTTAATTGGTTAAGTAGTTATTAGTTGATTAGGAAAATTAATAATTGCCAAAAGGATGGCTACGGGAATAGAAAATTTGCTGGTGTATAGGCAAGCTGAACGTATTGAGATATTTTTGCATAAGTTTACTGAAAAATTTCCAGTTGATGAGAAATATAGAATGGTGGATCAGATTCGCAGAGCGTCAAATGCAATATCTTCTAATATAGCTGAAGGTTATGGCAGATTCTCATATAAAGAAAAAATTAGATACATGCATATAGCAAGAGGTGAGGCATATGAATTAAAGCAATTAATGATAAGATCTTTCAAAAAGGGTTACATGGAAGAACGAACGAAAGTTTTTATTGAAGGTAGGATTGTGGAATTAATAAAGGGCATTAATGGATACATAAAATTTTTAAAAGGAAAATCTGAAACTATTTAACTAAGCAACCAATTAACTAAATAACTAATATGAAATTTTCATTTCAAGCCAAAAGTGCAGAGGGGGAAATCAGAGAGGGTCGCATCGAAGCCACCAATAGTGAAGCTGCTGTGGCCATGCTTCAAGAGCGAGGTCTGGTTCCTTTGATGCTGGAAAAGCAGACCGAAGTGCCTGGCATCCTGAAAGATTTGCAGCGTGCTTGGGAGGGAGTAAGCTTGCGCGAGCTTTCTGTTTTTTATCGCCAACTCGCCACTCTTATTGATGCCAAAGTTTCCATCATTTCTGCTTTGCGCGCTGTGGGAGAACAATCCGACAACCTCTATCTGAACACTGTCATTAAGGAAATGGTCAATGATATTGAAGACGGTGTGACTTTTTCGGAGTCGATGTCTAAGCATCCTGAAGTTTTTGCGACGCTGGCTGTGAGCATGGTGAAAGCAGGAGAGCTTTCCGGCAATCTGCAGCGATCCGTTTCTTTTTTGGCTGAGAACAGTGAAAAAAATTACGATCTGAATTCTAAAATCAGAGGAGCTCTTTTTTATCCGGCTTTCGTTTTGGCATCCTCAGTCATCATCGGATTCGTGGTGTTCACGGTTGTGCTTCCTAAACTCACTGGGATTTTCAAAGATTTCAATGTTGCTGTCCCATGGTACACTCAGATGTTCATGTATATCGGCGATTTCATGAGTTCTTTCTGGTGGGTTGCTGCTATGGTGATACTTTCGATAGTTGGTGGATTTTTCTACTACATCAAGACGGAAGATGGACGCAAAGAATGGGACACCATCAAGATGAAAATTCCTGTCATCGGAAGGCTTTTCCAATATGTGTATATAGCAAGGTTTTCAGAAAATCTGGGAGTTTTGCTCGAAGGTGGAATTCCGATTGTGCGGGCTTTGGTCATTGTCAGTGAAGTCGTTGACTCTTCAACCTATGAAAGCGTCATCTTGCGATCAGCTGATGAGGTGAAAAAAGGAGGATCGATGAGCAGTGTGTTTGCAAAGTCGACTTATTTTCCTCCAATTGTTTCACAGATGATCAAGATCGGAGAGGATGCAGGAAAGATCAGTGAAGTTTTGAGCAACATATCAAAATTCTACAATCAGGAAACGGATCGCGTTACAAGAAACCTTTCAACCATGCTTGAGCCTATTTTGATCACTGGTCTTGGTTTGGGAGTTGGAGTTTTGGTTTTTGCGATCCTGATGCCGATCTATAACATCGCCGGGTCAGTGCAATAGGGCAAGATTTAAAATCCCAATGACAAAATCTAAATTTCCAACAAAATCAGAAATCTAAATGATAAAAATACGTACTTTATCAAGGATTTGAAATTTTCGCAGCTTGTTTCTTGGTTATTGTATCTTAATCTTATTATATTTAAACAAATTTAATTTTTGTGCTATAATGAATTTATGTTAAAGATAGAAAAAAATATAAAAGGTTTCACGCTCATCGAGCTTCTGATTGTGATTGCAATCATTGGAATTCTGGCTAGTGTCATCCTTGTTAGCACACAGGGAGCTGTTGTAAAAGCCAGGAGGGCATCAGCTTTGACAACTGCGGCCAGCATGATGACTGAATTGGTGACATGTCAGGATGATGATGGTCAGGCAACCAGCTCAATGCCTGTTGCCACGACTGATTTTATTTGCTGCAAGGATGCAGCAGTTTGCGCCACTAGCGATCCTAACAATGCTGTTGATGGACACACTCAGACATGGCCTGATTTAGCGGCTACTCAGTTTGAATATTTTGAAGCACCAACTGGCGATATTACAGCCGGAACGTATAAATTTAAAGCTAGAAGGATTGGAGGAACTGAAACTGGTGATGATTTGATCACATGCGACATGTCTGCCAATGGCTGCGTCTGATTTATTGTTGTGAATGTGTAAGTTTAAATATGTGCTAAAAGAGAAAGGTCGATTTTTTAGCAAAAAAAATAATATCATAAAATATAAAAATATGAAAAAATATACAAAAGGTTTCACATTGATTGAACTTTTGATTGTGATTGCAATCATCGGTATTTTGGCTGGAGTAATTTTGGTGAGCACAAGCTCAGCAAGAAGTAAGGCCAATGATTCAAAATTCAAGTCATACGTGGCTAGTCTTAGACCCGCATTAACCATGGCTTGTGGAGCAGGTGGAGCAAACGTGACTTTGTCGTCACTTGCAGCGGTCGATGGTAGTATTATTACGGGCATAAGTAATACGACTACCTATAACTGTGATGCTGATACTGGAATTCCAATTACAGCGAATAATCCTGGAAGATCAGCAGGCTGCAATGGAGCTTTATTGAAGCAGACAGCAGTTAACTTTACGAACTGTCCATAATTGCTTTTGCAATTTTAAAAAATGCGGCTTTTGCCGCATTTTTTTTATTGTTTATGGTATGTTATAATTGATCAATAATCTCTATCTTTCAAGCTACATGATTCATAAATCAAAAGATATTATTTTTCTTATAAAGCAATTTTACCATAAGCATCCATATATTTCAGATGTTGGCGTCTTCTTTTTTTTCTTTGGTCTGTATTTTTCAATTTTGCATGGCACTGGGGTGGTCTATCGCGATGATCATTTTTTCTATTTTAAGTACTCAGAACTCTTAAGGACACTTGGGTGGGAGCGGGTCGTGAAGGGATTTGATTGGAATTATTACTCTCAATATGTTTTTGGGAATAATTTTGACATTAGGCCGTCTTTTTTTCATCTCATGCTGATGCCTTTTACTTTTTTTGAAGACAAGCTGTTTGCCTTGAAAATGTCCGACATTTTTTTTGCGAGCATCAGTTTTACATTGATATATAATGCCTTAAAAAAGATTAAAATTAAAAATGCCTTCCTTTGCACCGTCTTTCTCTTCTCAGTTAACTTGATTTCGCTTAAATTCCTGTCAGGACGTCCGTTGGTGCTGTCTGTTGGTTTTTTAGCATTAGAGTTTGCCTACGCTAGCAATAAAGAATACAAAAAATTTGCGATTTTATCATTGCTGCATGTCTTGGTCCATCAGTCTTCATTTTTCTGGCCTGTTGCTGTGTCGATAATTGTAGAGGTAGGGCGATATCTTTCATCTTACAAATTCAATATTAGAGGCACTATTTATTCAGCATTTTGTACTATTCTGGTACTATTTTATTTTCCTGGTCTATTGAACGGCTTGCTAAGGGTTCAAAAATCTATAAGCAAGGATAATGCACTTGGTCAAGGTGTTGAATTGTATAAGCGTGACGTTTTTGATTTGTATCAACTGGATAATTCCTTGTTTTTGCTTTTTATTTTTTCAATCACCATTTCAGTTTTTATTTATTTGAATAAAAAAAATAAGAACATCTCTGAGGGCGAAGATGTCCCAAGAAACAATGTGTTCGCTTCTTTTTTATTGTGCTTGTTTGTTCTTTGCGGAATAATTTTTATTAACGGAAGATTCCTTGATTATTTCGGATTAGTTTTGTTATTGTTCATAGTGGTTACATTGAATTATGTGGTGCAACGAAAACTATTAATTCTGGAGGATAAATTCAAATCTGCGATTGTGTTTGGATTGTGGACCGTGGCAATTTTTCTTGTTGTAAATTCTTATATCACAATAAGGCAGTCGGCTTTAATTACAGATGTTGAGCCAATCAGAAAAACCTCTGAGTGGATAATGGAAAGATCTGGTGAAGGGGAATTAGTCTTCTTGATTGATTGGTCCTTATTTTCGCCAAGTTTTTTCTTTAATCATAAGAATGTCTATACCATGGCGATGGATCCACAGGACATAAAAAGTGTAAGACCGGATTTGTATTGGAAGTGGTACAATATATTTAATAATAATTTTTATTGCGATGAGCAGATCGATTGTTCAGACTTGAAAAAAAACATTGATTCTCAAAAAGAAAGTATGAATGAGGAGCAAAAGAAAAATATTGATTTGGATAATGCAAAAAAAATTGTTAATAGTATAAAAAATGATTTTAAATCAAATTTAATTATTTCTAATTCGAAAATATTTAGCGATACATTATTAATGGACACGGATGATTTAAGGGATAGCGTAAAGTTCAGATCCGATGTTAATAGTATGGAGCTTTCCGCGTTTCAATTAAGGTAAATTTATGCAAATTAAAGATTTTACGTCGAGACAAGCAGCTTTGATTCTATTTATGATACTCTTGATTTTTTTTGGATCAATCTTTTTGATTAAAAAAATGAGTTATTCTGTTGTCTTAGCTCGCGAAGTGAAATATGTTAGCAATGTTTCACAGATGCGAAAAATGATAGATGGTGCCAATGCCCTGTCAGCCTTCAATGGTGTGACCACGCCGGGCTGGGTTTGTCTTGGAGCTTACGACGAAAAAAAAGGCGAATATTGTTGGGGCAAGGAAAACTTGGATGTTTTGAACAATCTTGAAGCTGACAAAGCTTTGTCAGCAATCGAAACCATTCCCAGGGGTCAAACCTCTCCTTATAAGGATCTTTATGTGCGAGGTTTGGTTTTCAAGGTGAACAAACGCAACATCGAAATCAAGATTTTCATTGGTGATCCATTGAGAACTGATATTGTATGCAGTCAGCTGAATATGGTAAAAGACCCTTCCGATAATTTGTCTTGCATGCTAGTTTCCCCATTGATCAAGAACTAGCTTTCAATGGAAAATTCCTTTTAATATCTTTACTTGTTTATATTGTTGGCATGATTTTGATTTTTATGTTAAAATTTAGACACTTAAGTATTTTTTTTTGAACATATAAATTATGTTAATAGTCTTCTTGATTTTAGGCTTGATCATCGGAAGTTTTCTTAATGCTGTAGTGTATAGGCTGGAAGCTGTCGAATCACTTTTTGAGAGGTCGCATTGTCCGCATTGCAAGAAAAAAGTCAGATGGTTTGACAATGTTCCGGTGATAAGTTTCATTTTGCTCAGCACCCGTTGCCGCGATTGCGGAGAAAAAATTTCCTGGCAATATCCAGTGGTTGAGATTGCGACCGGAATCGTTTTTGCTTTGCTTGGAAATTATTTCTTCCATCTGGAAGATTTTTCATCCTGGATCTTGACCGCTTATTATTTGTTTGTGTTTTCCGTGCTGCTCATCATTTTTGTCTATGATTTCAAATACATGGAGATTCCCATGCTTGTCCTTTGGATTGGGGTGGGTGGAACTCTTTCTTATTTTCTCTATGCAGACTGGCAGATTTTTCAGTCGATATCTTCCATTTTGGAACTTAGGACTATCTCGGGAATAATCGGAGCTTTTATTGCTGGAGGTTTCTTCTTTGGTTTGGCAGCTTATTCGAAAGAAACTTGGATGGGATACGGCGACGCTTATCTGGGTTTGTTGGCTGGATTGGTGGTTGGATGGCCAAACATCTGGGGCGCACTGATGCTCTCATTTGTTGTCGGAGCGCTTATAAGCGTAGGTCTCATAGCTTTCAAGCGTAAGGGCATGAAGAGTCAAGTTCCTTTTGCGCCGTTTTTGATCACGGGCATTTTCCTGATGGTGATCTTGCCGAAAATTTTCCCGAATTTGCAGGACCTGTTTTTTGGATTCTGAAGCTAAAGTTTTTTAGGTGAACAATATCAAAAATAAACATGAAAAAAAATACGAACAAAAAGACAATGAATATTCCAAATTTTAAAAATGGTTTTTCCATGATGGAGTTGATGATTGTCATGGCAATCGTTTCAATCATGGCTGGCGCGCTTTTTGTTTCCGTGAATAAGAGTGCAGGCACTAAGGATGTGGAAAATGCGGCTCAGCAAATTTCTACTCAACTTAAAACTTTGCAAAATGAGGCTTTGACTGGAAAAATGATTGAAGAATTGCCGGCAGGCAGTGGAATTTTTGCTCCAGCTTGCAGGTTTGTCTTTGAAAGTTTTGCCGATTCATACAACATTAAATATGACAGAAATTGTTCTGGAATTCCTGATTATATAGGTGGAACGACAACTGTCGATATGATTAAAAAGAAGGTAAAACTTGACGGGCATATTATATTTTTCAGTTCTCCTAGAGGTGAAATAGCTGGTTCTGTTGAAATTGTAGTTACTTCAGCTAAGGACAATTCAGTTAAGAAATATGTAAATATAAATTCAGCTGGAAACATTTCAATTCTGGATGCGTCAGCAGGTTGATTGATGCTGGTGGCGCCATGTTGGGCGACATGTGATTCTCAGTGATGAGGGCAACTCTTGTTCCGTGCTACGGCACAGATGATAATATCGAATTATTTAAAAAGTAAATATGAAAGTTGAAAAAAAAATACAAAAAGTAAGGAATGAAAGAGGTTTTTCCTTGATAGAAGTCTTGATAACTTTAGCTATTTTGTCATTGAGTTTGGCGACCATCACAGCCTTGATGGTTAGCAATATTCAAGCCACTAGTGAAGCAAAAAATCAGATTATCGCCATGGGATTGGCGCAGGAAGGCGTGGAATTGGTCAGGAATTTCAAGGACAGGGAGAAAACTTTCAGAAGCACAAGCCCAGTTAGGGCCGATGGAAGCGATTATAGTGTGGATACTACAACAACTTTTGCTGATTTCTTGGATGATGCAATCTCTGACAAGCGTCTGTATCTGAAAGAATTGCCTGGTCTCAATACTGTTGGTGGTTTCTATACTCATTCGTCATCAGGAACGGTGCCTACAAGATTCTACAGGAAAATGGCAATCTTGAATGGTTCAGGACAGGTGACTGTCGGCGCTATCGTGAGTTGGAACCCAGCAGCTGGCGTTGGTTTTCCTGAAGGCAATGATTTGAATAAGTGCACTGTTGCAAATAAATGCATTTCAATAATCTCGGTAATGCCAGACGTTGAATAAAATTATGAAACAAAAAATCGAAAACATCTTGAAGAAAAAAAAATCCTTGAACAGGAAAGGATTCTCATTGCCTGAAACATTAGTGGCAATTTTGATTTTTTCAATCGTGATGACCATGCTGTCCGGATCCTTTGCCAGCTTCTTGAAGGTGCATATTGCTGAAAAAAATAATCAAAAAGCTTTGGAGGGAGCTCAATATGCCTTGAACCTGATGGAAAAAACGATTCGTACGAGCGTGCTTTCAACCACTAACGGATCCACGCTTGTTTTTGCTGGTGCTGATCAAGGAAAAATAAAATTGTTTGATAATTCGCAGTCTAAATGTTTGGCATATTTGTATGATTCAGCTGAAATGAAAATCAAAATGCTGACCAAGGTTACCAGTGATGTTGACATTGATGGCTGCGGGAATTTTTCTGACGGATATGTCACCACCGATCTTACCGCTGCCAATATCATATCCGTTGCGGCTGACGGGAAAGTATCATCTGTTGGTGATCCCGGTAAGATAAGCATTTCCTTGACAGTCAAGGAAGGAAATGGGCAACCGATGGTGGTTGGAACAACTGCGTCCTTGAGAGCCTTTGATCCCGCGCCTGCACCTGTTTGCACGGCTCAACCTGCCAATGCCACCATGTGCGATGGCGACAGTATAGGATTTTTTCTTGACACTAGCTCTACAGTTGTTGATTCGTGCAGTTCGCCATTGGGAAGCAATCCAAAATGCGAATTCAAATGCAATGCCGGATATGTGAAAAGTGGAAACAGCTGTGTTCCAATAATTTACACGTGTATAAATTATCCTAGCCATGCAAGTGTGTGCCCAGCTGATATTTCGGGCTTAGTCGCAAATCAAGATGCTATTGCAGTGAATACATGCAGTGTACCTCAGGGAAGTGATCCGAAATGCGAATATAAATGTGACACTGGGTATGTTGCAGTTGGAAATTCTTGTGTGCTTCAAACTTTTTCCTGCACCGGAAGTATTCCTTCTAATGCAACACTGTGTGCGGGAGATGATACTGGCCTTAGCACTGATCAGTCGAGAACATCTGTTGATTCATGCACTGCCGCTAAATGCGAATATGCTTGCAATGCCGGATATGGACTCAGTGGCGGAGCATGTCTTGAAAACAACGTTTATTTCTCTGGTTTTATTGAACGGTCCACTGGATATGGAAGTTTCTGGTATTCAGGTAATGGAAAAAATTCCATGACTGGCATGCGGTCTGACTATGCATATGCGCCAACAGAGATAAGATATGATCAGGCTTTGAAGAAATTCACGGGAGGTGTCTATGCTTTTGGTGTTCCTTTTGAAGATGATTGCAATCGTTTTGTGTCATATGAAATGCTGAGTTCGGATCTCTCCATAGGGAGGGTGCCTTCTCATTCCGACAATTTTACGCTGTACGGTGATAATTGGACTTGTGGTTCAATCAATAACACAGGAGGAGGAATCAAAATTGATCCGGTTGGTGAAAGTATTTCTGGTCAAATATATTTCACAGGTGGAAGCACTGACGTCTGGCTTACTCCTTCAGGAAATTCAATCAACGGCTCCGGTGGAGCATGGGGAACTATTAATGTTGAATTTAAGCCCTAGTTACTTTTTTGAGTCGAAGCAAAACGGACCATTGAGGGTCTGTTTTGCTTTTGTGAATGAAATTGTTTGGTGTGTGGTATAATTGGAATATGGAAAAAAAAGAGGCTGAAAATAGAATAAAAAAACTTCGCGGTGAGATAGATCGACATCGCTATCTTTATCATGTTTTAGACAGGCCGGAAATAGAAGATACTGTCTATGATTCACTATTCGAAGAGCTTGCAACTTTGGAAAAGCGATTCCCGGAATTTTTTTCGCCGTCAAGTCCTACTCAAAGAATTGGCGCTGAGCCGCTTAAGGGTTTCAAGAAAGTCCGCCATGCTCATAGGCAGTGGTCTTTTGATGATATTTTTGATTTCGAGGGCTTGGTGGCTTGGGATGAAAAAGTAAAAAGAATGATTGGAAAACTCAGCCCGCGCCCTCACCTGTCAGGAGTACCTGACATCCTCTCCCAGAGGGAGAGGATGAAAAATGAAGAAAGTTTTTTAGTGGAATATTGTTGTGAGATGAAAATCGATGGTCTCAAGATGATTCTTACATACGAGAATGGAGTTTTGGTGCGAGGAGCTACGCGTGGCGACGGAGCTGTTGGAGAAGATGTGACGCACAATCTGAAAACTATTCAAAGTTTGCCTCTTGAGTTGAGTGAAAATCTGGATGCAACTGTGGTGGGGGAATGTTGGCTGTCGAAAAAAGAATTAGCGAGGATAAATGCTGAGCGCGCCAAGAATGGAGAAGCTGTTTTTGCCAACACTAGAAATGCTGCCGCTGGAAGCATACGTCAGCTTGATCCTCGCGTGGCTGCTTCTCGCAGGCTGGATAGTTTTATTTATGATATAGACGACATAAAAGTAACTAGTCATCAGTCATCAGTCATCAGTGATTCAGCTAGATCCGATGACCGATTACAGATGACCGATGACTCTGATATTTCAAATAAAAATACTGAACTGGAAATTCCTAAAAATCAGATTGAGGAATTGAATTTGCTGGAAAAGCTTGGTTTTAAGGTTAATCAGGATCGAAAACTTTGCAAAAGTATTGAAGAGGTTCAGAAATTTTACGAAAGTTGGATTGAAAAAAAAGGCAATCAGCCATATGAAATAGATGGCATTGTTATAAAAATTAATTCCAATAAGTTGCAGGAAGTTCTTGGATATACGGGAAAATCTCCTCGTTGGGGAATTGCTTACAAATTTCCAGCTCAGCAAGTGACTACCATCGTGGAAGACATTAAAGTGCAAGTTGGGCGTACCGGGGCCTTGACTCCTGTTGCGCATCTTCGCCCAGTGCTCGTGGCAGG
>AMFJ01002850.1_pt1 | contig 17063 bp, 18 predicted proteins | sample 427208 | NCBI WGS metagenome assembly AMFJ01 (sample SAMN02954298, study PRJNA114691) | groundwater metagenome | biome: aquatic; feature: subsurface aquifer; material: sediment; isolation source: subsurface aquifer sediment | place: USA: Rifle, CO | collected 2008-08
CGGGAGGAGAGGGAGTAATAATGAATAAATCTTTGATATGCCGGAACTTCCTGAAGTGCAGACAATTGTAAATGACCTTCAAAAAATTATTGGCGACGAGTTTGCTGGTTTTTTTAGTGATTTTCCAAAAGCCGTGAAGACTGATTTTTTCGAAAAAGAAATTCTTGGCAGCAAAATACGAAGTGTCAGCCGTCTTGGGAAAATAATTCTGATCAATCTTGAAAACAAAAACAGCATTGCAATTCACCTCAAAATGACGGGCAAGCTTTTATTGGTTGAGAGTGGAGATTCGAAAGCGGAAAACACACAGGAAAAACATTTGCATCATATTTTCGATTTGAAAAAAAATGGAAAAATAAACTTTCATGATGTCAGGAAATTTGCGACCATTTCCCTCTTGAAAGAAGCTGACATTTGGGAAATCAAGAAAAAATATGGAATTGATCCCATTGATGAAGATTTTGAAATCAAGGACCTTGTTGAAATTCTGGAAAAAAGAAAAGGCAAGCCCATTAAAAGTATTTTGATGGATAATTCTGTAATTCTTGGAATTGGAAATATTTATGCCAGTGAAATTCTTTTTGATGCCAAAATTTTGCCAATGCGACTTGGGAAATCCCTAAGCAAAATTGAAGTCAAAAAATTGCATCATTCAATCAAGAAAATTCTCGAACTGGCCATAAAACTCCGCGGGACTTCAGTCAGTGACTATCGCGATTCACATGGCGCCAAAGGCTCTTTTCAGCATGAACTGAAAGTGTACAAAAGGAATGGTCAAAAATGCAACAAATGTGATACAATAATTGAAAAGGTTGTCATTGGTCAGCGAAGCACATTTTTCTGTCCAAACTGCCAAAAATAAATAATAACACTATACAAATCCACGAATAAATGCCAATCCACGAATCGCGAATTCGTAATTAGTAGATTAGTATTTATTAGCGGATTAGCATCACATCTATGTCTAGAAAGCAAATTGGTATCATTGTTTTGGTGGCAGCCGTAATCACTGGAACAATTTTTTATTTCACGAGCTGGAGACAGACTCTTCGAAATAAAAATGTGAAACAAATTCAAGTTGATGGGATCAAGGAACAAACAGGACCTCTCAACACTGGACCAGTAAGCCCTGTCTCAGGATTATCTTGCGAAAATTGGAACAAGCGACCAGTGGCTGTCATGCAACCAGCTGATGTTCAAGCAAGGCCAGCAGCAGGATTCTCTGAAGCAGACATGGTTATTGAAATGCCAGCCTTCACTGGTTCAGTCACCAGGTTGATGGGTGTGTACATTTGCAACATCCCAAAGGAAATTGGAGCGATTCGAAGCTCAAGACATGATTACATCGCCTTGGCTGCCGGGCTTGATGCATTTTTCATCCACTGGGGAGGCTCACATTTTGCACTTGATCTTTTGAAAGAGAAAGTTATCGACAACTTGGATTGCATGAGCAGTAATCTTTGTGAGAGGTGGCCTGTTGCAGGAAAAATGAGACTGGAAGACACGGGTCATATCACCAAAGAAAATGTGCTGACCGCCATGAGCAACATGAAACTCAGAAATGAAAGCTCATTTGCCGGATATGCTCATCAACAAGAAGCATCTCTTGATCAAAGACCAACAGGCGGACATCTTCGCGTGGCTTTCAAGAAGCCATATGATACCGAATTTGACTATGACAAGGAAACAAACACCTTCATCAGGACTTGGGGAGAAGAATTGGACACTGACCGAAACAACAATCAAAAAATTGCGCCAAAAAATGTTGCTGTTTTGATTGCTTCATCAAGTCAAATCACAACCGAACAAGACTATTCTGGACTCTCTGATCCTTGGAAAAATGTTGAGGAAATCAAGAAAACTGGAGTTGAAAGCATTTCTGGAAGATACAACAATGTTGAAATCGGTGATCCATGGTATGACCGTTCAGATTCAGGAGATGCTTATTACTATTTTAACGGAAAGGAAACCAAGGGTTCATGGAAAAAAGATCGTTCAAAGTTGAACAGCAAACTTTTCTTCCTTGATGAGCAAGGACAAGAAATCAAATTCGTTCCAGGTCAAATCTGGGTCGACATTCTTGAACCAGGACAAGCCTTGAAATGGGTACCATCAAACTAAAGCTCGCGATTTCAAATTCACCCTGTTATGTATATTTTTCTGTACGGCGCTGACAATTTCAGATCTTTGGAAAAACTTGGCGACCTTAAAAACAATTATCTTTCCAAGAACAGCTCAGGCACAGACCTGAGCTTTCTTGACTATGGCGATTCTTCCACTTTAACGCCACTTGAAAATATTTTCTCGGCTCAGGGACTATTCTCGACCAAGAAACTCGTGATCGTCAAAAATAGCATGACCCAGGGTTCAACTGATCAGCAAAAGGAAGTTCTTGCTGTTTTGAAGGCAAACACCGCACTGGAAAAAGATGAAGACACTGTGGTTGTCTTTTTTGAAGCCGGCAGTCCCAAAAAAAATGGAGCTTTGTATAAATTTCTTTTCAAGATTGCCAAAAAACAAGAATTTGCTCCGCTTGAAGGAAGCGCTCTTTCCAATTGGGCACTGGCATATGCCAAAAACCTTTCTGCTGAGGCTTCTTTTTCCAAAAGCGCACTCAATCTCCTTTTGGCCTCTGCTGGCAATGATCTTTTTGTGCTCTCAAATGAAGTCACCAAGCTCGTGAACTTTTCAAATGGAAAAGTCATCAATGATGAAGATGTGGCTCTTTTGGTCAAGTCGAAAGTTGATTCCACCATGTTTGAGACCATTGAATCGCTCTCCTCTGGCAACAAATTACGCGCTCTTGAACTTTTTCATCAGCAAATTGCCAAAGGTGAGGATCCTTTCTATATTCTTTCGATGTACACCTATCAAATTCGAACTTTGCTAAAAATTGGAGACTTTTTTTGGCAAGGAATGACGAGCGCGCCTCAAATTGCCCAAGTTTCTGGCATTCATCCCTATGTCGTGCAGAAATCTCTTTCGCAAATTCGAAATCTAAGCGAAGAAAAAACCAAACAGATGCTTCGCGACCTGGCCGAAATTGATTTCAACGCCAAAACCGGCAAAGTCGACATCGTTCTGGCCCTCGATACTTTTATAGTTTCTTTGTAGATTATTTGGTATAATGTAATCATAGGTAGTTATGATTACAAGTTTTATTTATTTTTATAGCTCAACAAAAGCAAGAATTAACCGAGTTCGTATAATAGGAGTTGGACGAAATGCCATAAGGAAATCAGGGGATGGCACATCGTCCAACACTGTGTATCTGGTTTCATAAAAAGGAATTCAATAAATAATCTTTTCGATTCAGAATGCCATTTTTTGGGAAAGAAAAAACCACTTAACCCCGCGTCGGATTAAGTGGTGTAAAAGCTATTACGATATCATTCTTAAATAAGTTCGGTAACATCATCGTTATCCGCAACCTCTACAAGTCGTCCATTGCGTAAAACAACAGCGGTTCTAATTAACGCAGTTTTGCTGCCATGAGCAACAGCACTGTATGTGCAGTAAAGCTTTAGGCATATTTCACGTGTGGTGTTGTCTGTCGATGACATTACGAATTTTTTACCAGGCTTCAAGTTTTTAAAGAGCATATGGCATTCCTCCTTTGCGAAATGTGTTAAATGTTATCAACAGTACAGTGTGTATCAAAAAACGTAGCTTGTCAATCATTTTCCCAAAAAATGGCTCATAATAAGGAAATTATTTGTTAAATTTCTTTTTATTTCACCCAAATTTTTGCTTCTTTACTCTTTATTGATATAATATGGAAGCGAAGCAAAAACTTCAGATACACAGATACGTTGAAACGAAATACAGAAACAAAAAAATCAACGAATTTCTTCGTTGATTTTTCTTTTGTTTGAAAGATTTTTTGAAACTTATTTTTTCAAAGCAAGTTTTTTCACAGCAGCATTGAGTCTTGATTTCTTTCGAGCAGCAGTGTTTTTCTTGATCACATTCTTTTGAGCAGCCTTGTCCAAAGCTTTGATGGCGCGTTTCAAAAGCTCTTGAGCTTCTTTGACTTTTCCGGCAGCAATGTTTTCATTTGTTTCCTTGATTGCATTTCGGAAAGTTCCTTTGACAATTTTGTTCTTGATCGTCTTTCGATCAGTAACTCGCATGTATTTCTTGGCTGATTTTTTGATTGGCACGGGCGTAATTGAGAATTCATCAATTCCTGAGAGCATTAGGAAAAGGTGTCTTCCGTAAAAATTATTTAATTTACAAATTGAATACTATACATTATAAACACGCTTTGGATGTTTTGGCAAGGGTAACTTGACTTTGCTTTATGGACTGTCGACTTTGTGGCTTTTAACTCAATCTGCTGTTGCGAAATCCAGGACCTCATTTCCACCAAGCTGAGTGTTGATTTTTTCGATTAATTCCTTTTTGCTGAGCCAAATTTCGCTCTGCCAAGCTGATCTGGAAATCTTGATGAAGATCCTTTTATCCCTGAAAAACATTGGTTTAATGTTTTGAGCACCTTTCAAGCCATATTCTTCTTTTATAATCAAAGAGAAGATGTAGAAAACGCTTTTTTCATCAATTCCTGTCTGCCCCGCCAGCTTCTTTTTGTCTATAAATGATCCGAGAGTTTTCATACTAATACCGCTTACGCATTTAAACTAGCAATGTGAGACTATTTTTCTTTTTGGCCCATATGCAACGAGAGTGAATCGGAGCTTTTGAATATTGAGCATTCATTCAAAAGCGTGCCAAAAAGAGAAATGGTCGAGCAATTGCGCGAGCCATAACTAATTCTTGATTGGCATGATTATATAGGTATAATTAAGCATTTCTTCTTTCTTTTCTCCTTGCACCATGCGAAGAACTGCCGGTGAAGAACCGCTGTTCATGAGCAAAACCAAGTTTGGAGTTGAAATTGCCTGCAAGCCGTCAGCCATGTAGCGAGGATTGAAAAGCGCTTCTTGAGAAGGTCCTTCGATTTGAGCATTCAAAATCGTCTTGTTTTCGCCAACCTCTTCAGCTTTTGATTGAACCAGAACTTCTTTAGTGTTTTCATCAACTGTAAACTTAACCTCTCCAGCCTTGGAGTGAGTGAAGATTCCGGCAATTTTCACCGCGCGCAAAACCTCATCTTTTGCCAAAAGAACCCTTGTTGTAAAGGTTTCTGGAATGATTTGTTGATATGGAGGATATTTTCCATTGATAAGTCTTGAAACAATTCGGACATTGTCGATTTGGAAAAAGATCTGACTTTCTTCGATTCCGATTTTTATTTCGCTTGTTTCAGGATTGATAACTCTCAAGACCTCAGAAATGGTGCTGAGTGGAACAATGATTGAATTTGTTTTCTCAATAAAGAGGTCATATGCTTGAGCATTGTCCTTGATCAATGTCACAACAGCCTCAGCCAAGCGGAAACTGTCTGTGGCGGCAAGTCTGACTTCCAATTTGTCCAACACAACATTAAGACCAGTGAGTTCGGGACGGGTGCCATCCAAAGAAACGCAAACCATCAATTTCGGGATGGCTTCTCGCATTTCTTGTGCAGGCAAAGAAAACAAGAAGTCACCTTCCATCTCTGGGATTATCGGAAAGTCAGTTGCTTGCAAACCTTTTATCTGAGCCTTGGATGACCCACTTTCAATGTGAAGAGTCTGATCAACCACGCTGAGTGACACAGTGCTCACGCTTGGCAAATTGTTCACAAAATTACTCAAAAGCCTGGCCGGCACGGTAATTTTCCCCTCCTCTTCAATTTTAGCCCCGATCTTGAGAAAAACTCCAATTTCAAGGTTTGTTGCTGAAATTTTGAGCATTCCATTGTCGGTTTCAAGCAAGATGTTTTCCAAAATTGGAAGAGTTATTTGCTTGCCAACAACTCTTTCAGTGCTATAAATGGCTTTTTTGAAATTTTCCTGAGTGCATGTAAGCTTCATATCGTTTTTTTCTTAGCTATTTACAAATTCAACCTTATTTCATTGTTGGCTATTTTTGCTTTGAATAAAGCATTTCATGTGGACTTGTCCACTTATCCCCAAGTTATCCACATGGGTCACTTCGTTTTGGAAGACTTTCCCCTGTCCAAACTAGGCTCTATACTGCGTAGATTCGTTCCCTGAGAATTCCCACATCTTCACGAACCTTTTCATCTGTTTCCATGTCCTTGTTGATTTTTTCATAGGCATGCAAAGCAGTGGTATGATCGCGTCCGCCAAATTGAGACCCGATGCTTGGATATGAAACGCTGAGTTCGCTTCGCATCAGATACATGGCCACATGTCTGGCATAGGCAATTTCCTTTTTGCGACCCTTTTCAATCAATTCCTTGGTTGAAATGTTGAAATATTGAGAAATGGCTTCAATCACATGTTGTGGCTGAACACCCTTCTTTTTTCCACTTGAAATGATTTCAGAAAGGGCTTGTTGCACAAATTTCAAAGTTGGAAGTTTTTTGTTGAATTCGCAAGCTCCAATAATTCGATTCAGCGCTCCTTCGAGTTCACGAATGTTGCTTTTGACATTCTCGGCAATAAATCGAATCGCTTCTTCATCAAGATAGAAATTCTTTTCAGCGGATTTTGTTTTCAAAATTGCAATTCTTGTTTCCAGATCAGGTTTTCCAATGTCAGCGATCATTCCACCCTCAAAACGAGATCTCAAACGATCCTCCAGGGTTGCAATCGCTTTTGGAGGACGATCGGAACTGATAACGATCTGTTTGTTCAATTGATACAAAGCATTGAAAATGTGGAAAAATTCAATCTGCGTTTTTTCCTTTCCTGCCAAGAACTGCACATCATCAATAATCAAAAGGTCAATTGCTTGATAGGCTGATTTGAAGTCGTTCACTGTCTGGTTTCTGATTGAATCAATAAGCTCATTGGCAAACCTTTCAGAAGTGATGTATTTTATTCTCCTGGAAGGATCATGCGCAAGCACCTCATTGCCAATTGATTGCAAAAGATGCGTTTTTCCAAGACCCACACCTCCATAGATGAAAAGTGGATTGTATATCTTGCCCAAATTCTGAGAAACAGCATAGCAAGCTGCGCGAGCCAGTTCATTGTGTTCTCCGATAATGAAGTTTTCAAAGGTGTATCGAGAGTTTATGGTGTTTTCATTGACTGGGATCGGACCTTGCTGAACGAATTGACCGCTTTGAACGGGTCGTTGCACAAATCCAGACGGCTGAGAAATCTCTTGGGAGAGCTGTTTTTCTGAGACGGCAGCAACTGAGTCAATTGTTTTTGTTTCTCCTTGTGGTGCTTGATCATTAGTGAAAATGATGCAACTGATTTCTCGAATGTCATCTTGAAAATTACGCAAAGCCCTGAAAATATAAGTATTGTACTTGTTTTCAAGCCACTCCTTTGCAAAACCATTAGGCACTCCAATAACAACCTTCCCGCCTTCATTGGAAAGAATCGTGGTATTTTTAAACCAAGTGCTGAAATTTGCCTTTGAAATAGAAAGTTCTATTTCGCCAAGCGCGGCCTGCCAAAGTTCTGCATTATTCATACCTTTTTAATTGGAAATATTTTAAGGCAAGATTCTTCATGTGTACAAAAAATTATATCACCTCCAGGCCACCTGAGCTAGCACCCTCTTTTTGCAAATGTTAACAACCTGTGGATAAGTGCATAAGTCTTTTTTCCTTTTGTTTCGCCACAATTTCAGCATTCGTCAAACTCGAGGACATCTATTCATTCGTATAAGTCTAGAATATCCCCACTTATCCACTCTTGTCAAACAAGCATTTAGCCATTTTTCAGCAAAAATAAGTGTCCGCCAAAAAATTTTCACCAAAAAAACCTCTACCACGCCTTTTTTCACTATTTTTGAGGTTGACTTTTCTGGCCATACTGATACACTTGCTTATAGCATTCCAGTTTGCACTGCTGATTAAATTTTTTGTTTTTGAGCAGTGGATGGATTGTCAGTTTTTCATATTAATAAATTAACCAAAAAAATATTATGAAACGCACATATCAACCAAAAAAGGGTCGTCGAAAAAGCCGTCACGGATTTCTAAGCCGAATGAGCACCTCAAATGGCGCAGCTGTGATCAAAAGACGAAGACAAAATGGTCGTAAAAAACTTTCAGTTTAAAACCAACCATGCTTCCACTCAAAAACAGATTGAAAAGACGAGAAGATTTTGCACGAACATTCTCCAAGGGAGCATACGCAGGATATGACGGTCTTTCTATTAAGTACGCAAGCAATTCTCTTGATCAATCTCGAATTGGTTTTCCGGTTGGGAAAAATTATTCCAAGAAAGCAGTTGTTCGCAATCGAGTTCGCAGAATCCTCAGAGAAGTTTGCGGTGAGCATCTTACAAATCTGAAACCCGGCTTTGACATCATCGTCATGATAAAACCCCAATACAAAAATCTCGAATTTCAGTTGGCAGTCGCTGAGTTAAAGAAAGTTTTTCAAAAAGCTAATTTACTTATGTAACATTCCTGCGGGAATCAAAAAAACAAAATGATTGCACTTTTTCACACGGTTATTTATCAGCCACTCTATAATATTCTCATTCTTTTCTATAATATTGTTCCAGGAAAAGACTTTGGAGTTGCGATTATTCTGATTACAATCTTGCTTAGAACAATCCTGATTCCTCTTTACAAAAAGCAGATTGAGTCTCAGAAAAAACTTCAGGAATTGCAACCCAAAATTAAGGAACTTCAAGAAAGAACCAAGGGTAACAAGGAACAGCAAACGAAACAATTGATGGAGCTGTACAAGGAAAACAAAACCAATCCTTTTTCGGGATGCCTTCCTTTGATTGTTCAGTTGATTTTTTTGATTGCGATTTATCAAGTATTGATAAAAATTTCCAGCAATGGACTCGTGGCTGACCCAAATGAATTGTATTCTTTCGTTTCAGAACCTGGCAAAATCAATCAGATGTTCATTTTCCTTGTTGATTTGACCAAGCCAAGCATTGTGATTGCTGCGCTGGCAGCAATTGCGCAATATTTCCAAACAAAAATGTTGATGTCCAATCAGCCAGTTCCAGAAAAAAAGGAGGATGGCCAACCAGACATGGCACAAATGATGACCAAGCAAATGCTATATCTTGGACCACTCATGACTCTTTTTATTGGTATAAAATTTCCCGCAGGACTTTCCCTTTATTGGTTGGCTGGAACATTGTTCATGTTGGTACAACAAGTGTTGATTGAGAAGAAAAAATCAAAGTAAACAAGAATTATAATCAATTTTAATATTTGGAAATCACTTGAGCATGACTCATTGAAATTTCCATTACTGGATATGGAAGAAAAAACAACAACCATCATCAGAAAAACTATAGAGGAGCTCTTGGAAAAAATGGGATTTTCTGCAGAAGTTTCAATTTCAAATTCCGAAGATGATGATAATATTTTTTGCAACATTCAAACTGAGGTTGATTCTAATTTTTTGATCGGTCAACATGGAAGCAATCTTCAAGCCTTGCAACATTTGGCTCGCCTCATCGTCAGAAAACATATTCCGGAAAAAATTCGCTTCACTCTTGATATTAATGGTTATCGTCAACAAAAAAATGAATCAATAATTCAACAAGCTCAATCAGTGGCCCAAGAAGCGTTGACTCAGGGTTGCGCAGTTACCATGCCACCGATGTCAACATATGAACGCAGAATCGTTCACATGGAACTCTCCAAGAATTCTGCCGTGATAACTGAAAGCGTTGGTGAAGGAGAAGGGAGAAAAATAGTTGTGAAACCAGCTAGCTTGATTGATTAGTTTTTAGTTTTCATTATATTTGCAATCGCATGGCAATCGCACGAAAAATTGCTTACAATGTGATTTTCAATGCAGTCACAAAAATACTTTCGACTATTCTGGCTCTCGTTGGAATAGGTTTTATTACGAGATATCTGGGCAAAGAAGGCTTTGGTGATTATTCCACCGTGCTGGCTTTCTTTGCTTTTTTTGGGTCCGTGGCAGATCTCGGCATCTATGCAATCACAGCTCGTGAAATTTCCAGAGATGAAGCTGATGAAAAAAAGATTCTGGGAAACGCTTTTGCACTTCGACTAACATCTTCTGCCGCAGTTTTCTTGATCACACCGATTCTTATTTTCTTTCTCCCCTATTCTTATGATGTAAAAGTTGGCATCTTGATTGCCGCCGCCTCTTTTGTTTTTTCTTCAACCTACATGGTTCTCAATGGTGTTTTTCAAAAACACTTAGCCATGGACAAAGTTGCCACAGCTGAAGTTATTGGGAAAATAATTCAAATTGGAATAATAATTTTCGCTGTCAAAAAGGATCTTGGCTTTACCATCATCATCTTGTCAATTTTATTTGCAATGATTTTCAATTTTGTGACCATACTGTTAATGGTGAACAAATACATCCCAATAAGATTGCAATTTGATTTTGCCTATTGGAAAAAATTTCTCAAAGAATCTGCTCCACTTGGACTTTCTGCGATAGTGATATTTGTTTATTTCAAAATTGATACCATCTTGCTTTCAATTCTGAAAACAAATGCCGAGGTGGGACTATACAATGCAGCCTACAAAGTTATCGAGAATGTTTCATTTTTTCCAGCAATGATAACTGGACTAATGTTCCCAATGTTTTCCAGACATATTTTTTCTGACAAAAAACACTTTTTTCATCTTGCAAATCAAACCATGAAAGTTTTCGTCATCTTGGTTGTTCCTATTGTCATTGGAACACTTTTTCTTTCTGAATCAATCATCAGACTCATCGGTGGCGCAGCCTTCTTGCAATCAGCCAACACTTTGCGCATTCTTATTTTCGCGCTAGCCTTTATCTTTTTTGGAGGTCTTTTCAATAACATCTTGATCGCAAGCAACAACCAAAGAAAGATGCTTCGAATGCTGATTGCTTGCGCTGTTTTTAATATAACGGCTAACTTAATCTTTATTCCAACATTTTCATATACTGCAGCTGCCATTATCTCAACCATGACTGAATTCCTGGTTGCTTTCATTGGACTCATCCTTGTTGTCAAAAACACAGGATATAAACCATCAGTTGATAATTTCCCAAAGATTCTTCTTTCTGGTTTAGCGATGGCAATCTTTCTGTTTGCTTTTGACTCTCTCGGTTTCGCATTCTTGGCGCTTGGCAGCACTGCAGTATATTTGATGTTTTTATGGATAACCAAAACCATTACAATCAAGGAACTTCGCAGTATTGTAGCAAGATAAAAAGGTGAAATAAAAAATTTAAAAGAATTTAAATGGAAAACAAACTACCCAAGGTTTTTGTCGTTATCTTGAATTTTAATGGAATAAAGGTTTTGAATAATTGCCTCGCCTGCGTTTTTAATTCTGATTATTCAAACCTTGAAATCATTGTCGTTGACAATGCCTCCACCGATGAATCACTGACACAAGCAAGATTAAAATATTCTCGCGCAACTTTTATCAAAAATTCACACAATATTGGATTTTCAAAGGGAAATAATATTGGAATACGATATGCGCTGGAAAAATTTGCTGACTATGTTTTTATTCTTAACAATGACACCTTAATTGAAAAGAATACCATCTCTCAGCTCGTAAAAACAGCAGAAAAAGAAGAAGCGATAGTAAGTCCACTTATTTTGGAAAGAGATGCCAGCAAAATTTGGTTTGCGGGTGGAAAGATAAATTGGAAAGAAGTGAAAACCACCCATGTTACCAATCAAGAATCTTCAACTCCATATGCATCAGAATATCTTTCCGGTTGCGCAATGATTATCAGTAAGGATGTTTTCAAAAAAATAGGACTGTTTGATGAACGCTTCTTTCTTTATTATGAAGATGCTGATTTTTCTCTGCGAGCAAAAAATGCAAGATTCAAGCTTGTGGTTGACCCGTCAATAAAAATTGTCCATCTTGAACAAAGCAACACTGAGAACACTGCAAAGAATTATTGGCTTGTGCTCTCCGGGCTGATATTTTTTAGCACCCACGCAAAGGGAATAAAAAAACTTTGGTTCCTTCTGCATCTAAGACTCAGAAAAATGAAGAATTTTTACGCTATACACTTTTTAAAAAACCAGTCTGCCAAGCATATTCACCAAGCATATTTGGACTTCAAAAAAGTAAAGTAGTTCACCGCTATGGACATCTCATTCATTATCGTCAATTACAAAAGCAAGCAACATCTGAAAGATTGCATAGATTCATTGAGGGCTAAAATTTCAGATCTTGATTGGGAGGTCATTATTGTAAACAACGACAGAGAAGAGCTCATCCTGTTTCCTGAACTTGGAAACATGCACATCCTCAATCACCGTGTTAATGATGGTTTTGCCAAGGCTTGCAATCTTGGAGCAAGCACAGCAAGGGGTGACATTTTATTTTTTCTAAACCCAGATACAAGAATATTAACTGACAATTTTTCCGAAATAAAAAAGTGTTTTTTATTGAGAGGAGATGTTGGAATAATTGCCCCAAGATTACTTACTGAAAATGGAGAGGCTCAGACTTGGAGCACTGGATTTGAGATTAACCTTTGGGGCATATTAAAAAATAATTTTGGAATAATATCAGATAAAAGTCTTTGGAATGTTTCTGTCGAAACTCCTGCAGCCTGGGTCAGTGGCGCCGCTATGGCAATCAAAAAATCTCTTTTCGAAAATATCTCCGGTTTTGATGAAAACTTTTTCATGTATTTTGAAGATGCAGATCTGTGCAAAAAACTTTCAAGCACAGGAAAAATAATTCTCATACTGCCAGAGATTCAAGTTGTGCATTTCGGAGGAAAAAGTTCAACAAGTGATAACCAACAAAAGATTGCTTATTATGCATCTCAAGACTATTATTTCAAAAAAAATACAAGCTCTTTACAGTTTTACCTTCTTAAACTCCTGCGAAGAACATTTCTAATCTTAAAAAGATAAATTCAGATGTTTTCCATTTCAACAAAAAAAATCAGCAACGCTCTCCGAAATAATCCTGTTTATGCTTTCTTGCTATTTTTGTGTGTGTTTATACCATTTCAATTCGCATTAAATCCCAGTGTTGGCTTTGATGTGGCTATCATAAGAATAATAATTCCAATTATTTTCCTGGCGTGGATATTATTCAAAATGAAAAGACGCGAAAAATTATTTCCTCGCGACACCATCTCCTTTCTAATTATCTGCTTTCTCTTGTTGACGCTTTTTTCCACTCTTTTTTCTTCAAATGCTTGGTGGTCTTTTCGAAAAATACTTTTCTGGGCGAGCATCTTCCCTCTTTATTTTTTCGCAAGTTCCGTTTTAAACAGTCTTAATAGGAAGATTTCTGCAGTAACAGCCTTGCTTGTGGGATCAACTCTCTTGGCATGGGTTGCAATTGTCCAATTTTCAGCTCAATTTTTTTTCGACATCAACAGCGTGTACACCTTTTTAGCAAAAAATATTGCACCATTTTTTCTTGGAAATTCTTTTTCCCAAGCTGTTCTAGCCTACCCCAGTTGGCTTGTCAGCGCTGGTGGAGAAAACTATATGCGAGCCGTGGCTGTTTTCCCTGATCCTCACATGCTTTCCTATTATTTCGGATTACTTATTCCCTGGAGCATTGCTCTCGTAACCGTAAAAGAAAAACGTCGAGGATTCTTTCTTTTTTCTGCCTCATCCATGATTATTGCTGATATAATGACTTTTACTAGAGGTGGATATTTGGCACTTATTGCGGGTGCTCTAATTGTGCTACCGTTGGTCTCAAGAAAAAATGCCCTTAAAATACTACTAGGGGTGTTTCTCCTTTTTGCTTTTTTTAAAATCGTACCCAACAGCCCCGTATCTGATAGATTAGCCTCCTCTTTTGACACCCAGGAAGGGTCGAATCAAGCCAGACTCTCAAATTGGGAACAAGCAATTTCGATTATAGCAAAGAACCCATTTGGAGTTGGAATTGGCGCCTATTCCCTAGAAGTAAAGCCTGGCGCTCAATACAGAGAGCCAATCTATGCTCACAATGTTTATCTCGATATTGCTGCTGAGCTGGGAATTATTTCCGTGATTGTTTTTATTGTACTTTTACTTTTAACCCTACGATCTTTCTGGAGCCTTTCACAAGTAAATCCTTTTTTTATTGCCGGCATTTCAAGCGTCACTATTTTTGCCATTCATAATGTTGTTGAAAATCCACTGTACTCAGTTCATGTGCTTCCACTTTTTCTGATCATTATAGCTCTAAGCATAAATCGAAAAAACAATGCGAGTATTGATGTTTAAAAATATTTTTCTGTTTGTTATTTTTTGCTTACCCTCGTATCTAATTAGGGTCACTTTTTTTGGTCTTCCAACAAATTTGTTGGAGCTTTTTGCTCTGGCAGCTATTGGAGTACTCCTAATAAAAAAAGGCACTATTTTTCTAAAAAAAATTTCAAGCCTTCCAAAACTTTTTCTCTTGGCAACAGCTCTCTTAATACTTGGATTATTGCTTTCAATCTTTTCAAACAATTCTTTATGGGTCGGTCTTGGAATATTTAAGGGGTGGTTTATTGTTCCGATTCTATTTTCTTTTGCTGTTTATGCTCAAATAGAATCCCGCCATGATATTGAAAAGATATTTTTAAGTATCTACCTCTCTACAGCAGTTGTTTCTCTTGTGAGTCTTGGATATAAACTGATCGGACTTGAAACTTTTGACCATCGACTTGGCGCCTTCTATCTCTCGCCAAATCACCTGGCAATGTATTTGGCTCCGGGTGCGATTTTTGGAATATATTTTTTAATACAATCCTTTTTAAGGGAAAGTTTTTCCAAGAAAACATTCCTGCATCTTGCCTTATTTTCCAGTTTTCTTTTTGCTCTTTATTTCACTTATTCATATGGAGCTTGGATTGCTTTACTTCTGTCTTTATTTTTTTGTCTATTTTTTATGGGCACAACAAGAAAAATATTTTTGTGGGTGTCTCTTTGTTTTGTTCTTATTTTAGTGATGCTTTTCACTTTTCAAAAAAATACTGAGAAGTTCTCGTCCTTGCAAAATTCTTCCGCGCGATCATCTTTCGCATCTCGTCAAATTATCTGGGAAGTTTCTGGTCTTTTAATAAAAGAGAATTTCATACTTGGTATTGGCCCTGGTAATTTTCAAGCAAAATATCTCTCAAAACAGCCTCTCTTTGAGCCCTATTTAGAATGGGCAGTTCCCCAACCACATAATTTATTTTTGGCTTTTTGGTTGCAAGCCGGTTTGTTTGGATTTGCTGGATTTGTATTGCTATTTTTCTTCATTTTCCAATTACTTTTTCAATCATTTAAAAACAAAAAGGACATTGCCTTGGCAATGCCTTTATTTGTTTTTTTTCTATATACAATCCTGCATGGATTAATTGATACGCCTTACTGGAAAAATGATCTTTCTTTTTTGTTTTGGATTTGCGTCTCTCTTGTTCTTTCGATTTTTATCAAAAAACTTAAGCACACTCTTTAAAACTTGAGCTTATATAGTTTTTGATCAATTCTGTTTATGAAAAATAGAGCATCTTCAGTGCTAGACAAAAATAGATTACTTGAATCATATTTTTCGGCAATGCCTGCGGTGTCAACAACTCTCTTCTTTTCTCCTGTAGCTATATCCACCTTCCAAAAAGTGTCTTCCGTGTTAAATTTATTTTCTTGATAAGCATTTGGCATGATACTACCATCAGGAATGCCTCCAGGAAGAGCATAGTACAGAGTTTTATTATCAATAGACCAAACGCATTTAGAGATAAATGTGGGAATATTCAAATCGACATAACTGCCCTCTATTGTGGCTATTCCTAGTGATGTTTTGGCGCTATTGTTCCCCTGCACGGAACTAACAAGAACCTTGCTCCCATCTGGAGACCAAAGATAGTCTGCACCAAATTTTCCCGACAAAATAGTTTTAACTTCTCCACCAGTAATTCCAGTTATTTGCAGTTTTGACTCCTCATTAGAACTTGGAGAATTCCAAAATGAAACCAGTGAAGAAAAAGGAACCGGAGAAATTGAAACATTTCTAAATTCTATGTCTGCAATTTTTTGCCATTCACTTCCGTCTGGATTTGCAATATTAAGCGATCGTTTCCTGTCTGAACTGTTATAATATTTATAAAAAATCTTAGCACCAGTATTGTCCCAAATAGCCGTATCTAGTCCTTCCTTTAATTGAACACCCTTATTTGTGAGGTAGTCGTATTCATAAAAGAATGTCATTCCACTTTTTTCAATAGTAGTGAGCACTTTGCTTTTATCGGCTGACCATGAAACATTTTTTATTCCTGGCACTTTTGTTTGAGATAATTGCTTTTCATTTTTTCCTTCTTCATTTATACTCCAAGCTGTTCCATTTTGTGCATCATAGTATTTAATCTCTTCATTTTTTTTGTCCAAAACCGCACCAACTATTTTTTGATCCCTTATTGCAACAATTTTCTCCTCCTTTTTCTTTTCAAGTTCCATGTTTTCAGACTCAGGAGCGCCTGCTACCACCGGATATTTACTATTGGGCGATTCCTTTTTAAAAGCAAAATTGTACACTCCCAAAAAAAACAATATTATTCCAAGCAATACCGATGATATAATAAATAGTTTTTTCATTGTTTTATTTTTATAATTAATGGAAATTGCAGCCAGAGTGTTTATTTGCGCCCCACTGTGCCCAGCTATTTCCGGCACCACTATAAATACTTTTTGCGGCTGAAATGTTGGTTGTGGCATTTTTTGCAGCAGTAACACAACTATCATACAAGCTCCTATTCACAACCCAACATTTTGTTTTGTCTTTTGCGATTGTTGATGTATATGCAGTGTTAAATGCTTTCGTACAACCTAAACCTATATCATGCGCCGAAATATTCACTTGAAATAAACCAATTGAAACGGAATCATGTGAAGGGGTTATTCCTGATTGTCCTGTTTTTGGCTGATATCCCGTCCCATTTCCTGTACAGTAATCAGTGCCGCTCTCGACCGATGTACCATTGCTTTCTCCATTGCAAATACTTGATGCCTCTGTTGCTTTTTGTCCAAAGGCAGCTGTAAGATTAGCAACACTGCAATCACCAGATGAAAGCGACTCACAAACACCAGCCGTGCCCATCGGTGTCCCCATCGTTTCACTCACATCCACTGCCGTAAAATCC
>AMFJ01002601.1_pt1 | contig 17034 bp, 11 predicted proteins | sample 427208 | NCBI WGS metagenome assembly AMFJ01 (sample SAMN02954298, study PRJNA114691) | groundwater metagenome | biome: aquatic; feature: subsurface aquifer; material: sediment; isolation source: subsurface aquifer sediment | place: USA: Rifle, CO | collected 2008-08
ACGGCGGGCAAGCCCGCCAGTAGTTCGCGAAGGCGGATTCGTCCGTCATAATGAATTACTATGGGCAAGCCCGCCAGTAGTTCGCGAAGGTGGATATATCTATATACTGTATGAATGAAAATGAATGCATTTTTGATATTCGTGAAGAATAAAAACTATTCTATTTTTAGAATGGTTTTTTTGTTATAATGAATATATGTTTTATGTATATATTTTAAAATGTAAGGACGGCAATCTGTATGTAGGCTGCACCAATGATTTAAAAGATAGAATAGAGAGACATACTAGAGGATATGTTTCAGCTACAAAAGCAAGGCTTCCCATAAGCCTCGTAAATTATATTGCTTTTCAAGATAAATATAGGGCATATGATTTCGAAAAGTATTTAAAATCAGGATCAGGCAGAGCATTTGTCAAAAGACATTTTTGTCAGTAGAAAAAAAGTGGATCTGTCTGGAAACCGCTTATGGATAGAATAAAAAATAGTTTATGATAAATGAGATATAATTATGAGCAAAAATAAAATTTCTGGCGGCAAAGCTACCAAAAGTCATACGACTTTTATTGATGCTGCTGAACCGGTGGTGAAATTTCTTATAAAAAGTCCGCTGGTAAAAAAATATTCTCTGGGCATGATCGAAGTTGCTCGGAGTAAAAAGCGTAGAATTAAACTTGCTAATATCCAGGGGGGCGTTAAGCTGGTTATTTATGGTAACATCGCTTTTCAAGAAATTTATGTTTACACCAGTTCTCCTGAATTATTTAGAAAAGAGCTAGGAGATATTTTAGGCAAGGAATTTGATATCCAGGGTGATGCACTTAAAAAACCTATAATGGCTTGATATTTTAAAAATATTCTTTTATTTAAAAAAACACATTAATATCGCTGGAAAATTCTTAATAAAAAAATTGCAGCTCTTTTTTCTTGACTTTTTTAATATTTATGTCATTATTATTAGTTCTTTAATAATTTATTTTGTGGTCATATTAAAAAGATGCTAAATTTTGGCATTTTTTGGCTATGACCACTACGGTAGTGGTCCTCTAGTATGTCTAAGAGCTGACGAGCTTAAATCGCAAAGGAGAATAACATGTTAATAGAAAAAATCAGTAATCCATGGATGAGATTCGAGGTTACGGGCAATAATGCAAGGGAGGCGTTTTTGTACGTTATTTATGCTTACAACGCATTCGCCTTTGACAAAAAAGCAATGTTGAGCACTATTGTGAAAAAATGTCCAGAGGTGCTGAATAGTTTAACCGAGGGGGATATTCTTGGAGCATTTAGGGATTTTTACGGGAATACCATTCAGCGAGGGGAGATAATGTCTCCGGCGGAATTTGAATGGGTTTCTCAATATGTTAAAGATTCTTATATTCGTAAGGAGATGGAAAAACTTTTGTACCGTTCACTGCTTTCGGCTTCCAGTCATCATGATGGAACTCGTCATGCTTTTTCGTGGACAATTAATGAAGATGAGAAAAAAGAAGTTGCAAATGAAGTTCTCGAGAATTCCAATCTTCGTTCGAAGCGAAAAATGCAAATTGCTAAAGAATTCAACAAGCCCTCAGAACAATTTGAAATCGAATATCTGCATAGATTGCTCTGGGATAGGCATTACGACAAGGCAGAAGCATTTGGCATCAAGAACGATGAAGTGGTAATTACAGTTATCCTTGAGAATATTAATGCAGGCTATATAGGTGATGCCGCTGAAATTGCATCTCGTTTTCTACCAGATCGCCAGGATATTGCAGATGAGATTGAAAAAATTAAAACTGCAATAAACTAGACACCAGGAGATTTAGTTTGCGGAGCCCAAAGATATATATTATCTGCGGGCTTCTTTATTTTTCTTTTGACAAAAGCCTCATTTTAAACTATAGTACTAGTGTGTTAAGTATTAATTAAATAGTGTTTTTTGAAAGAAGCTTATCCTTGAAACCTGAAATTTGAGATAATTTTTTATACACCCCCTCTTTAGTTCTCCCCCTCAGGGAGAGGAAGAGGAAGATGAAATTATCTTAGATTCCTTGTTTCAAGATTCTTTCAAAATGCAAGAACAAAATTATGGAAGAGAAAAAATGGACCCTCCAAATTGGAGGTCGAGAGCTCCAGGTAGAGACAGGAGTTTTAGCTAAACAAGCCAGTGGAGCTGTAAAAGTTAGCTATGGAGACACAGTAGTTCTGGCTACAGCGGTTATGAAAACTGGTGCAGCTAGCAATATGGGGTATTTCCCCCTAATGGTGGATTATGAAGAGCGTTATTATGCAGCCGGAAAAATAAAGGGTTCAAGATTTATAAAGAGAGAAGGTCGCCCCTCAGATGACGCTGTTTTGACAGGAAGAATGATTGATAGATCAATTAGGCCTTTATTTAATGGTCGAATGAGAAATGAAGTACAAGTCATAATAACAGTTCTCTCTATTGATGGGGAAAATGATCCGGATATAGTTTCTATTATTGCAGCTTCAGCAGCGCTTTCTATTTCCAATATTCCTTGGAATGGTCCAATTGGAGCAGTCAAGGTAGGAAAGATTAATGGTGAGTTAGTACTTAATCCAATTAATGGGGACCTTAAGGATGGGGATTTAAATTTGGTAATTGCTGGAACTGAAGATAAAACCAATATGATAGAGGCGGCCGCCAAAGAAGTTCCAGAAGAAAATATTTTGGAAGCTTTTGAATTCGGGCAAAACGCTTTATCTAAAATAGCTAAATTTATAAAAGATATTCAAAAAGAGGCGGGCAAGGAAAAATCAGAACCAGCACTTCTTCAGGGAGATGCCGAGTTTGAAAAGAAAATTAAAGATCTTTTTGTAACTGAAAAACTTGAGCAAGCTCTGTACATAAAAGAAAAGAAGGAAATGGAAAAAGCCGTGGGCGAAATAAAAGATGAAGTATTAGAATATATTAAAGAAAATCATCCTGAAGATTTTGATAAAAGAAAAGATATTGCTAATCTTATATTGGATGAAGTTTGTGATGAAATGGTGCATAAAAATATTATCGAGAGCGATAAACGCCCAGATGGCAGAGGTCTCAAAGAAGTTCGAAAAATTACTATTCAAACAGGGGTTTTGCCAAGAACTCATGGGACGGGACTTTTTACTAGAGGTGAAACTCAAGCCTTAACTGTGACAACCTTAGGATCTCCAGGTGATGAACAAATAATCGATACTATGGAGGTAGATATGAAAAAAAGATACATTCATCACTATAATTTTCCTCCTTTTTCTGTGGGAGAAGTTAGGTTTATGCGCGGACCAGGTCGAAGAGAAATTGGACATGGGGCACTAGCTGAAAAAGCTTTAATTCCCGTTCTTCCATCTAAAGAAGAATTTCCTTATACGATGCTTTTGGTTTCCGAAGTGCTTGAATCAAATGGTTCTTCTTCGATGGCCTCTACGTGTGGATCAACATTATCTCTTATGGATGCTGGGGTACCGATAAAAAGACCGGTGAGTGGAATTGCGATGGGAATAATTGTGGGCAAAAATGATAATGAATTTAAAGTTCTAAGTGATATTCAAGGAATGGAAGATCATTATGGGGATATGGATTTTAAAGCAGCCGGAACAGAAAAGGGCATAACTGCGTTACAAATGGATGTAAAAGTGGATGGTGTAACAATTGAAATGTTAAAAAGTGTCTTGACTCAATCTAAAGAAAGCCGGATGTTTATAATGGGAGAAATGCTCAAGGTAATAGCTGAACCAAGAAAAGAAATGTCTCCTTACGCACCGAGAATTATTACCCTTCAAATCAACCCAGATAAAATTCGTTCAGTAATTGGACCCGGTGGAAAAGTTATCAATGAAATTATTGACGAAACTGGAGTGCAAATTGATATAGAAGACAGCGGACTAGTCTTTATTACTTCTCCAGATCAAGTTTCTGCGGATAAAGCTAGAGAATGGGTGGAGAATCTTACCCGAGAAGTAAAGGCTGGAGAAATTTTTAATGCTAAAATAGTTAAAATAATGGATTTTGGAGCTTTTGCTCAATTGCTACCAGGTCAAGATGGATTAATTCATATTTCAGAACTATCAGAACAGCGTGTCAATAAAGTTGATGATGTGGTTAAAGTAGGAGATATGGTGATGGTAAAAGTTAAAGAAATTGATAAAATGGGCAGGATAAATCTTTCTATGAAAGATGCTAAAAAATAGATTTTAAGCATACTTAAAAGCGGCCTGTAGCAAGGTCGCTTTTTTTTATTTGAATATTATTTGGCAATAAGTGAAAAATGTTATAATATAAGTATATAAAAAATTACTTCTTAAATATGTTCAATAAAAATAACAACAAAACAAAATCTGAAAATGAATATTTAGAATCAGTGAAATTCCACACCATGAAAAAAGATCTTTTGGGTGAAAATGATAATGCCATAGAAGAGAGCAGCGATGGAATAGCAGAGGATTACAACAAAGAAGGCAGCCCATTTCTAAGTAAGACGGTTGCTACCAACGTAGAAAATAATTTAGAAAATAAAGCAAGTGTCGGTTTATCCAAAGAAGCAGATAACAGAGAGGCGAGATCGGGCACTATGCCAAAAAATTTAAATAGTTATCCGCATATACCTACTGCAGAGACGGAAGCTCCCCCAAGTGTTAAAAATGCGGATATGGTGAGTTTTGAAACACTTAATGAAAAAAGTAATACTTTTATTTATGGGATAATCTTTGCAATAATTTTGTTGCTTGGTGCGGGTGGATATTACATTTGGTTTATGAGAGATGAAAAAAATAATGATAACTCTAAATCAGGGATAACTGTGGATTCAAACAAGAAGAGCAGTGCTAATTCAGAGAATAATTCTGCTAATGCCATAGAGGACTTAGTTGGTGATAAAAGTGGATTTTCCGATAAAGTTAATTTTATGGTTGTAAATGACGAAGAATTGAACCAACTTGGAATTAAATCTATAATTGAAAGAAAATTTATAGAAATGGAAAAATATAGTGGCAATCAACTGGAGTTTTTGATAGTAGATAAGAACAATAAGCCGATTTTATTTAAGAATTTTATTGATAATTTTAAAATATATTTGAGTCCCAATGTTGCAAATAATCTATCCCCAGATAATTTTTCTTTATTTCTATACAAAAATAAAGACATAAAAAGAGTTAGCGTTGTTGTGGGTATAAAAAATAAAGATTTATTAAAAGCAAACTTAGTTAAAAACGAAAAAACCCTAGTTAAAAATATAGAAGCATTGTTTGTATATGCTAAGCCTGAAAATATCTCAGCTAGTAAGTTTGGCGAGAGCAACTATAATAGCAATCTTATTCGATATGTCAATTTGAATAAAAATCTAGATTTATCATTAGATTATGCTGTGATAGGTGATTATTTCATGGTTGCTACCAATAAGGAGAGCGGAAGATTAATTATCGACAAATTATCTAAGGAATCAGAGAGTAAAACTGATATTTTTTCTTCGGAAAATTAAGGCATTTTTAACAACCTGTGGATAAGTTGTGTATAAATTGTTTAAAAAATAACATAATTTTAAATTAAAATTTGTTTATTTTTGAGAATATTTTTTATAAAAATTCATTTAGGGGGGTACGAGGCTTGAAATAAGGGTTTTGGAGAGTGAAAATTGACTACGGGCTTTTTTTTTGGTATAATTGTATTGTAGTGATATAAGCACGTTGACAAATGAATAGAAAAGTTATCTGGTAGAAGAAAATTTTAGCGGTTTTTCCTAAAACAGCTCAAGTTTTCTTCTACTATTCTCCATGCATCAAAAAAGAAGTAAACATACTTCAAAAAAAATAAAAATAAAAACAAAAAAATAAAATTATTAGTCCCACTAAGTTTGGGATAAAATCGTTAATTGAGTGGGACTAATAAAAATTTTCTTAAAATAAAAATAAAAAGAAAAATCAAGTTCTTTAACAAGGGTTCGTCCCAGAGAAAAGTAGAGGATAACAAGTATGTACACAAAATACATGCATTCCTATAATCACTGATTGCCTCTCACCCGGGCTAAGGGATTTCCGGTTTACATGTTGGTACATGTCAAACACCAGGCGCTCAAGCCACTTTATTTATATATTCGGCGTTCAGCGCCTGGTTTCCATAACCTTAACAAGTATTTGTTAATTTATGTCCAGCCAGGATTAAGTTAATTAGTACTTGAGTGGGTAAAAAAACATCTTTCGTTCGGAAAGATGTTTTTTGTTTCCCATTTTTTTATTATTACTCAGATTGAATGATTAAAAGAGAGAAGCGTTTTATCTGGATAGAATCTATGTGATTATTAGTTTTTTTGTATTTAGCTATATTTTCTTTAGCATTTTTATTTTCCACAATCGAAAAAAATAAACTAGGTAAAATATCTTGGGAGAGATTTTTTATCTCTAGATGTTCTTTTGCGCAAACGTATGTTAGCGATCTTTTAAACTCAAATGAATCAATAAAGGCTGTCTGTGAAGCGCCAGGCTTTGATTTTAGTGCGTTATCCATCTTTAGGCACAATTCATTCAGTTCGCCTAAGCTAATCCCGCCATAAGCACTTTCCGGGGCGCGATAATCATTTAAGTTATAAGTTTTGGCAAACATATTTAAATTTGAAAAAATTAAGATAGATAGAATTAAAAGAAAAAGGATTACTTTTATCTGAAGAGAATTTATTTTTTCAGAGAGGTATTGACTAATTGCCCCTAGAAATAAATAGGGCAAAAAAGAAAGGATAATAAAAAATCTCAGATTTAATTCATTGCCGATAAGAATAAAAAATAAAAAAGCTAGCAAGGTGAAGGTGCTTAAGATTAAGATTGTATTATTGGCAATAGTCCGGCGGTTAGCTCGTGTTTTCTTAGAAAAAAGAAGGTGAATTCCTCCAAAAAATATAGTTAAGGAAAAGGCAAGAAGAGATAACTCTATTAAATTGTGAGATTTGATTAGTTTTATGACGTTACTCCAATTTTTTTGAGGCTCAATCCCCGTTAGATAATAACTACTTCCTTGCAAGAAAAATTTAATATCTTCAGTCGTGTTTTTAACAATCGATAGGCTAGTGCCAGTTTTGGTGCTAGCGCCGGCTAAAAATTCTCTAAGATTTTTACCATGGTCTAAAAAACTCCCGTAAATAAAAGGGATGTTTATCAGAATGAAAAAAAAGATAAACAAGAAAATATTTTTTAAGCTAATATTTATTTTTTTAAAATAAGCGTACAAAATAGTTAAAAGGGCCATAAGGGGCATTAAAATTAAAAGAGTGGTATGCAGTTGGGCGCTAATGCCAATAATGATGCCTAGCAAAATAAAATCACTGAATTTATTTCTTTCTTCAAGCAAGCGCGTCAAGAGAAGCAAAAAAGCTAAGATAAAAAAGGGAATAGCATTGGGATTCCAAGCAAAATGAGAATATTTAATGGCATAAAAAGAAATAGCATACAAAAATGTTAAGCCTAGAGTGATATTGATAGAAAATATTTTTTTAAATATCAGGTAAAATAAATAAATTGAAATTATTGATAAAAGAGGAATAAAAAAAGCAATTCCCGCTGGAGAAAATCCGAAAATAGCACCTGACAGATATTCTAAATAATAAAAAGCTCCACCCAGATTGAATTTAGTCCCTCCGGCTTTGGGTCCGAAAAGTGGGAAATTCTCACCAGAATACATAGAGTCAATGATTTGAGCATCTCGAACCTGATCATTGTTAAAGCGCAAAAGGTCATTGAAATTGTATAATCTCAAAAAAGAACCAATGATTATAATTGCTATAATTGCCAAAAGAGGCTTTTTCATTTTTAAAGATAAAAAAAACCACACGAATTTATCGTCGAAAATATTTTTTAAACGGTTCATATTTTTAATTATTGAATTTAATATTTATAGTAGATTGAACGTAATTCCTTACTAACCACTCACTCATATCTTTGTTCCTTCTTGTCTCTGCGAGTAATTTGAGTACTCTCAAATTGCGTGGCAGTCCAGTTTTTCAAAACATATCTAAATCTAATACATTCCTGGATTGCCACGGATAATTTGAGTACAAATTATCCTCGCAAAGACAGACCCACTTTTGCCCTAGGGGTAAGTGAGAGATTACGCTTAAGTGCGTAGTTCCTAAAATTTTACAATTTTAATAAAATTATTGGGGCGGTTATTAATAAGAATTCGCCAAACATAAGCAGTTTCCGATTTTTTTAAATAAAACTGGGTATCTTTTTGGGGATTGGGATTATTATTTAAAACAAAATGGTTGTCTTGTTTTAAGAGGCCTCTTTTAGAAATGATAAAATAATCCGGCTGAACAAGATTTAAATCAATTTTTCGACTTTTGAGGCACTTACCTTTAAAAAATCGACAAAATGTTTCTGTATTAGAATAAACAATTAAATCATCAGCTCTAGGCAATGAATTCAGATACTGAGCAGCCTCATAGGCACCGTGGCCCCAAGAATCATGAATGGTGTAGCTAGCGGGCAACAGAGAGTTTGTGTAGCTAAAATAAAAAGGTTTATTTTGCCAAAGAGAGGCTAGACCTAGAATAAAAATTATCAGAGCAATAATAATAAAATGTTTAAACTTTTTTAATTCAAAGAAGTGCATCGTTTCCGAGATAATTATTCCCCCTAAAATAGCTATTAGAGGATAAAGAATAATAGAATAGCGGACGTTGGTAATGATATGAGCCAAAAGAGTGGAAAAAATGTAAAATAGGATAAAAATAGAGCCGGCGAATAGTACAGGATAATTTTTTAGAGAGATTTTATTTTTTAAAGACAAAAATGTCGCAAAGAGCATGAGTATTATTAAAAGTGGAGAAATGGAAAAAATAAAAGGATAAGCTTCCATTAAATATAGCTGGGGACTATTAAAAATATCTCCATTTTTTCTATCCAGGAGTGGCTTAAAATTAAATTCTTTGGGCTCATTAATATAAGCCAAATCCCTCAGTTCACTCACCGGTGCTATTTTTTGACCAACCCAAACATTCAAGATAGAAATTATTATTAAAAGAGAGAGAAGACTTAGAGAGGCAGTTAGCAGGGCATTTTTTTGCTTGGATATTTTTTGGACTATTTGACCGATAATATCCTTTTTCCAAGTTAAAATGCTTGCAATAATTGAAATTATTATCAAAAAAGAAAGAATTATCTTTAGATTTAAAAATTGAGAGATGCCTTTAAAAAGATAATCAGGATTAGCAAATGTGGCTGGTAAGAAAATAGCAAAAATAATACAAGCAATAATAAAAATCAAGCCTATTTCGATAATGTATTTTAAAATAGTCTTCCAATTGGTTTTAAGAGCTTGATTTTCTTTTTGAAAAATTATCTTACCCAGAGCACTCAAAACAAAAAAAGCAAAAAGAATAAAGGCTGTGTATTTAGAGAGTAATGCGAAACCGGTAATTACTCCGCACCAGATCAAAAATATTTTCTTTTGAGTATTTAAATAAGCCAAATAAGCTACCACAGAAAGTCCACCAAAAATCCAAAAAAAGCTGTCGGGGTTTATGATCTGGGAAATGCCCAAAAGAATTGGGTTAGTAGCGATTAAGATTGTAGACAAAAGAGCAACGCGATAGGAGTTAAATGCTTTAAGGATAAGGTAAAAAAAAGCCAATAAAGAGAGACTGGAAAATATTAAAATTGGTAATCTGAATCTGAAATTGGTTATTTCTGTTTGTCGATAATCGTAGCGTTCAAAAAGTTTGCTTTCAATATCATTTTTAACAGGTAGATATTGGTTCGACTTAGGATCCGATTCAGAGATAAGTCCAATTCCTGAAATAAGCGCCACAGTTACCCCGGGTTTATCATTGATATAAGTTTTTCCCCAATCTTTTTCTTTCAAAGCTTTCCAATATTTCGGGATGCGGTCATATTTCCACAGATGTTCATCAGTAGTTTCAAATTTACCCAAATGATAAAAGCCAAAGGAAAAAAAAGATAGCACAGAAATGAATAGCAGTGCAAAAATAATTAGTTTTTCTTGTTTTGGTTGCATATTTTTTTAAGTATAGAATTTACACGCTTGGAATTAGTTTTAATCTACTTCACTCCCTCTTTAATTCTCCCCCTCAGAGAGAGGGAGAGGGTGGAACGGGCAAATATTGATTAATGTTATTATCTTTTAAAATTTTCAGCTTTCAAAACTTTGATGTAATTTTTTTCTCTGTTGCCGATATGGAGATAGAATTCAGTTTTCTGAGAATTATATATTTTTTTAAAATCATACGGAAGAGAATTTTTATTTTGGGTTACATTTAAAATTTTGCTTTGTCTGCCAGAGGAAATAATAAAATAATCTATTTTGGGACTAGTTTGAAAAGATAACGAATCATAAAAAGAATCGCATTTTCCGATAAAAAATGTACATACACCGCTTTTGTCAGTCCAAACAAAAAGTTTTTCGGCGTCAGGCAATGAATTCAAATATTGAGCCGCTTCATATGAACCGTCACCCATGTCTTTGACATCGACAATGTAATTTTCGGGTAATAAAAACGAAGCATAGCCCAAATAATGAGGTTTTATATTAAAAAGAGTAACTCCTCCTAAAATTAATAAGACAAAGGAGGCTGTTTCAAAAACATATTTGTATTCTATAAATCTAGTAAGTCTGTAAATTCCAAGGGCAGAAATTATTAAAAGCAATGGGTAAAGAATAACTTGGTAACGAATGGTAGAAACCACCTCATTAAAAGTAGAGGCGAAATAGTAAAGCAAAATAAAAGTAATGAAATAAAAAGTGATTTTTGTTTCCGGTTTATTTCTTAATCTGTCGTTTAAAGTTGTATAGATAGTGCTAAATAATCCAAAAATAACGATTGGCAGAGAGGCGAAAATAAGAGGATAAAAATTGGCGCTAAAAATAGTCAGAAATGAGTTAAGGCGGTGAGAAGTTTTGGGGGAGCTTAATATGTTTTCAAAATCCACCCATCTCATATCCAAATAAGTATTTAGAAAAGTAAAGACGATAAATAATAAAAACAATCCAGATAAAATAAATATTAAGTAGCGCTTATTTTTAAAGAAAAAATTTAAAATAGGTTGAGTAATTCTATTTTTTAACACAAAAGTATCAAATGTTAAAAATAAGGATAAAGCAATGAAAATTGGAGCAATTGTAATAAAAGCCTGGCTTAAAATAGTGCCAGTAAATAATTTTTTAAGGTTGACCCAGGTTTCTGGAAACAAGAGAAAGAAAGTGACTAGAGAGACGAGAATAACAGAAAAAAATTGGATAAAAGATTTTTTTAAATATTGAAAAACATTTTCTTGGGAGTTTTTGAATAAATATTCCAAAAATATTAAGCTAAAAAAGAAAATGTAGAGAATATTAGCCACGTATTTAGTTAAAAGAGAGAGTCCCAATAAAATTCCAGATGCATATAGCCAAAAGTGAGTTTCTTTTTTGAGAAAAATTAAATAAGCTAAGATAGTCAAGGGTGCAAAAACCCACAAAATAGCATCAGGGTTAACGATTCTACTCATGCCGATAAGCATTGGTGAGGTACTGATAAAAATTACAGACAAAATAGCGACTTTTTTGCCGAGTAATTCTTGGATAAAAATATAAAATAGTATTAAGGAAAATAAGCAAAACATGACTATAGGCAAACGAAAATCTTTGTTTATGGTAAAAATATCTTTTTGGGCGACAAAACTGCCAAGTTCTTTTTTGTCATCGTAATGATAACTCACGGGATGGTCTAGCAACCCTAATCCGGAAAGAATAACCACAGTAATTCCGGGCTTATCACTAATGGAGGTGTTTTCCCAGTCCATCTCAGAGACGTTTTTCCAAAAATAAGGAATTCTATCCAGTGTCCAAAGAGGTTCGTCTACTCCGGCGTAATTTTCAATTTTATTGATACCAAAGTAGCCAAAGACAGAAAGAGCTAAAAATAACAATAAAAGAGTTGATGCGCCTTGGTTTTTGAGCCATTTTGAGGGACTTATTTTTTCTGACTGGGTAAATTTATTTTTAGTTTCAATGAAAAATAAAGCCCAAATTACCAAATAAAAACCGGTTAAGAAATAAAACAAAAAATGCACCTTAGTTTCGGCGTGGATGATATATAATCCTAAGATAAAAATAATTTCAGTAGGGAGAGATATTAGAAGAATTTTTTTGATTAATTGTGTTATGCTTTCATTTTTAAAAAACTTCCAAGTGGTCCAAATAATCCCGCCAAGGCAAAGAATATAAATCAAGTAGTGAATATTAATATTATCAAAAATTAGCGGAAAAGCGTTGGTAGACTTACGCTCGATAAAAAAATATGAGTTTAAGGCTAAAATAGCGGAAATCGCAGTAAGTAGTTGATATTTAGTTTGTTTAAAAAAAATCATAAAGTAATAATTTAGTCATCAGCCAAAAGTCATTAGTCATCGAGGTTAAATGTATTTTAATGACTGATTGCGAATGATTGATGACTTTAAGCGTTTTAATGTCAAAATGTTGACGTGATAATCCGCCAGCTGGCGGAGCTAACGTGCTATCATGTTTTATGATTCATGTTCTATGTCATATGCTACATGTTTTATGCTCCATGACTCTAAGTATAGCTAAAAAGCAGGAAAAAATAAAGGAAATTGAATTTTGGGGTTTGGGTGAGGTGATGTATAATTAAAGCATAATTTTGAGATTATTTTTTTATGAAGGGATTTAAAGAAGATTTTTCTGGGGGTGAAATTTATCGTCAGCAAGAAGTCTCTGGGGAAGCAGGGCGAGCTTTTGAAAATGACGATTATGAAGGCATAGATTATGCGACTAATCCTAAGGAAATTGCTAAAGAAATAATTTATGGCGGTCATCTTGATGCGGATGATTATTCTTTTAATGCACTCATAAATGAGGCTGGAACGGAAAAAGCAGTTAGGATATTGGAAGAGATGTTTTTACATAAAGATATTTCAGCTAGTGAAAAAATAAATTACATAAACATAATAGCTGAAAATGTAGATGAAATAGCGGGCGGGATAGATAATAAATATGAAGAATTTTTTAATTGTTTTATAGACAAAATTGATTTACAAAATGAAGAAGTGCGAGATAAAACGAAGAATTTATTGGAGATATTGAGATTTCTTATTTATGTTATTTATCAATTTGAAATAATTACAAAAGATATTGAATACGGAGATAATAAAGCTTTAAATGAGTCAGCTTTTTTGATCAGATTAAAAAATATTATTGATAGAGATGAAAATAATTACTTTTTAAATCTGAGATTAAGGCAGATTTTAGAAACAGATATTGACTTTGAGTTGGGTGAGTTTTTTGTTACCGATAAAGATGTGATTCCCTTTCAAATTTCTCCTAATCAAACCGGCGCGTTTGATGAAAAAAATAATCTTCAGATAAGCGGCTTAGGAAAGCCCGTTCTTGAAGAAGAGCATTTGGGAGACTATGCATATATTATGTCAAAACCTCTTAGAGAAGCGTTGCATACCGAATTTGGTTTTGAAGTAAAAAATATTTCTATCTTAGAGCAAAATTATTTCCTCCAATTTATAAAATCAAAGACAGTTTTGGAAATAAAAGAGATAAAACAATTTTTAAACCAAAGTGGAGACGATGAAGATAGAATCAATAGAGTTCGCTCTTTCCTTTCTCTCGAGCATGGCGGACAAGAAATGGGAGATAAAATTTTAACTATCGGAGAAAAATTTGATCAAGAAACTGCTGATATGATTTTTGCTAAATATGCTGAATTGGCGGATGCATCCGACGGAGTGGAAAAATATATTATTCAACAGTTTGGAAATGAAGCTGTCGCAGATGCGAGAGAAATAGCTGAAAAACTTTTAATCCGGGGCAAAGAGCTTCTCGCCATTGTAGCTGATAATGCAGATGTGTCGGAAAAAGTTTTGCAAAAAATAATAGCTAAGATTGAGACTATCAGGATAGATGTGGAAACTTTTAAAGCCACTTTCAAAAATATGCGCGAAAATGGAGTAGAGATGCCTCTGGAAAAAATGAAAGACACTCGCATTAATACATTGACTGGCAAAGAAATTGTTACTAGCCAAGCAATGGTTGGAAAAATGAAAGCAGATATCGCTAAAAATTATGCCAGCTATCCAGAGGAATTCCAAAAAATGATTCAGGAATCTTTTGATAAAAAAGTTGGGGATTTAAATGTGAATTTTGAAATAGCGACTTATAAAAATAGCGCTGTCTCGCAAAAGGAATCAGAAAGAGAGTTGATGGCGTTTTTAACTATCGCGAGACAACCTGACGGGCGTTTGTATTTTGGTAGTTTTAATGCCAATAACGATATATTTAATGGAGCGGAAATTGGCCGAGCGCTTTTTGAAGAAGTAATGAAAAAATATACCGAGGATAAAATGTCCATTGATGCCAATTGCAATCCGGAAGAAAATATTTCCAAAACTTATATTGAAAGCGGATTTGTCGCCACTGACATTATGGATGTTTCTGGTGTGCCAAGTTTTGCTATAACGATGGATAAATCGAAAAAATATGAAACTCAAGAAATTTCAAGCGATGAATTAGCAAATAGAATTGGAGAAAAAACAGCACAAATTATCATCAGAAAAAAAGAGCAGAATGATTCTTTTAGTGAACTAAAAGAAGGGTTTGCTTTAACTAGATATTTTGATTATAAGGATGGTTCAATCGTGGTTTTTGAATCAGTTTGATCCAGCGACTTAGCAGTATTCCAAAGAGACTCAAACAAATAGCGGTGCATCGCATAAAGATTGGGGTCGGTAATAATAATAGATGTAGTAGAGCTATTTTCATTAAAAGATATATAGGAGATCTTTTTATCATAAATTTGCATGACGGAAGAAAACGGAATTTCAATTTTGGGAATTAGGCGGACATTATCTCGGTCAATCTTGGGATAATTTTTGAGAAATTCACGGGCAAAAGGCGTGTCTAAGGCAAGGCCTTTTTTTGTTATAAACTCAGAGTTTCTTTTTTTGCGGTACTGGGCATTGACTTGACTAATATTTTTTTCTATGGCTTCAAAATCAGCATAAGAATAAATAGTCTCTCTAGCCGTCAGAGAATCACTCAAAATCTTTTTAACTCCCTCAATTCCCTCATAAAATTCAATTCCTGGCTTGTTATTAGTCAAATTATACATTGATATCAAAGAGCCAATCTCGCTTTCCAAATGATTAAAAGTGTTTTGGGCTGTTCGGATCTTACTTTCGGCTAGACTTTTTAGAACGCTAGGATGAAGAGGAATAAAGAGAGCAATGGCATTTTCTTCTTCATTTTTTTCTATGATCTTCAATTCGATTAATTCGTCTAGTGTTTTATAAACCACTCCTCTTTGTAAAGGGGTGTTTTTGGCTATAACGCTGGCTTTTTGCGCGCCATTTGCAAGCAGATACTCATAAATAAGTATCTGATTATCGTTTAAGCCTAGCTGTTTTAGTATAATATTTTCCACAATTTTTAGTGTTAATTGTTTCTATTGTAGCAGATTATAAGTATTTTGTCAATAAAATTATGACAAAAATATATTATAAAATAAGGAAAGAATGCTTAAAATATATAAAAATACACTAAAATAAGATAAAGTTGTTACGAAACTATTGACAAATTTACTCAGACATGCTATACTATGTTGTTAAGATAAGAAGTTGCATAGACAACTAAAATCTTAGCTAGAACATTTAAAATTAAGACTTTGTAAAACAGATTCATGGAGTTTACTTTTGCGAGCTATAGCATTAGCCACATGGAGAGAGTAAAGCTAGAAGATAGGAATCTGAATTATATGTCCAAAATCGTTCGATTAGATTGGATGCGATGAAGAAAGTCGATATATGAACGATATATCCTTTCGGAATCACTTCTAAGTATTGAGTAAGCTGTTTTACTTAAAATTAAGTAAAACACTTCCAAGAAAAGACATCACAATCACCTGATTAAAATAACCTCTCCCTCTTGTAATCAAGGGGGAGACTGAGAGGGGGTTTAAATCCTTTTTTCGGAAAGAGATCAGTTGCACCCGATAGATTGAACACCTATTCGGATGCAAAAATCTCTTTAAAAATCACAGTCATCTGACGGGGTAAGAGAGAGTTGCCATCCCGAGTTTGTCGAGGGATCTCAAAGTTCTTTGATAAAAATTTCATAGTTTCTCTAAATTATTTTGGATTGCCTTTATGCGAGATACGTAATTTTCACAAAAAAATTATCATTTCACATGGGCAATTCAAAAAACACTCCGAGCAGGCATTTCGTCTGTGGCGGAGTAAAAATTTACTTTTCGTTCGAAAGAGCGGAGGGAGGAAATATGAAATTAGTAGACGCTCTGAAAAAATTTGAGGAGTGCCGAAAGGCACTTGGTCATTCCAACCTTTCTGGCGACATCATTGCCGGAAAAGATGACATGGAAACCCTGGTCGCCTATGCAATGGCTCTCAGGGAAAACCTCGAGGCCACTCCTTCGAATGAAATCCGGGGAGTGGTTCCAGTAATTGATCTTATCCGTATGCGGGTAGAGCATACTACTTGCACGGGTTCCACTCATATCTGGGTAGAGGTTGGTCAGTATGGAGATTGGTCCATTCTCGCTTCTCGCGTGGATGGTGATCATCCCTGGGACATTCTCAGAGAGGATCACCTGAAAATTATAGCCCTAGCGGGTTATACGGAACGTTCTCTTCATTCTAATTCCAGCCAGGCGTTGGAACTTGAGGGTTGTTTCACGGATTTTCTGAAACCATCCTCAACCCATGCTTGGTCTGGGCAGTTTGAGAACGATGTCACTCGCCTTAAGAACGAGTTGGCAATCAAGGCGGGAGAGCTCTTGCAAAACTCTCCTGATATTATCTGTCTCCCAGATTGTGTGGAGATGGACAAGGAACGGGATCCCACGGATTCCGAACCGGAGTTTTTCCTCAATTGTAAAGAAGAGGAGTTGTATGCCTTTCTCATGCAACATGGGTCAACCATTTTGGCCTATGCTGCCAAAAATAACGCTACTAAGGTAGGAATTTATTGGGCTTACTAGTAACCCCTACCGTTCACCCTGCGAGATTCACAAAGTTCTAGTGAATCT
>AMFJ01033409.1_pt1 | contig 16954 bp, 9 predicted proteins | sample 427208 | NCBI WGS metagenome assembly AMFJ01 (sample SAMN02954298, study PRJNA114691) | groundwater metagenome | biome: aquatic; feature: subsurface aquifer; material: sediment; isolation source: subsurface aquifer sediment | place: USA: Rifle, CO | collected 2008-08
GCTCGAACTTGTGACCTTCACAATGTCAATGTGACGCTCTGACCAACTGAGCTAACCGCCCGAGATAATTATATATTTTTATTCTTCTTCTTCATTTTCAGTTGCTTGTCTGTCTTTATCATACCAGCTTGCTGTTTTAGATCGCGACAGGATAAGGAGCAAAAATCCTCCAATCAGCAAAACAGCCGCTCCGCCAGACATTCCTATCATAATCCCAGCGAACCCGCAAGCAAATTCTGTTATAGCCGCGCGCAATGGCTGGGCGATAATTTCTCCGCATTCGCTGATTGCGTCTTGCGAAAGCCAAATACCCGCATACGCTCCGGCAAGTGCGCTTGCTACGCTCCAAAATGTGAACAAACAACTGAACCTGACTTTGCGAATTCGTTTCATTTGGAAAAATGCGATAAGTGAAAACAGCACTCCTCCAAAAATCCAATAAAGCACAAACCACAATATAGCCATTAGCCAAAACAGCGGATTGTTTATGAATTCAATTATAATCACAAAGTTATAAGTAAAAGAATTGCATAAATTACAATTCCGCAAAGCATAAAGCTTGCGCCTTTGTATGATTCCGGGTGGTGGTGTCGGATTCCAAAGCGGATCATGTAAATGCTGATCGCGGCGCAAATGCCTAGAATAATTGCTATTATCATATATGATGTTTGTTTAACTTCGGCGATCTGAATGGGTCAGGATGGATTCGAACCATCAACCACGGACTTATAAGATCCGCGCTCTACCATTGAGCTACTGACCCGTGGCAATGTTTTCTCGTCTCATGCAATGGCATTATTGTACACTTTTTCCTCAAAAATAGGAAGATGTGATACAGTACCAGCATGCATAACTGTTGTCAATAATATGAAACCAAGCAAATCATTAAAAGTAAAGGAGAAATCAAGCGGTATGCGAATTGATGTTTTTTTATCGCAAGAGCTTAAAATTTCGCGTGCACAAGTTCAAAAATACATTAAAAGCGGTTTTATTTTTGTTGATGGAGAATTGGCAAAATCCAGTTCAAGAACATCCAAAGGGCAAAAAATAGAAATAACTATTAAGCCGGAAAATAATTCCGATAAAAAGTTGCCCGAACTTAATATCATTTACGAAGACGATGATGTGCTTGTGTTGAACAAACAGTCGGGCGTTGTGGTGCATGGTGCGTCAGGGGTGCATGAACCAACGCTCGCTGATTCTGTTGTTGCAAAATATCCAAAAATCGCAAGGGTAGGAGAAAACAAAATGCGTCCTGGCGTTGTGCATCGGCTTGATCGCGGAGCGTCTGGAGTGATTGTTTTTGCAAAAAATAAAAAAGCGTTCCTGCATTTAAAAGACCAGTTTCAGTCAAGAACAGCAAAAAAAATATATATTGTTCTTGTTCACGGGCAAATGCCAAAGAATTTTGGAACTCTGCGAGTTAATATTGCGCGCTCTGAAAGAACAGGAAAAATGGTTTCACGGCCAATGTCGCAAGAAGGCAAAGAAGCGATTACAAATTATTCAGTAACAAAAAATTACAGAAATTATTCTTTGCTTGAGGTTCATATAGAAACAGGCCGCACACATCAAATCCGCACAACAATGCAAGCGTCAGGGCACCCGATAGCTGGCGATACTCTTTATATGAACAGAAAATTAAAGCAAGCGGAAATTAATCGTCCATTTCTGCATGCGTCGTTTTTGACAATAACTCTGCCAAGCGGCGAAGTTAAAACATTTAGCGCTGAATTGCCAGTCGAACTAAAAAAATATTTGGAAACATTAACTTAAACTATGGTAATAACAATAAGCGGCGCGCCGGGTTCCGGCAAAACAACTGTTGCGAAAATTTTATCCCAAAAAACAAACATGCCGTATTTTTCAACCGGCGATATGTTCGGGCGCTTTGCAAAAGAAAAAGGAATGACAATCGGCGAATTTAACGAATACTGCGAAACCAATCCAGAGGCGGATCATGAGGTTGATGAGTATCAGCGCAAATTCGGCGAATCGCAAACAGACGCTGTTATAGACAGCCGGCTTGGATGGCACTTTATTCCTGGTTCTTTTAAAGTTCATCTTACTGTTGATCCAAAAGTTGCGGCTAAAAGGATTTTTGCTGTTCAGCATGAGCGCGATGATGAGCCGAATTATGATTCAGAAGAAGATCTTTTAAATGCAGTTGAAAAAAGAGCTGTTAGCGACAGAAAAAGATACATTGATTTGTATGGAAAAGATGTTGCCAACACGGAGAATTATGATTTTGTAATTGACACGACCGAAAAGACACCGGACGAAGTTGCACAGGCGATTCTTGACAGAATTTAAGTATTTTCATATACTGTGCGCACAAAACATAACAATGATTTATGACAGACGAGCAAACAAAACAGGATCAAGAACAACCGCAAGAACAGCCGATTGAGCAAACTCCGACAGAGCCGGTTCAAGAATCTGTTGCAGAAGTTAAAACAGAACAAGAGCCGTTAGTTGCAGAACAAACCGAAGCCCAAAAGGCGGTCGCATTGGCAGAGCAAGAAGAACTAAAAAAGCTCAAAGGTTCAGAAATCGCAACAGAAGATATCCGTCCCGGCATGGTTGTAAGCGTTCATGAGCGCATAATTGATGTTTCTCCAAAAGGCGAGGAACGCGAGCGCATTCAGGTTTTTCAGGGCAGAGTAATGGGGCTTAGAGGATCAAAAGAAAGCAGAACAATGATAATTAGAAAAATCGGAGCAGGCGGAATAGGGGTAGAAAAAATTTATCCGGTTCACAGCCCTAATGTGTCAAAAGTTGAATTGCTGAAAACAACAAAAGTCCGCAAGGCAAAGTTGAACTTCTTGCGCGGATTCAAACGAAGATTTAAAGAAAAAATTGTCGGGCGATAAATATACATTTAGGGCGAGGATTGATTCCTCGCCTTTTTGTTATGTACTATTTTTCTCGCACAATTTTTGCAAGCATATCAAGCGCTTCCTCGCGGTTTTTTATTTGTCCTGACAATTGTGCGTCTCGCACGGCAAGCAGATAATCTTTGAACTCCGGCCCTGGTTTAAGACCAAGCGCTATAATATCTTCTCCGCGGACAAGCGATTCAATTCCTTTTTCTTCTATTGCGGGCAGTATTTCTTTTTTTCTTTTTAGAACATCGAGCAAACCGCCAAACGGTTTTGATCCATCATCCCATATTGTGGCATCAATATCAGCGTAAAGAAGTCCGATCAGTTCTTCGCCAAGAGGACCGAAAAACAGGCGCTCAAAAGTTGACGGGCGGAGGGAATAAATATCGTTCATTGTAATAAGATGGTTTTCAATTAGCCACGCAACATCATCCGCGTCAATGTGCAGATTGCTTTTTGCTGAAAACTGGTTCAACCGCAAGCGATTAATTATTTCGCGCGCAATGCGAGCGCCTTCTTCCGTGTGGCCGCTGAATCTGATACGGTCGGTTCCATGCTGTTCAGGCGTCTGCATTGTTCCCGGCTTTCCAACATCGTGTAAAAGCGTGGCAAGTATCAGGCGCGCGCTTGGCTGTTTTATTTTGGTTTCATTTGTAAATCCTTCTGTTTCAAAAGATTTTAACGCAAGCATTGTGTGAGTCCAAACATCGCCCTCGGTATGGAACTGCGGCGGCTGTTTACATCCTTTCATGTCCAGTAATTCAGGCATTAACTCTGCCATGGCCCCGCTTTTGTCAAACAGGCCGACACATCTTAGCGGATCAGACGCAAGCGCTTTTACAAATTCTTTACCGATTGATTCAAGCGGCACGACCCTCTCGATTGCGCGAACAGAATTTATGCGCGGCATGAGTTTTTTTATTGCGAGCCATGTTGCGTTGTCAATTTCAAAATTCAGCTGGCAGGCAAAGCGCATTGCGCGCAGCATTCGCGAAAGATCCTCGCGGAATCTGTCTTCTGCATTGCCGACAGCACGTATAATTCCGTTTTTAAGATCATCCATTCCTTTGTACGGATCAATAATTTCGCGAGTTGCGATGTTGTAAGCCATTGCGTTTATTGTAAAGTCCCTTCGCGACAAATCTGCCTCAATAGGCAACGATGGGTCTGATTGAACATCAAAATCCCTAGCCCCTCCTTGCGAGTTTTCAGACGATTGTTCTGTTCTTGGGAGCGCTATATCAATCAGTTCGTCTGTTTCGTGTCCGCTCGGGGTGAATTTGTACACGCCAAAAACCCGTCCGACAAGCGCTACATCTCCGCGCTCGCTAAGCCAGCTTTCTATTTTTTTTGCTTCAATGCCGCGGACAACAAAATCAAAATCCTTTGTTTGCCTTTCCAAAAGAATATCACGCACTGCTCCGCCAACAAGAAATATTTGCGCATTAGGAAAATCAAGCATAAATTCGCTGGCCCAGCCGAGCTCGCTTCGCTCTTTAAGTTCAATTTGTATTGCGTGAGTGTTCATATATTGCGAGTATATTGTATCATGAAACCGCTTTGCGCATTATGGATAGACCTTATTTTGTATTTATTGTATAATCTAGATAAGAATTTTTACATATAATATGCACTTTCATAAATATTTGGGTAAATTTTGCCGCAGGTGCGCGCGCTCGCGTAAAATCCGCATGTCAGCCATTTTAATAGTTTTCGCTATTGTAATAGTCGGCGCGGTTCAATTTCTGTTTTTCGGAGCCGGCACTGGCGTGAGCACGATTTCATCTGTAACGCATACTCTGCAAGCCGATTTTGAAGCTGGTACGGTCGGCGACACTCTTGATACAAATACATCCTCCGGGGATGTTTTGCTTTCCAAACAAATAAGGGAAACGACGACTGAAGCGCAGTTTGCAAAAGGCCTTACATTTGATCCATTCAATGGGACCGATGTTTCAAACACAGCCGGCGGTGAAGTAATCATAGGAAAATCTTTTACATATAATGGTTCGGAGGGTCCGGCTATTGCGAATGATTCTTATAATTCGCTTTGGTTTGATGAAAATAACGGGTACTTGTATGCCGGTTCGTCTAATAACGGGCTTTATGTAATTGATACAAACGGAACAGCGGCTCCGGAAGACGACATTTTGGTAACAAATTACAGCACCGGAACAATTCCAGCGCTTGAATCAGATCTTGTAGAATGCGTGTTTACAGATCCTACCTCGCAATATATTTATATTTGTAATAATGGAAAGCTTGAAGTAATTGACACGGTTGGTGATGATATTGCCATTACTTATTCTTCCATATCGGTTCCGCCAATAGTTGGAGATTTTGTTCAGGAGGCCTATCTTGATCCGGTAACAAATTATTTATACATTCAATCTTGGTTTTTTGGTGTTAGTGTTATTGATACTGATGGAACGCCTGGTGATGCGGACACGCTTCTTACTGATTATACTGACGGTGATCTGCTTCCTTCTAATTTAGTTACAGATGTTCTTGCAGATTCAGCCAATGACCGGTTATTTATCGGCTCTCTTGACGGAACACATGTAATTGATTTTGGCGCGGATGGAGCGCCGGGCGGCGCAGACGATACGCTTGCAAACACTTATGCCTATGGGGGCACTGGCCCTGATCGCGACATTCAGTTTATGGGAGACGACTTGATCGCGCAGGACAGCGACTCGGTCAGGGTTTATGATTTTAACGGAACTCTGGAAAATTTTGCTGATGATTCAGTGTCATTAATAGATGAAGATTCCATTTCAAGCATTAGGGGCAGAGTCAGAGGTTTGAAATATGATTCATTAGGAGAACAGTTGTTTATTTCAACCGAGAGCACGGTTTATATTTATGAGCCGATTGGCGGAACGATTACTGATTCGTTTTCATTATATTCTTCGCCGCACACAACAAGCGGTGAAATAGCAAATTTGGCTTACGATACCGTGAATGGCATTCTTTTTGGAGCAGATGAGGGACCTTTTGGCGGTGTGCACACTTTGCAATTTAACGATTACAATTTGAACGGGGAATACAGAGGAGCGCCAATTGATGTTACATCTTTTTCGTATGAAGCATTGTCACAAACAAGCGCACTTGGAGTTGGCGATTCTTCGAGCATTGAAACGCGAGGCGGCGCTGCGGACGCTTATTGGATTGATGATTTTGATGATACTGATACAGCTAATATAAGCGATTTGGGATGGGGTAATTATTGGGACAGTATAACAGAAAGCAATGGAATTCTTACTATGACAGAACCGAATGGGTCTGATATATATCCATCTATAGATACAGGTAAAATTGCCGACTTCTTTCCAGTTGGTTCGGTTATTAAAACAAGAATAAAATTAACAGCTGATTCAAATAATACTTTTTTGTACATGTATTATGATGATTGGGATTCTGGACAGGTAATATCAACAAATAATGGCGAGTGGCATGTGCTGACTTATCCTGTAACTTCAGACAATGAACTTGATTTTTCAAAAATCGGATTTGAAATATGGTGGCCGGACAACGATCAGCTTGCAACAGACAAACTTGAAATTGATTGGATTTCCGTAACCAAGCCGGACAGCGATCCGGATTGGGATGCGTGGAGCGCGTTGGATGTTGATGGCGGCATACTTTCTGATTTGGCAGGGGACTCATGGCTTCAGTACCGCTTGCTTCTTGAAAACGCTGACAGCGCGGATTCGCCGAGTGTTGGATCAGTAACAATTCAAAAACCGGAATACGCGACCGGAGGCGTAGTTGAGTCCTTTGTAATTGACGCTGGTGAAAGTGTTGATTGGCAAGAGTTCGCTTCCACTACTGTTGAACCGGCGGATACATATATTAGTTTCTGGACTCGCAGCGGAGATGTGGCTTTGCCGGACGGCACATGGTCCGAGTGGCGCCGCGCCACCAGCGTTGTTCGTTCGCCTGATTCGCAATATTTGCAATGGAAAGCAGAACTTGCGACAGATGATTTATCTGTTACCCCAACACTTTCAGATGTTACCGTAAGTTATTTTACGCCTTCTGTAAATCCTGATATTACAAGCATTGACTTTAGCGATTCAGCGGATTTTACTCGCGAAGATGTGCGCGACACGGCAGTGCCGGCAGTGGCGCAATTTGAAGATTATGACAGTGGAAACGGAGTTTTGCTTGACGGACTCGGAGGTCTTGTTGATTTGACTGCTTCTTCTATCAAGCCAGGGTGCCGTATTGATATTGGAGGCGAGGAATTTATAATCGGTTCTGTATACAACGATGTGACCGATTCATTGGCAGATGGATACGCGTGGATTTCTGTTACGCAAGAAGGACTAATGCCAAACGAAGTCGGCGGGGCTGTACCAGATGGCGTTTCAGATGTTTCTTATATTTATTGCACTGACATTGAAGGTGAAGTTCGGCTAGGCGGCAATAATTACATTGTTGAAGAAATAATAATGCAAGATGAATCATCTAATGGCCGCGAAGAAATTATTTTGGATCCAGTGAGCGGGAATGCCGTAGCTTTATACGCCAACTTTGCTTACATTATTGATACGGCAACAAGCGCGCTATCTGGTCCGTACGATATTTGCGAAACCGGCGTTGATCTGTTTTATAAGGCTGTTTATGATAGCTTTGATAATGAGATATGGTTTACTTGTCATATGGGCCCCACGGCCACAATTAATAGAATAAGTCCAATAACCGGAGATGTGACTCTTGGCCCGATAGACACAACGGATGATAAATTTGAAATAAACTATTTACCACCAACAAACCAGGTATTGGTTTACGGCGATGACACTGGGAATATCAGATACTATAATGCGACCACCGGCGCTTTTGATGGTGTTGTTGGGTTTGGAGAAGATTTAAAAGCGGTTGATTATGACAGTAATAGAGATTTGCTATGGATGCTCTCAAGTGAGGTTGATGATTTGATTTTGACTGATATTGACGCTGATACTGATATAAAACAATTTACACTGCCTGACCCAGGAGTATTTTCTGTATACAATTTTATTTTATATGATGCTCAAACTGACATAGTTTGGGTTGCTGATACTGATTTTGATGTTTTGGGAGTTAATGCTGAAAATGGCGAAATATTAACAACCTATGCCTTGCCAAATTCATTTAGCAGCTTTGCTTTGTTTGAAGAACAAAACGCTCTTGCTGTAATTGAAGATCAAGGAGATGGAATGTTTTTGATTGATCGCACTTCGTTTGAAGTTGAAGGTTTACCTTATGCCATGGGTTGGTGCGGAGAAGATGTTGTTGTTACAGGAGATGAATTGTGGGTTATGGGCTGTTCGCCGCGCGGGGTTTATCATTTTATCCCAGCTGGCGTACCGGCTAATCAGTTTTATACAACAATCACAACCGACACTACACAGCTCGGCGGAACCGGAACAGGCGGAATTGAATCGCATGCGGTTGTTGAGAATGTAAGCTCGGATGTTTTTTACGCGGTGTCGTTTGATGGACGCGATTCGTTCAAAGTATTTACAGGAGGTGCGTGGCGCGTTATAGCTTCAAACAAAGCGTCTGATCATGGCGGAACCGAAGGCGTGTGGTACTCGCGCGACAATGCGGATACTTGGACCGAAGCTCTCGCGGACAATGCAAACCGTGCGATTTCCGAATCTGTTGCGGCTGGCGTGAACAACCAAATGGACGGAGTCGCGTTTTCCGCACTCACTGAACTGCAGTGGATGTCATCCGGCGGATGGCAGGCAGGCAATACGTTTGATCTTGCTGTTGCTTTGCGCGCTGATGACATTACCGACGACCCGACGGTCTCTAACTTTGAAATAGAATTTAGTCCGCAACTGTCCGGAGGACCGAATATTGTACAACAACCTTTGGCAAGTTCTATTACGCTCTTAACCCCAAATGGCACAGAGGAATATATTCAAGGTGATGTTGTAAATGTTGTGTGGAGTTCAAACAGCAATGTGCCGTTTGTGAATCTGTATTATTCAACTGATTTTGGCAATACATACATAACAATCGCGTCTAATGTAAGCGGAACAGGGGGTTATTCGTGGACTGTTCCAAAAATTTCTGCTGATAGAGTTCTTATGAAAATAGAAGCGAGTGATCTTGTAACAGTTCTTGCTTCTGATTTGTCTGACGGAACATTTAAAATCAGTCCGCCGTTAGGCGAAGTCAATCCGTTTATAATCCTTAATGAAATTGTTTCTGCGTTAGAGCCGGAGACGGTTGCAACAATACGCTGGCAAGGCGCAGGAAATTTTTCATTTGTAAAATTGTATTATTCGCTTGCTGATGGCGGCAGTAAATATTTGATTGCAGAGAATATTCCAAACACCGGCGAATATAATTGGTTTGTTCCAAATGCCCAAACCAATAATGCAAAGCTATATATAGAATCGCAAGATACTGGAATAATAGCAGTGCTTGATGAAACAGAATATTTTACAATTGCAGGCACGGTTCCGGTTGAAGAATTTGTTGATACGCACGCTATTGAAGTATCTGCAACGCTTGATCGCGTTTCAAAACTTCCTGTTCCGGTTCATTCGCTGATTAAGATTGCAGACGATCGAAATTCAAATACATCTGATGACACTACAGTATACTATATTGGCGCGGACGGTTATCGGCATGCGTTTCCGCACTATAAAGTCTATTTCAGCTGGTACTGCGATTTTTCAGATTTGCAAGTTGTAAATGCGGAAACAGTGAACTCTATTCAGACAGGGCGCGATGTTACGTTCAGGCCAGGGAAAAGGCTTGTAAAATTCTATGACTCAAATCGTGTGTATGCTGTTGAATATCCAAATATATTACGCCATATAATAAACGAAACTGTTGCATCACAGCTTTATGGGAGCGCGTGGGGTAATAATGTTGAAGAAGTGAGTGTGGAATTTATACAAAGTTATAAAATAGGAAATGAAATAGTGCAGGCAGGAGATTATTCTCATGTTGCATCAATATTCACCGCATATTATCCAAGTGATGTTTTGCAGGTAGCAGGATCGACAATGAGTATTCCGGCAGAAAGAAGAACCTCGTGTATTCAGTAGATATTTAAAATGTTTTTATATTATATATTTTTCATTGCCAATTTTTCTCGTAAATGAGGAACAATTGTTTGCTCGGCCATTGGAAGGCTGTTTTCGCGAAAATGCAATAACGCTTTATCGCGATTTCCAGTCGGTCGGAACTTGGAAGCCAGTTCTGTTGCGTCATTTGGTTTTTGCGCGTGGAGCACTCCGCGAATTGTTCCGTCAGTGTCTTCATAAATAAGCAAAGCAACATTGGTTTCAGGCGAATTGACGATTAGCTCATCAATAACATCTCCAATATCTTCTTCTTGCGCTCCAGCAAGAACAAAGTCCTGTCGGCTAAGCACAGTCCAGACAAGCCCTGTTTGTTTGTCTGATTTGAGCCGAGCTAACGCGCGACCCCAAAGCCGCAAAGTTTCAACGGTCCGTGTTCTAAAAAGTTCCTGCACGATTTTTTCTCTGTCAGCTCCTGCGTGCATAAGCTTGCTTGCGGTTCGCAAAGTTTTTGGAGTTACATTTTGCGTTCTAAAGCTTTTTGTTTTTGCTATCATTCCGGCAAGAAGACATGTCGCAACATGTTCTGATATAAGAGCATGGTCATGTTCTTCTATCATGGCGTGTACGATCTCTGATATTGCCGTCGCGGTAACATCAACGGCATTGTAGTGTCCGAAATGTTCGTTTGATGTTGAATGGTCAATATTTATTATTGGCGTTTTGTAAAAAAAGTCAGCATGGTCGTGAAACATTTGCCCGAATGAGTGAAGATCCTTTGCGCCAAGACAAATAATAACATCGTATCTGAACGATCCATGCCTTGCCAATATATCTTCGCGCTTCCAGCTCCCGATTTTCGGCTGAATATGAATGCAGAGTTTGCCATTTTCTATATTATAAGAAAGTTCGTCCAATTTTGTTTTTGTAATATCAAGTTCAACAATCATCTTTCGCATGTTAGGAAAATTATTCAGTATTTCTTCGTGCCCGCTTATAAATTTCATTCCTTTTGGAATATTTGCCTGCGACACAATATCTGACTCAATCCCGATTGATTTAAGCACGGATTTTAATCCGATAGAAGTCGCCAGCCCGTCTATGTTTGCGCCTGGAGGAACTAAAATCAATGGCCGTTTGGCTCGGCATATTGTAGAAAAAATTTGTTTTGAAATATTTGCATCCATGCTGTTTTTTTAAGCTCCCCCAACCCTGAACCTAAGCATGGTAATGGTCCAAGATTAAGGGGTTATCCTATAATAAGCGTGATAATTGGTCAAGAGGATATCCGGATCGTTTGTTTGGTGCGGTATTTGATTTTGCACACAGATTAAGCTAAAATAGGTTTACTATGTCTGACAAAATGGACAAAATTTATGTGTCGCAGGATGTGGAAGATTCAATCTACGCCGCATGGGAGGCGAGCGGTTTTTTTAATCCGGACAAACTTCCCGGCAAGCGAAAAGAGCCGTTTTGCATTGTGTTTCCTCCGCCGAATGTAACAGGCGTTCTGCATATGGGCCATGCCTCAACTTGTGCTCTAGAGGACATTATGGTTCGTTTCGCGCGCATGCGCGGCAAAAAAACGCTTTGGATCCCGGGTACGGATCATGCCGCAATCGCAACGCAGGCAAAAGTAGAACGCTTGCTGATTGAATCCGGAATCAAAGATCCGCGTCGCGAGCTTGGCCGAGAAGAGCTTTTGCGCCGGGTTGAAGACTTTGCGCAAAAGTCGCACGACACCATTATCCACCAAGTCAAAAAAATGGGTTCTTCTTGCGATTGGTCGCGCGAGGCGTTTACTTTGGACGCACCACGCGAACTTGCTGTTCGGACAATGTTTAAGATGATGTATGACGACGGTTTAATTTACCGTGGCGACCGAGTCATCAATTGGTGCCCGCGTTGCCAGTCCACTCTCGCGGACGATGAGGTTGAGTACAAAGAAACAATAGCGAAACTTTATACTTTCCGTTATGACAAAAATTTTCCAATTGCAATTTCCACTACGCGTCCGGAAACAAAACTCGGCGACACCGGCGTTGCAGTGAATCCAGACGATGAACGCTACCGCGAATTTGTTGGAAAAGAATTTACCGCTCAATTTGCCGGAGGCCCGCTGAAAATAAAAATCATTGCCGATAAAGAGGTGGACAAAGATTTTGGCACTGGCGCTCTTGGCGTAACCCCGTCGCACAGCAAAATTGACGAGGCATTGGCGAACAAGCACGGGCTAGCGTACCGGCACATTATCGGCGAAGATGGAAAAATGACAGCAGAGGCCGGCGCGAATTTTTTCGGAATGAGCGTTGCGGATGCGCGCGAGGCAGTTGTTGATTGGTTGCAAGAAAATGGGCTGATGGAATCAGTCGTTGATGCGCCTCAGAATTTATCCATCTGCTACCGTTGCGGCACGGCGGTTGAACCGTTGCCAAAACTCCAGTGGTTCATTGATGTAAATAAAAAGATTGAGGCGCGCGGCAAATCTCTAAAAGAATTGATGCGCGAGGCGGTTGAGGGAAAAGAAATTAAAATTTTGCCCGAGCATTTTGAAAAAACATATTTTCATTGGATCAATAATTTGCGTGACTGGAATATAAGCAGGCAAATCTGGTATGGGCACAGAGTTCCTGTTTGGTATAGAAAGGAACAAGAGACAAGAGACAAGGGACAAGGGACAAGGGACAAGGGTGTAGAAATTTACGTCGGTATTGAACCTCCGGAAGGCGATGGCCCCGCCTTCGCTGAAGCCTCGGCGGGCAAGTGGACTCAAGATCCGGATACGCTGGACACCTGGTTTTCAGCGGGATTGTGGACATTTTCCACACTCGGCTGGCCTAATAAAAAGAACGATCTCAAGACATTTCATCCGACATCCGTGTTGGAAACCGGCTATGATATTCTGTTTTTTTGGGTCGCGCGAATGATTTTGATGTCTACATACGCGCTGGGCGAGGTTCCGTTTAAAACAGTTTATTTGCACGGGCTTATTCGCGATGATCAGGGGCGCAAAATGTCCAAGTCGCTTGGCAATATAATCAATCCTTTGGACATGATTGAAAAATACGGGGCCGATGCCACTCGTCTCTCGCTTGTGATCGGCGCATCTGCCGGAAACGACCAAAAGCTTTCCGATGAAAAAATTGCGCAATATCGCAATTTTACCAACAAGCTCTGGAATATCGCTCGATTTATACTTGGCAGTATTGATAAAATTGAGCCGATTAAAAAAGTAAAAGCAAAGACGCTTGCTGATCAGTGGATTCTTGAGCGATTGGATGAAACAGCCGGCGAAGCGACAAAGCGCTTGGAAAATTTTGAATTTTCCGGCGCAGGCGAATTGCTACGCGATTTCACATGGAGCGAATTCGCGGATTGGTATCTTGAGATTGCAAAAATTCAGCTGGCGAACCCAAGCTTGCGCGATAACACGGACAAAATTCTTCTATTCGCGCTGGAGCGTTTGCTTGTTTTGTGGCATCCGTTTATGCCGTTTGTTACAGAAGAGATTTGGAAACAGTTTGATAGCGGGGAATTGCTGATGGTTCATGAATGGCCGAAATTGAAGGTTATCAGCCAGAGGCTGATCCGCCTTTGGCGGAGAGGTTTCCAGCCGGAGGCTGGTCCGCCTTTGGTGGAGAGGTTTGAGGTTGGAGAGCAATTTAATCATTTGCGGGAAATCATTGTAGCTATCAGAAACTTGCGCGCGGAATACAAAATTCCAGCAGCGGAAAAAGTAAAAGTCGCGATTTTTGATTCTGAATTCGCGAAGATGATCAGTGAACAAGCGGAAATAATCAAAACGCTTGCCCGAGTATCTGAACTTGCAATTCAAAGCGCGGGCGAAAAGCCCCCCTTCGCTCATAACGGAGCTTCGGAGGGCAGGCCGGAAAATTCAGCGTCCGCTGTTTCTGGCACCGCGCAAATATATCTGCCGCTTACCGGACTCGTTGATACTGCCAAAGAGAGAGCGCGGCTCCAAAAAGAATTGGCTGAAGCGGAAAAGTATCTTCAAAATATGGAGCGACAGCTTGCAAACAAAGAATTCATTGCAAAAGCGCCTGAAAAAGTCGTGGCAGACATGCGCCAAAAATTCGCTGATGCCAAAGCGCGCGTGTCTACAATTCAAAATCAAATTGATGTACTGTGATAAAACATATCTCCAAAAGAACGCGTAAGGCATAAAACTTTACTTTTTTTGGTTTTTTGGGTAATATTCAAACAATATGATATCTCTATTACAGAGTGCTTTTCGTACGATTTTTACGCGTGAAGATCCGTTACAAGTGAAGCATGAATACAAACTGCCGGAGTCAATCAATTTTTCCTTGCGAGTTACTCCGGACGGCTGGTTTGTTGTGACGATGCCGGATCACCCAGGGCTTATTACGGAGGCGAACAGCCATCAAGGTCTGATAGAGATGGTGAACGATGCTGTGCTAACCTACTATGATGTTCCAAAAAGAAAAGCTGATATTGTCTATGACCATCTTAATGTTGGTGATACAGTGATTCAGTATCAAGGCCAGCTTCAAACAGCACGCGCGTAATCCGTATGGGGGAATTGAATTTCAACACCAAGCAGTGCATCCGAGCTCTAAAGAGGCTCGGTTTCTATATCGGTAATAAGCGTAGCGGTCGGCATGACAAATTTTATCCGTCAAAGGAGATTGCTGATCTTTTAACAGGGGTGCAACCAAGGTTTATAATGATCCCTCGTCATCGCGATCTTCACTGTCAGTCAGAAATCGTTTCTGAATTGAGGAAGATGGGTGGCGACAGTCTTGTGGAAAAGTTTAATGAAAATTTGTAATTTTGAAATCTGAATTAAGTTATATTTAAACCAATAAATTTGGCGCGTGTTTGAATTTTTCCGCCTTTTAAGCTAAAATAACTGCATTCAAAGCACAAAAATATGCCCTCAAAAGAACGCCCGGCAATATACAGTTCTGAAATAGGTAAAGAAGCGGAAAGCCGCCGCCTTTCTCTTTCCGAACAGCAAAAACACGCTGTCCGTAGAATTACGCTCGGCGTTGAAAGTGTTGACGAAACCGTCAGGCAAATGGCGCAGGAAGATGTCGTTAAAACGCTTGAAAACGGCAATCCTTTGAATCGCCTGATTACCGATGAAAAAGGCGAAACAGTCGGATACATTGCCTGCGAAGATTTTGTTCCGCACGAGGCGTATATCAAATACTTGGCAACCGCAAGCGGCACCGGTCGCAATCCTTTCCGTGAAATTCCGGCATTTCTTGAATACGCCAAAAAACAGGGTTACACCAAACTCAATTTTCATGGTTGGAATGAACGCCTAAACAGAGTTATGGAACGCTACGGCTTCAACCGTCTGCGCACTGACAGCTGGGCTGATCTTCGCGCCGACTTTTACGAGGCAACGCTGGCCGAACAAAAAACCACAGAACAAATCAACGAAGAAAGAAAGAGCGCGTTTGAAGACAAATACATTCAGAAAATCAACAAACAATACGAACAAATTCTTGCCGGATTCTCCCAAGATAACCGAGCTAAAAAGGAAACCGCTATATCCAAAGCATACAATACACTAAGTGGTCGTCTTCAAACTCAGGCCGTCTGGCCTGAAGATTTTAATTTTGGCGACCTGCAAAAAACCGTTCTTAAACTTAAACTCGCCCGCCACTTTCAGCAAAACGAAACGATTGACCTCAATAATCTTTTTGATGCCGTCACAGAGACACCAAAATTCATAAACAACGACAGCGGATCGCTCCACCGCCTGCTTGAAGTGCACGAAGAAAAAACCCTGCAAAAAATCGCCGAGATTCGCAAACAGCGCGCCGAGATGACCGGAGGCAAAGAAGAATCCAATCCTTACGAGGCGCTTTTTACGACCGCATCAGGCAAATACTATCTGGCGCGCTTGCTTAATATGCCTCATTTGCAAGAAGAATCCGAATATATGAGGAATTGCGTTGGAACAAGCGACTCTTATGTCAATCGCATAAAAAAAGGCGAAATTGAAATTTTATCTTTCAGAAATGTTCCAAAATTCAACCGTAGAACAAACCAACTGGAAGGTGACACACCTATTTTGACCATTGAGTACGATGTTAAAAATGGAATCATCAATCAAGTCAAAAAAGCTGATGATGAATATTTATCTCCAAGCGACCCATACCTCAAAGATGTTCTTGATGCTTTCAAACAACTGCGAGCGACCCAATCGGATGCGGGCAAGCCAAGAGAAGTGCGCAAAATCAATTCCTCGGAGCTTAATAATTTCAAAGTCAGGCCTTACCATATTTTGACCGATCAAGGCGAGGTTCATTTTAGAGACATAAACATGGATGTCAACCCTCTTATCCTCAAATCTGGAACAATGGAACTCACCTCGGATATCTCTCAAAAAGACGCGGCAAAGCTTATGCGTATTTTTGAAAATGTTGACATAGAGCCATCCAAAATCGCCCGCACCCCGCAAGAAATCAACGAAACCACCAAGGCGTATGTAGGTCCGCTTGAACGCGATATATTCAACACAATTCAGCAATTTGGCGTTGAACACATCTACACCTCGTTTCCAGAAGGCAAAATTCATAGGTATGAAGTAGAATTGGGCGGAAAATCCAAAAACGAACTAATCAAAGAACTAAAACAAAAAAATATTTATGTTTCAGATTGGGCAAACCAATTGCTTGACAGCAAAGATTTTCAAGTTTTAAAAAAGACCGAACACGCGGATTTGGTCCGTCTTACGGTTAAAGATCTTGGTTTTGATAATGGTGCGACAATCGATGAAATCTTCAAAAAAGCGATAGAGCTTGGCATGGAACTTTGCCCGCCGGAAGTCGGTCCGCAACTCCGTCTTTCTTACACAGGCACTGATTGGATGTTAATAGGAATGAAACAAATCTCCGACCGCGGTGGCAATCCGCATGTGTTCTATCTGCACAGCGATGCGGCAGTGCTCAAGCTGAATGCGAGCCACGCCAAGCCTGAGATCGGGTGGACTTCTGTCGACGGGTTTGTGTTCCGCCTCCGCCCCAGCGCCAAAGC
>AMFJ01008105.1_pt1 | contig 16901 bp, 17 predicted proteins | sample 427208 | NCBI WGS metagenome assembly AMFJ01 (sample SAMN02954298, study PRJNA114691) | groundwater metagenome | biome: aquatic; feature: subsurface aquifer; material: sediment; isolation source: subsurface aquifer sediment | place: USA: Rifle, CO | collected 2008-08
CAAAGCATCTAAATCTTTTTGCCCGTTTGCTAGCTGTAGCACCCCGTTATGCACCAGCTCCCAAATATACTTCATCGCATTCCCATGCATATCTCCCAAAGTTACAACAGTACCTTCGGGGTGTGTGACTGCGCTTGGATATTCGCGCAAGTTTGCCTGTGTGGTGGTCATAATGTATGCTCATTAAGATAGTTAGTTTATGCTTGTATTATATACCATCTAAATAAATATACTACAAAGTCACAGCTCTAAAAAGCATAGCCCAAGTGATGCTAGCACCCCCTGTTATTTACACGGTTTTTCTGGTAATCTTTTTCCATGCAAAATAAATCCTACGAACCAGCAAGCATCGAGCAAAAATGGTACCAAACCTGGGAACAAAATAATTACTTTGCCCCAAGCGGTAAAGGCGAGCCTTATTGCATCGCTCTCCCCCCGCCAAACGTCACTGGCACCTTGCACATGGGTCATGGCTTTCAACAAAGCATCATGGACGTTTTAATTCGCTATCATCGCATGTGCGGGGACAACACCCTGTGGCAGCTCGGCACCGATCACGCCGGCATTGCGACCCAAATGCTGGTTGAAAATGGACTCCGCGCGGAAAAAATCAGCCGTCATGACATCGGCCGTGAAAATTTTTTAAAAAAAGTTTGGGAGTGGAAAAAATACTCTGGTGATACGATTTCTAAACAAGAACGCCGTCTGGGAATTTCCGGTGATTGGACCCGAGAAAAATTTACTCTTGACCCAGATTTAGCTGCAGCTGTCCAACACGTATTTATTAAACTTTACGAAGAAGGTCTGATTTATCGCGGCAAACGCCTGGTCAATTGGGATCCGGTTTTAAACACTGCAATTTCCGATTTAGAAGTAATCAGCGAAGATTGCGAAGGGTCACTTTGGCACATTCAATACCCTATTGCCGATAGCACCGACACCCTGGTTATTGCAACCACCCGCCCTGAAACCATGTTGGGAGACACTGCAGTTGCGGTGCACCCTGAAGACCCACGTTACCAACACCTAATTGGCAAACAAATTAAATTGCCGCTATCCGATCGATTGATCCCAATTATCGCCGATGAATACGTCGACAAAGAATTCGGCACTGGCTGTGTAAAAATCACCCCCGCGCACGATTTCAACGATTACGCGATCGGGCAACGCCACAATTTGCAGCTGCTTAATATTTTTACGCCCGATGCACGCATCAACGAAAACGCTCCAAAAATTTATCAGGGTCTAGATCGCTTTCAGGCGAGGGACAAAATCCTTGAAGAATTAAAGACGGCAGGCTTATTAATTAAAACCGAAAAGCATCAGTTAAAAATCCCCAAAGGAGACCGCAGCGGCGCAATTCTTGAGCCTTATTTAACCGATCAATGGTACGTTAAAGCATCTGCATTGGCGGGTCCTGCGATCGAAGCAGTAAAACATGGAAAAATTAAATTTATCCCGGAAAACTGGAGCAAAATTTACTTTCAGTGGCTTGAAAATATTGAAGATTGGTGCATTAGCCGCCAGCTTTGGTGGGGACATCGAATACCGGCGTGGATGGATGAAAATAATAATATCTACGTCGGGCAAAGCGAGGAAGAGGTTCGCGCAAAATATAAACTTGGCAATATTGCGCTCAAACAAGACGAGGACGTCTTGGACACTTGGTTCTCCTCTGCCCTTTGGCCATTTTCAACTTTGGGCTGGCCAGAGCAAACTCAAGACTTTAAAACTTTTTATCCAACTTCGGTTTTAGTCACCGGTTTTGATATTATTTTCTTCTGGGTCGCGCGAATGGTGATGATGGGGCTTAAATTTACCGGCGAAGTGCCGTTTAAAGAGGTCTACATTACCGGCTTAATCCGTGACAGCCATGGCCAAAAGATGTCAAAATCAAAAGGCAATGTTTTAGATCCAGTTGACTTGATTGACGGCATCACCCTTGATGAACTCATCAAAAAACGCACCAGCAACCTGATGCAACAGCATCTCGTTGAAAAGATTGAAAAACAAACTCGCAACGACTTTCCCAGTGGCATTCCGGGCTTTGGCACTGATGCCCTGCGCTTTACTTTTTGCGCCCTTGCCACAACTAGCCGCGATATTAATTTCGATATTGCACGACTTGAAGGCTACAGAAATTTCTGCACTAAAATTTGGAATGCGGCACGCTTTGTTTTGTTACAACTAGAAAATTTTGATTTTACAAACAATGAGATAGAGTTTAGTTTAGCGGATCAGTGGATCCAATCAGAACTCCAAAGCACTTTGCGCACAATTAAAACCAAGCTCAGGGACTATCGCTTTGACCTTGCAACTCAAGCGGTTTACGAATTCACTTGGTATCAGTTTTGCGATTGGTATTTAGAATTGGCAAAGCCGATTTTGTATTCTGATCAATTTAGTGCTGCGGCAAAACAAGGAACGCGCAAAACCTTAATTAGCGTGCTTGAGGCTTTATTACGCGCCATTCACCCGTTTATGCCATTTATCACCGAGGAAATCTGGCAAGCAGTGGCGCCGAAAATGAACATCAACGCACCTACCATAATGTTGCAACAATATCCAGAGTTTGATGCCGCAAAAATTGATGACGCCATAACCTCTGAAATTGAATGGCTTAAAAAAGTTATTCTGGCGATTCGCAATATTCGTGGCGAAATGAACATTTCTCCGGCAAAACCTCTGCCGCTTTTGCTCCACAAAGGAACTGAAGCTGATAAAGATCGCATCAAACAACATGAACAATATTTAAAAGCCTTGGCAAGACTTGAATCCATTACTTGGGTAAAAGAAGAAAAAATCCCAGTAGCTGCAACTGCTTTGGTGGGCGAACTTGAATTACATATTGCCCTTGCCAATCTGATCGATATCAATGCAGAAATTGCACGTCTTAATAAAGAAATCAGCAAATTAAAAATTGATGTTGACCGAGCTGAAGTAAAATTAAATAATGTCAACTATACGGCCAAAGCACCGGCTGATGTTGTCACTAAAGAACGGGCAAAACTGGCAGAGAATCAGGATGCGCTACAAAAAGCGCAAGTGCGGCTGGAGAAATTGCAGCAGCAGTAATTTCGGTAGGCACAGGTTCAGCCTGACCAGAAAGACAATTTATGGATAACTTGTTAGGGAGGGAGAATGACGCCACCAGAAACTAAAATAAAAGTAACGGTTTACTATTGGCCACATGCTAATAATGGCCTTGGCCATGTAGCTTGCGAACTTATTCAAACCCAACCAAAAGAAACGAGCTTAGGTTATATAACTGCCAATGCAAACTCATCATCAGTTGCATATTTACAAGATGAAATTAAAACCTACAACTCTCCAAACGTAATCAAAATACAGCTTCCTCCAACCACTATTACTCCCAATGCCTTGGGCAATATTTTAGACAACATTAGCGATAATTTAGACAAAAAATATAACCTTTTAACTAGAAATTGTGCTCATTTAACCAGTAAAGTTCTTTCTTTGGTTTACGGCGACCAAATAAGCCATAGAAGTCCTCAATGGATCATGACCCCCAAAATGATCGCTGGCCATACCTGCTTATTTCTTGATAGAGGAAAAAGCCTTCGCGAAAATATCGAATGTCTAAAAGCCTTGTCTAGCACCAGTCCTATAGACAACCAGACGATTACTTCTGAAGCAGTAAGAGGTATTTCACATCATGAATTTGCAAAGGTGATGATAGGTACACTAACCCAACAAATGAAAGGACTCACAAAGGATAATAATGAACTTACCACTTGTTTTAATAACTTCAACAATGCCATAAATAGAGAGCCCATAAATGACCAAGAAGCAACAAAAAGCTTAACCGCACTACACAAACAAATGGCGCAGGCTGAAGAAAAATTGCAAGGAAGCATAACCTCACCTCTTCAAAGACTAAAAGCTCATTTTTATGAATTCGTTCGCATTTTTGCGCAAGACCCACAATTAGAGCATTTACGTGATTTTAGAAAAGCCGCGGAGCAAATCAATAAGCTGGGTTTTGACACTAAGCAACACGAAGAACCATCATCTCAAGTAACCCCGACATAATTCTCTGGGTCTCATCAAAAAATATTAGTTCGTTCAACTTTAATTTCTTCACCAAAAAATAATCGCGTTCCTTTGGCAAAGCCTTCGGTATAATCAGAAACGTAAAAATGCCGGTTGGGTCGGATGGAAGAAAGAATCTCTCGAGAAGTCAGCTCGGTCTTGACCGCATTAGCAACGATTTTTGCCGCATCAATAATATCAACTTTATTCTTATAAAAATTAGCAATGCTTTTTTTGATCACCGGATAATGTGTACAACCTAAAACCAAAGCCTCAATGTTTTGCAAAGAGGAATGCGCTAAATATTCGTTCAACGCCACATCAATCAACTCATGTTCAAAGAACCCCTCTTCAATAATCGGAACAAGCAAGGGGGTGGCTAAAGCACGAAAATCGATTTGACGGGCCAGATTTGCGATTTTTTGATGATAAATTTTCGATTGTACTGTTAATTTTGTGCCAATTAATCCAACGCGCTTAGCAGCATAATTTTCACCTAAAAAACTAACGACCGGATCAATAACATTAAGCAGCACCGCTCGATCACCAACATAACTTTTAAGCATTTCATAGGCCGCTGCTGAAGCTGAATTACAAGCAATCAGGATTAATTTAACATCACGTGACAATAAAAAATCTATTATTTTTTTTGCATAGCTTTGAATAGCTTGTGCCGATTTATCGCCATATGGCAAATGCGCTGTATCACCGAAATAGATGATTGATTCATTTGGTAATTGGTCAACAATAGCTCGAGCGACCGTCAATCCGCCGATACCGCTATCAAAAATTCCTATTGGCTGATTTGCTTTTAAAGTTGCCATTTTCGCTGTAAATTCAAAATCTTACTTGGTACCAAACATTCGATCACCAGCATCGCCAACACCTGGCAAAATATAGCCCTTCTTGTTAAGCTTACGATCAAGCTTAGCAGCAAACACAGGAACGTCAGGGTGTGCGTGGAAAACCCGCTCTACTCCTTCGGGCGCCGCTAAAATACAAACAAAACTAATTTTGCGAACCCCAGAAGCTTTTAATTTATCAATTGCACGTACTGCTGTACCTCCAGTAGCAAGCATTGGATCACAAATATAAAATTGGCGATCTTTGCTGTGTGAGGGAATTTTAAAGTAATACAGATGTGGCTCGAGCGTAACCTCATCACGATAAAGACCAATGTGAGCTACTCGCGCTGAAGGCATCAAATTTAAAAATCCATCTACCATTCCTATACCCGCGCGTAAAATCGCCAAAATAACTGGTTTTTTACCGGCAAGCATTGGCATCTCACACGATTCCAAAGGAGTTTCAATAATTCTATTAGCTACCGGCAAATCTTTAGTGACCTCATAAACCAATAGGGTGCTAATCTCACCTACCAGCTCCTTAAACTCTTTTTTATTAGTATTTTTATCTCTTAAAAGAGTTAATTTATGTTGCAACAACGGGTGCTGCACTTCATGAAAATTACTAAATGTTGGATGTTGTTTAATTGGCATAGTTAGTTATCACCTTAAAGTTAGTTGCTTGAGCACCCTGCTCATCCCATGGACGAGCATAAATCAAAACGATACTTGTGGTTTGTGGAACGACAAAACCTGCTGCTTTAACTCGAAAAGTCCATTTTTCATACCCCGGGGCACCAACCAACTTTCTATCAGCAGGTTGGTAAAACTTACGCCCAATTGGAGTAATTAAATTTGCATCATAGCTTTTAAGCAACCATGAATACCCTGTGGTGGGATTAGACTTGATAATAATACTGAAAACAGGGTTTGATTTTTTTACCATTATTGATTTCAACGGATCCGTAAAGTCTGGGGTATTGTCCCCAACACAAACCCCGCTTATAAGAAGCGCTGCCCCAAACCATAAAATTTTTACATATTTTTTTATACTCATACCCCCTCTTATTCCCCTAAATAGCGACTTGGTTTACCGGAACGCAAATTGGCTTCAATACGCTCCAAAGTAATCTTTTTGGTTTCTGGAACCAAAAAATATACGAAAATTAACCCTAGAAAACAAAAAACACTATATATCCCAAACACCACGCTTGAGTGCAGCAGTTTAATCATTGGGATAAATGTCAAAATAACCAACATGTTAAATCCCCAAATGGTTGCCGTAGCTAAGCTCATTGCTAAACCACGCACTCGCAGTGGAAATATCTCAGAAATCATCAGCCAGCCAATAGGGCCAAAACTAATAGCGAAGCTAGCAATATAAACAATTGAACCAATTAAAATTAACCACGATGATATTGCTGAGTTTTCTGGTAACCAAAGAAAAATCCCACAAAACGTCAACATGCTCAAAGTCATTCCTACTGAGCCTAATAGCAAAAGAGGCCTGCGCCCCCATCTATCAATTAAAGGCAAAGCAACAATAGTAAAAATTACGAGTATCGCCCCAATACCGAAAGTTGCAAGCATAGCAACATTTGCAGGATTACCGCCGCCATATACTAAAATTATTGGTCCATAGTAAACAAAAATATTAATTCCAACCAACTGTTGCAGCGCTGCAATACCGAAACCAACTATAACCGCCGGCAACAACCAAGGATTTAAAAGCATGCGCCAATCCCTACGCTGCTCATCCAAACTTCCCTTAATTTCAAGCAATTCAAGCTCAACATTGGCATTAACATGTATTAATTGCAGAACTTCACGCGCCTCATGATCTCGATCATTAGCAATCAGCCATCGTGGGCTTTCTGGCACAAACAATAATCCACCAAGCAGCATTAAAGCTGGGATCACTCCCATACCAAACATTAAACGCCAATGCCCCCCAGAAAAGAAAATATAATCAATTGCATAAGATAAAAGTATACCTATAACTATAAACAACTGATTAAACCCAACCATGACTCCGCGCTTCCGAAATGGCGCCAACTCAGAGATATATAGCGGAGCAACATAAGATGAAATACCAACAGCAAAACCGACAATCATCCTGCTCGCAGCCAAACCATGTATCGTAGATGCTAGCGCACTACTTAAAGCCCCAAAAACAAATAATATAGCGTTAAATATCATCAGGTTGCGCCTACCGTAACGATCAGCCAACCTACCACTAATAATGGCGCTAATAAACGCTCCAAAAAGTATTGAGCTTGTTACTAAACTAGTGTTAAACGCGGTAAGGTGAAATTCTTCGGTAATAAATAGAACGGCTCCTGAAGTAACCCCGGTATTAAAACCAAAAAGTAGTCCACTAAAAGCTGCGACAAATACGATAAAATAAATGGAAAATTTGTTTTGTTCAGTTAGAAAAGTTGTTTGCATATCATTATGTCCATGCTACTTCTTCGCGCAGGTATGTTGGCAACGCTTCTTCTGCCGAAACCATAAGGCCCACAGAAAAATCAACAGCTGCAATTTGAGTTATATATTTTGCTTGTGGATAAATTTTTGATTCGACTATTGGTATATTACAATGCTTAGTTAAAATGTCACCATAAATCTTCCATCCATTTCCAACCCCAATCCAGCCATTATCCGATACTCCTACAACCTTCTGGGGTGCAATTAATTGATCCGGAACTACCGCGCGCATAATTCCCTCATTATCGACTCGGTATTTGCCCCAATATATCTCTTGCATCCGCGCATCTTGCGCAACTAAAACCATGGGGTTACCTAGTTCCTTGTAAACTTCCTGCGCCAAAGCACACAAAGTTGAGACTTTTACCACTGGCAAATTAGCCGCATAGGCTAACCCCTGAACCACACTTGCCGCTAAACGAATGCCAGTAAAACTCCCCGGACCACAGCCAAAAGCAATTGCATCAAGTTGATTCAAAGTCAGTTGCACCTCAGCCAAAAGCTCATGCACCATGGGTAAAAGAAGTTTGGTATGTTGCTGCGGAGCAATAGCAAAGCGGTCGTAAATTTTATTACCACACAGTAAAGCGGCGGAACAAGCATCAGTTGAAGTATCGATGGCCAGAATTCTTGTCATTTAGCCCTAAACCCTAACGCTTGCAAGCGTTCCTCAAGCGGTGGATGAGTAGAAAAAACAGATGCCATTGATTGCACAGTGGAAATCCCCACCTGCTTTGGATCAAAAATATAAGCTTCTTGTCTAACTTCTTCATGTGAGGTAGAACGATAAGCCTCCTCGTACTTTTCTTTGTTATCTTTATGATCATTGCTGATTTTAAGCAGCGCTTTGGCCAAAGGCGCATTATCACGCGTTAATTCTACCGCGCCGGCATCAGCCATAAATTCGCGCTTGCGGCTCAAATAGAGCAATAACAAAACCGTAACGATTGGCAATAAAAACCGTAATAAAACTATTACAATGACAATAGCATTACCGCTACCATCACGGCGCCTGCTACTGCGACCACCAAAGATAATTCCGCGAAACATGATATCTAGAGCAATCACCATAATATTGCTTAGAACCGATGCCATTAGGGTTAGTTTGATATCCTGATGGCGAATATGACTTAGCTCATGAGCTATGACTGCTTGCAGTTCACTGCGCTCAAGTTTGTTCAATAAACCACGAGTAATAGCGATTAGAGCGGACTTTTCGCTATAGCCACTGGCAAAAGCATTCATATAATCAGCTTCGATCAAATAAACTTTGGGCATATAGCGTAATCCAGCAGCAATTTTCAATTCCTCAACCACGTTATAAAGTTGCTGTTCTTCGAGAGAGCGCCCACTTCGCGGCGTAACCTCATGATGCTCAGTTCCAAGCAACATGATGCGATCGTACAATGAATAAGTGATTAATATTGAAATGGCCGCAACACCACCAAGAATCAAAGTCGCCACCGGAATGACTTTAAAAGTAATCAGCATATATGCTGCTTGGATGAGGGGGATTTGACTTAGCTCCGAATGCAAATATAAATCGATGACCAAACCAACAAAAATATAAATTAAAACAAAAGCCGTAATCACAAAATGAGTGCGAAGCTCATTACTTCGTAGTTGTTTACGCCAATCGGTGGTGGAGGCGGTATAGCTTAAAAACTCATTCATCCTTTGTAAGAGCCTCTATTTTTAAATAAGTTTTTTCACGACTTGCACGCTGCGCCTCTTCGTCGGCGACTAAAGAGGAAATTTTACTGTATCCAAAAAACAGCATAACACCATAAAGTACAGCAATAATTCCAATTATAAACAAGCCCAACGACACACGCTTTTGCAGTTGCACAGGCAAAAGATAAGTTGGCTCGGTATGAGCGGGCAGCTCTTTTTTATGTTTAACAATTAGACGCATGATTTTTAATTATTCAAAGTTTGACCTTATACTCTTCATGTTGCTTCCTTTGCTCATCAGAAACACCCCAATAGGCAAATTCTTTTAGCAATTTCTCGGGAAGAGCACTAACAACAAATGACTCAAACAAGGATTTACTCGTAGCTTTATATTGCTCAACACTATCATTGTAAGATTGCTTAGCAAAGGTGAGTTTGTTTTCAGTATTGACTATCTCTTCTTGCAACTGCAGCGCATTTTTGTCTGCTTTCAAATCAGGGTATTGCTCAAACACCAAATTGAGATTAGCGCCAATTTTGGAAATAGCTTCCTCAGCGTTCATGCGTCCACCCTCATCACCGCTTGCTAAGGATTTTTGCGCTTGCGAACGCAAAGCCACCACTTCTTTCAAAGTGGTTTTTTCATAATCCATATATTTTTTTACCACCTCAATTAACGACTCGTACACTTTATAACGCCGATCCAACTGCACATCTATTTGATTTTTGTTGTTATTAACAACTTCAATCATGTGGATTAACTTGTTATAAATTATAATTCCCCACGATAGTATCAATACAATAGCAATAATAATAAAAGTTAACATACTAAACCCCTCCGGAAGTAAATTACACGTTGCACCATTATAATCAATTTCACTTCGACCGACACCATTTAATTTATTTTATTTCGCCTACTGAGAAGAATAAGACATTTTACTGTAGGAAACGACAATACCAGCCAACCTCTTGATTGTGTTGTTATTTGCTCACATAGACAGCCACCAAAGATAATACCCATGGCATCGCAAAAAAAATTATGTTATATAGCAACCAGGAATTTATATCAGAGGAAATCATGTTCGGCTTAATACCCAAAGAAGAAAAATTTTTCCCCATGTTCCATGAAATGACTAAAAACATAGTTGCTGGATCAATTGTGTTAAAGGAAATGCTTGATAATTTTAGCGACCCACTTGCTAGTCAACATGCGATCAAAGAAATAGAGCATAAAGGCGATTTACAAACCCACGAAATTATTAGAACCCTCAACAAAAGTTTTATCACCCCATTTGATCGTGAAGATATTTATTCACTTGCTTCTTCTTTAGATGACATTATTGATGCCATTGATACTTTGGCTCAACACATCATCATTTATCATATTGACAAAATCACACCGGAAGCAAAAGAGCTTGGATTTATTATCCTTAAAGCTTGTCAAACCGTAGAAAAAGCGGTAGCGATGCTAGATAATAAACCCCAGCATATTTTCGAATATTGTGTTGAAATAAATTCTTTGGAAGGCGAAGCAGATCGTGTACGTGCCGACGCAATCAGTCGTTTGTTTGACGAAGAAAAAGATCCGATTTTCTTGATCAAATGGAAAGCGATTTACGAAAACCTAGAGCGCGTAACCGACCGATGTGAAGATGTTGCCAATATTTTGGAAAGCGTGGTAGTCAAAAATGCCTGAAGCCGGTCTTATAGTTTTAATTCTTGTCATTACTGTCGCCCTAGCCTTCGATTACATTAATGGCTTTAACGACTCTGCTAATGCTATCGCTACATGTGTCTCGACACGCGCACTTTCGATTCGCACTGCCGTCATTATGGCCGCCGTGTTAAATCTCATTGGAGCTTTGGTTTCAACCAAGGTTGCAACAACAATCAGCACGGGTATTGTTAATGCTGATAGCATCACTCAAATAGCCATTCTTTCTGGTGTTAGCGCTGCTATTATTTGGGGCCTAACTACCTGGTATTTCGCCATCCCATCATCATCATCTCATTCCTTAATCGGCGGTATTGCAGGCGCATCGGTAGCAAGCGTAGGCTTTTCAGCCTTACATTGGTCTGGCCTAAAAATAATCTTACTGGCATTGATTTTTTCACCGATTATTGGCCTAGCACTTGGCTTCACACTAATGATCATTTTACTTTGGACTGTTCGCTGCTTTTCCCCAGAAAAACTCAACAAAAATTTTCGCAAACTACAAATTATTTCTGCTGCGTTTGTGGCTTTTTCACACGGAACTGCAGATGCACAAAAATCAATGGGTGTGATCACCATGGCATTAGTTAGCTATGGCACTTTAAAAAGTTTTTCGGTACCGTGGCTAGTAATGGCTTCTTGCGCCATCGCAATGGCACTGGGAACTGCTATCGGCGGCTGGCGCGTTATTAAGACTGTTGGTAAAGATTTTGTTAAACTACAACCCATTCATGGCTTTTGTGTCCAAACTTCTGCAGCTGGTGTGATTCTTGGCGCTTCGGCTTTAGGATTACCAACCAGCACTTCTCACGTCATCACTTCTTCTATTCTGGGTGTTGGCCTGTCGAAAAAAAGACTATCCGCAATCAATTGGGAAATAGCTCAAAATATCGGCTGGGCTTGGCTTTTAACCATTCCAGCATCAGCAACACTAGCCTTTGTGCTGCATGTAATACTCGATTCTATTTTTACAAAAATCTCGTAATGGTTACCCTAACGCGCACCTTAGCTCACTAATAAATGTAGACTCAAATAGCCGGTGCTCATATTCAAATCAATTTTTTCTTGATAAGGTATAACACCAAGCAATGGCGACTTAGTGTAAAGTTTTATGCACTGAATACTTTCGTCTACATAACCCATCTCTGGATCTATAACATTGGCCACCCAGCCAGCAATTTTGACATTGTGTTTACATAGGCTTTCCAGTGTTAATAGCGCGTGATTAATGCAACCAAGCCGAATTCCCACAACCAATATCACAGGATAACCGTAACCCTTTATGAGATCAGTCATCGTCTCATTTCTATTAAGCGGCACGCACAAACCACCCGCCCCCTCAATCACAATATAATCCACATCGCTTGATAGCACCTGCTGAGTTTTTAGCAAAACCTCTGCCACTGTTAAGCCCACCCCGATTCTTGCCGCGGCAATATGCGGGGCTATTGGCTCTGCAAAAGCAAAAGGGTTGGTTTGCGAATACTCCACTTTATGCGTTGCATGCTCTTGCAACATCAAAGCATCTTCATTACACAAACCTATTGACGTCAACCGACAACCGCATGCAATTGGTTTAATAGCTGCTGTTTTAAAACCATAACGCGCCAATGCAATTAACAAAGAAGCACTAACAACTGTTTTTCCAACACCAGTGTCGGTACCAACCACAAAATAGCCTTTTGCCGCTTTTTTCATAAAAAACCCGTCATCGAACCGCACTAACGTAGTAGACCTCGTAAGTTACGCACAGTTTTCCATTCTCACACCGAAACTTTTCATAAGCCTCTTGCAAAAGCATAAATTTCCTTTTACCAAGCAAACCAGGCTTGCGTTTATGTTGCAAATTATGTGCGCCCAATATTTTTAAATCTGTCATTAATTCATGCAGCGAATTAAAAAAGCGACTGTGATTAACCATCTTAACTTGAATGTTTTTAAACTGCGCATTGACCAAACAACGTTTGAGAGTGTGTTGATCCACAAAAAAATTAACGTGAGAATCAGAATCAACTTTCTGCCAAGCAGTGCGCAGCTCATGCAACGAACCAGGACCTAATGTTGAAAAGAAAAACACGCCTCCAGATTTCATTACCCGCCACCATTCACTTAACGTAGCTTTACAATTAGCACTCCATTGCAACATTAAATTTGACACAATTAGATCTATTGAATTATTAGCCAATGGTAAAAAATCCGCATCGGCACAAATAAAATCCAGATTATCGGTTTGTTTAAAGTTAGTACGTGCGAATCGCACCATGCTGTCTGCGATATCAACACCGAGCACCGCCGCATCGGGAAACAAATGCGCTAATTCCAATGTCATTTTCCCGGTGCCAGATCCCACATCCAAGATTTTTGCAGGTTGGATATTGGTGCTCTTTAATAAATCGTACAAATTGACACCAACTTCTTGCTGCAGAATCGCCACTTCATCGTACACACTTGCCGCTTTACCAAACGATTGAGCAATTTTAGCTTTATTAAACCCACAGCAACCATTACTTAGCATGCAAAAACCTCTTAACCATTTCTAAAAATATTTGCGCATGAGAGAAAAAAGGAACATGCGCGGCTTGCGGAATAACCCCAATTAACGCTTGAGGAATATATGCGTTTAAAGTTTCATCTATTGATGCTGGCACCAATCGATCAACCTCACCTAAAATAAATAAGACCGGGCATTTGATAGCAAACAATTGGGGACGCATGTCGATATTGCGCAACAAATCAAGCCCACCAATTAACGCGTCGATTGTTGGCAATTTTTTTGCAAACATAAGGGCTTTTAATTGACGCAAATGTTTTTGCCTTGCAACATATTGATTTTCACCCAGCTGTAAATTAAGAAATCGTAAAATGGCATGTTGCACATCTTTTTTTAAAGACACATCGAATTGGTCAAAAACCCCTGGGTTAATACCCGGCCAATTAGGTTTTTCTATAAAACATGGGGAGCTGCTAACTAAAATTAGTTTTTTTACTGCTTCTGGATGGTGTATGGCAATCCACATAGCAATTAAACCGCCCATGGACCACCCCATCCAAATTGCTTTAGCGGGAATAATAGCAAATATCTGCTGCGCAATATCCTCTAGCTCATACCCCCCAAAAACCAAATCACTGTCTCCAAACCCAGGCAAATCAAGCAAAGTAACACGATGTGATTGTGCCAATTGCTTTGCCATATCCACCCAAACCCCGGAATGCATTGCCCAACCATGTAACAAAACAATGTCTTCGCCAGAACCGCATACTTTAATACTCGGTTTCGTCGACATTACATCCTCACCATAACTTTTGTTAATGCCTCCAACAAAAAGTCAATTTGCTCTTCCATATGATTGGCAGTTAAGCTAATACGCAAACGCGCGGTGTTATTCGGAACGGTTGGCGGTCTAATTAAATCAACAATGACGCCAAGTTGCTTTAATCTTAGGGTCATCTTTTGCGCTTCATCAGACTGCCCAATAATTAATAACTGAATAGGCGTATTAGATGGCAATACCTGCAAACCCAAATTTCTTGCGCCCTCCTGAAATCTTTTTATTAACACAGCCAGACGATCACGCCGCCAGTCATCTTGCTGCAACAGCTTTAAGCTCATGCGCGTAGCCCCAGCAATCGCCGGTGGCAAAGCCGTCGTATACATATACGATCTGGCAAATTGAATTAAACTTTCAATTACAACTTCATTACCCGCAACAAAAGCACCAAATGTCCCAAATGCTTTACTTAATGTGCCGACTAAAATTTGCACATCTTTCGCCACCAAACCAAAATGGTCTAAAATCCCCCTACCCTGACATCCCAACACCCCAATACCATGCGCATCATCTACCATCAACCAACTGTTATTTCGCCGCGCAATAGCAACTATTTCTGACAAATGCGCCAAATCCCCATCCATACTAAACAAACCATCGGTACAAATTAATTTGTTTTTGGCTTTAGATTTTGTTAGGCGCAGCTCTAAATCACGGGGATTCTGGTGTTGATAGCGCTCAAAACGCGCTCCGGAATAACGACAACCATCAACTAATGACGCATGATTTAAACGATCCATAAAAATATGATCGCTTGTGGTATACAAAGCGGTTATCACTCCAAGATTCGCCATGTAACCGGTTGAAAACAACAAAACACGCTCGTACCCTAAAAAATTCGCCAATTCCTCTTCTAACGCGTGATGAGCGCAACTATATCCTCCCAACACACTCGAAGCACCGCTACCAACTCCATATTGATCCAACCCTTTTTTACAAGCCGCAATTACCTCCGGGTGATTTGCCAATCCTAAATAATTGTTGCCAGAAAAAGATAAAAACGCTCGGTCGTTATGCCTTACCAGCGGCTCCTTGGCACTTTGTAAAATATACCTAGTACGATATAAATTGGCTTGCTGAAGCTGTTGTAACTTACTGGCGAGAATGTTAACCATCATGCGTTTTTATTCCTAAACGCTGCAATAATTCATAATCTTTTTTCACTGTAGGGTTCTTCGAAGTAAGAAGTTTCTCTCCACAAAATATTGAATTAGCGCCCGCAGAAAAACATAATGCCTGAAACTCATCGCTCATGGTTTCACGCCCAGCGGCAAGCCTTATCAAAGAACGTGGCATTAAAATACGCGCAACGGCGATTACGCGCACAAAGTCAAAAGAATCAATGGGGGGCATATCAGCCAGCGGAGTACCAGCTATTGCAACAAAACGATTTATCGGCACACTATGCGGATGTTCAGGAAAATTGGCCAACTGATGTAATAAGCCAATGCGATCTTTGTTGCTCTCACCCAAACCAATAATTCCACCACAACAAATTTTAATCCCGGCATTCCGTAACCTTTCTAAAGTGACGATACGTTCGCTATAAGTTCTGGTGGTAATTATGTTCGCGTAATATTCGGGGGAGGTATCTAAATTATGATTGTAATAATCCAAACCAGCAGCTTTCAAAGACCGAACTTGATCGTCATTAAGCATCCCCAATGTCATGCAGGTTTCTAAACCCAATTCCTTCACTTTTTTTATTATTGCCAATATTTCGCCAAACTGTTTTTCCGGAGGACTGCGCCAGGCAGCACCCATGCAAAAACGCATGGCACCAATATTTTTGGCAGCTTTCGCTGCGGCAACCACTTGTTCTGCACTTAACAAACCATGCTTTGGTGTCGCTATTTTGTGATGAGCACTTTGTGCGCAATAAGCGCAATCCTCAGGACAAGAACCGGTTTTGATGCTCAACAAACTACTAATTTGCATCTCATCCGCTGAGAAATATTGCAGGTGAGTAGACAACGCTTGGCTCAATAACCGAATAAAAGGCAAAGCAAACAAATCAGTGATTTCATCTATCGACCAATTATGACGAGCGGCTATGGGTTGCATTACTGTGCCCTGCTTTAATTAGATGGCGACAGATTAAATTCTGATGATTTAATTGTCAACTTATTTTATAATAATTAATCAACAATAATTATTATAAAGACATGACACTCAACCTAGTCGAACGCGACTTAAAATACATCTGGCACCCCTGCTCTCAGATGAAAGACTATGAACACCTTAAACCACTTGCGGTAAAAGGCGCCTGCGGGCCTTACATTGAACTAAGCAACAATACAAAAATAATTGATGCGACTTCCAGCTGGTGGTGCAAAATATTGGGGCATGGCCACCCTCGCCTTAAAGCCGCCCTGCTGAAACAGGCAGATAAATTTGAACATGTGATTTTCGCCAATACAACCAATGAAACCATAGTTGAGCTATCAGAAAAACTTACCAGCATGACAAAAACTCTTGCTAAAGTTTTTTATGCTAGTGAAGGATCGTCCGCGGTAGAAATAGCCATAAAAATGAGCATACATTCGAGAAAAAACTCATGTGAACACAATAGAAGACAAATTTTAAGCCTACAAAATTCGTATCACGGTGAAACAGGAATCGCTCTGGCGGTTAGTGACCTCGGATTATATCGAAAACCATACGAAGAACTTTTGCCTCACTGCTCTTTCCTAAAAAACATTCCTTATATCCGCTCTAAAAACGATCCCCTGTGGCAAGATTGTTCAAACTTTTGGTCTATTATCGAAGCGCAATTAACACCCAATGCTGATAAATTAA
>AMFJ01030518.1_pt1 | contig 16895 bp, 16 predicted proteins | sample 427208 | NCBI WGS metagenome assembly AMFJ01 (sample SAMN02954298, study PRJNA114691) | groundwater metagenome | biome: aquatic; feature: subsurface aquifer; material: sediment; isolation source: subsurface aquifer sediment | place: USA: Rifle, CO | collected 2008-08
AAACACAACCATCACTTCCGCGTTCCATCCGAACATATCAGGTCTTTCGATGCAGCATCGAGAGACATCAAAATGGTGGCCGCTTCCGCGAATTCTGAAAGACACTGGCAATCTTTCAGAAGTTCTTCCCCGGCCTCAACCGGGCATTTGTTATCACTATCGCAAGTTTTATAAAGAAAGTCATAACTTTGGCTGCTTGTGCGATACACAGTTGCCGGCCCCGCCTGGGTTACTCCAGCCGAATCCACCAACTTTCGGGTCTTACAAACAAACTGACAATCCTTTCCATCCTCAATCGTCGGCAAACTGATATTCCCTGAATCTGCTGTCCAAATTCCGGTCTTCGTATCCATCCGCAGGTCATCGTAGCTAAAAGAAGTTTGTGAAAGGGTGTTGTCGTTAACGGAGTTCGAGATGGTGGACACCCTTTTCCCCACATTATCCATATCGAAACTTGTTGTGTTGCAATGATAGGTTCTTTCTTTTGTCCACCAGTTTCGGGTAACAGTCTGAGAACAAACATCCGAAGGGTAAGAACGAGTAGAAGGCAACGGCGCAAGCATTGTCGGATTATAATTATCGTAGGTCAACACTCCGTCAACGGTCTCGGACTCGATAACACAATCCGGATTGGCGGACAGGGCCGCACAACCATCGTTGATGTACTCGTCGTTTGTGCAGGAATAAGGACGTTCGAGTGAGACTTTATAGTGCGTGATCATGTAAAACGAACCGAAATCATTTGCATACCCTGAAGCCTGCCAATTATAGACGCCATCGGCAGGCACAGCATAATTTATAATTTGGGCAGCATTTTCTCCTGTGCACCAATAAATATTTTCTCCACCAAATCCTACCGAGCCAAGACTTGACCCATTCACGGAAACAGAATTTAACACGGAAGAATGCTGCGCACCACAGGGGAAATCTTTCACCAACATGAAGTGGACCGTATCTCCCGCAATGACAGTCATCGTGCCAGAATAGGAATACCCATAATTGTCTGGGCCATTATCTTGTTGGAAAAAAATATGATCGCATGCTTGTTTCAATGGGTTATATGAGCCGATAGTGCAATTTGGCCCATCTACAACGATTTGCCGATTCATCGTGCAGGTCTGATAAGCACTATTTGACCCTTTATTATCCATGACGGTAGCCATCATCGAATAATAACTCTTGGGGTCGGTGGATTGGCTGGCAACCATCGCATCAGTCGCACTTGAAATACTGCCTGGCGCACCATAATAACTTGTTTCGGAAACCGTCCCGGGCCCTGTCCCTCCTGTGGAAGTCCCTGTGGTGTCCTGCCCGTAATAACTGATTGATGGCCCATCGGATTTCACATCCGTAATTACAATTCCGGCCTTTGAAGATTGAATTCCTCCAACCACCCCGCCGCCGATGTCCTGCATGACCATGCTGATATTGTTCCAAACAAGGTTTGACCCACAACTGGAATTGACACAATAACACCCACCTAGATTATCAAGGGAGGTGCTGGTTAAAGCAATTTTCCCGCTCGCATCACTTTGCCATTTGAAAGTTTTACAGTCGGTCCAGGTTCCGGGATTGCATAAAATCACGCCATTGGCACAAATTCCGGAAACAGGCCCAGGGACCATATAAGCGTAATCGCTTGTCCCGTCGAAATTCAGATCTTCATAAACGGTAACACCAGTCAAATCCCCGGTCCCAGATGGCTGCGCGACGATACTTACAAAAGCGTGGGATGCCGGCCGACTGATTTGCGCATAACCCGACTTGGTGCCGTCAACAGTATAAAGCTTTGTTTCTTTAGACGTGAGGGGCTGCGCTGCATTGTCACGAATACCGGCGGCACTTCCGAATTTTTTATTAACTGCATCGCCAACGCTATTCGCTGCGGCCTTGGCATCCTCTGCCGCGGAAACGGAAGACATCAAGCCCACACTAAACAGCATGGTAAGGCTAGTGACTACGATAGAGCCGAACCATTTCACGGATAGCCTCGTTATAGTTCATGCCTGATTTCGTCAGTGTTTCAATTTCCGAAATTTCAGCGGCATTGGATGTGTAGATGTAATATGTATATGGATCAACAGCCAAACGAAGTACCCCTTTCCCGAAAGGAGTATCAAAAAACAACTCGGAATACTGAGGCGGCAATGATTTCACCGATTTCAGTATTTCCATGGTGAACGGATCATAATCGATCAACTTCATATGCTGGGCCTGCTCGAAATCTGGAGATTCAAGCAAAATTTTCCATGCGCTGTTTGACCGGATAACATCACCCACCGCGCCAAATGCCCTCAGATCGAGAATACTTTGGGTGATAACACAAAAGGATCCTCGATACTTTCTGGCCCGACGATACCCTTCCGCAATAACATCTTTCAGCATCGCGCCTTCCCCAAGAAATTGCCAAGCCTCATCAAAAATACACAGCCGCTCCTTGGATCGATCAGACAAATAAAGGTCTTGGGTTACGGCATTGATAACGAGCAGGGTTACAACCCGATAGAGCTCCTTTTTAGGCTTCAGGTGCTCCAGTTCCAGGACAACAAAATGGTCATTCCTGATATCGAAGGTGCTTGGCCCCACGAAGAATTTACCGTATGCCCCAAACGAAGTGAATTCCCGAATGTTAAACGCGAGCCTTTTAGAGACAGAAACAATTTCCTGAGCATGCTCCATGTCCTCAAGGCCGGAGTTTTCCACATCGGGGAATCTTGATAAAAACTCATAAACCGTATCGGCATCAGCATCGGTACTTTTTTTTCTCCAGGCCCACCGAACGGCGCTCCTAATAAGGTTCATCTCAATATCTGTCGGCGCCTCGACAGCAGAGTTTGAATAGGCCATCTGTGCAACCACACCGACAATACTGTTCAGCTCCCCTTCTTGGAAATCCACAAATTCGCTTTCCGTTTCATCCGGATCTCTTTGGATGCGGATATTGGTAAACGGATTGAGACACATATTGCTGCCTGGACTGAAATCCAAATATCTGGCGCCCAACATAGCCGACATTTTCTTGTATGATCCGCCGATATCAATGATTCGGACATAAGCGCCGGTTGCATGATAGTTGAAAGAAATGGAGTTGATCAAAAACGATTTACCCGTTCCCGATGAGGCCGCGACAAAAATATTATTGTTGATTGCGTTCTTGTTGAAAAAATCAACGGCAGCCAATTGGCCCTTGCGCCCGGTGAATAACATTTTAGGTATTCCAGCGCCGGCGAAATCTGCCTGATTGGGGATAAGCGTTGTCACCACTGGAGCTTGCGATATAAAATCCCGGTTGATATTTTCAAGATTGTCATCACCAAGATACAACCCCATCGGAAGAGAGGCGATAAGCAAGGTTTTTAAGATGCTATTTTCCTGCTGCATGATATAGCCGTTGTTTTCCCACATCCTCCGAACACGAACGATAGAATCCTTGGCGGCTTCTTCTTTGTCGCTCCACACCCACAAACTCGGCATAATTTTGACAAAAAGAACTCCCTTCTCCAACTCGTCCGTTGCAGTGAGATATTCCGATTGTTTGCGGCGTAAACTTGGCGAAAATGATCCGACAGCCTCTTGCTGAAGGACCATATTGCATTTTGTATGCAGCGAATTTGCCAGGGGTTCAAAAATAATATTGAGCGAATACAGAAACGGTGTCTTTATCTGGTCCGCATCGGAGATTAGCCCCATGATCCCACCAAACAGGGAGTTGGTTTGGAGCGGGTCAACCTCTTTAGCGTATTGTTTAGGGGTGGTGCAGCAAAAAAAGTTGTCCCCGATCTTCAAGAACGCCCCTTCATCCCGGATAATGGTATCACTGTTGATGATCTGTTTTTTTATGGGGCAGGCCGGGTCGTAATTGGCCAGGTTATGTTCTGGGTACCCTGCTGGGTAAGCGTTGAATAATCTCCGAGCCCATTCGAGAAAAATTTCCGGCGTCATGTTTCTGGGGTTCATCCCAGCCCCAGCAAGAGTTTCATGGATTTGCCGCTTTACATCCTTTGCAAATGCCAGATTCTCCCCGAAGGTATGCTCATATTGGCCATTTCCGGTAAAGGCTCCGTTTGGGGCGGTGCTTTTGAGTTTCTTCGTGTTTTGACGAGGAATTTTAACCGCGACAAACACCCGGAAATTCCGCAGCGGGATGTTTGAAAGCTCAACCATTCCGGTTTTCCCGCGGGCGATAAATTTTGCCGTTTCTTCAAGGTAGTCGTTGACCAAGGGAGCCCGGACGGTTTTCAGCTCCCTAAACCAATCGACAAGGGGATCAATATGAGAGTCCGCATGAAGGATAATCTGCAGGACAGATCCCTTAGGTAAACCTGCACGAAACAACCCCTCCATTGTTTTCATGGTTTTGGTTCCCATGAAAGCCAACGGGGTGCATTCCCACATAAACCCCATGGTGTCATCACGTTCAGTATCGTTCCAATATACCTCCGTGACAGGATCGTAAGCCTGATACGTCAAAAAGTCAGAAAACTTGGTTCTTCGGGTGAGCTTTTTTATTTCTGCCCGGGTTGCCCCCCCACCGGGGCCGAACAAGAAATTTTTTGCAGCATTCAACATCACATATCCTCCCGGACACGAATATCACTGCCAAAAACCCACTTGGCATCTTCCACTTTAAGATATGTGTACCGAGGCATATATAATTCATCAGGCCCCTGATAAGAGAGCATGAGCACACGCATCAACTTGGGAGGTTTCATAATTGGAGTTTCAGGTTTTTCCAACAGATTGGCAAGTTTTTGATACTGGGCATCCTGGTATGCAGCTTCACCCTTATTGGCTGAAGAGACTGATTTTTTATCCCAGTCATTTTTTTTGTACTGAGCCTGGTTGCTCTTGTCACAATCACCACTCGCGCAATCACCATCCTTTCCCTTGTCTCCCCCAAGAGAAATTGTGCCTTTGGCATTATCATAGGCTGTTTTCGTATCCACACAGTTGCCGGCATCATCCGGCGCTTTGCAGCGAAAATCTTCCTTATAGGGGTTTAGCGCAGTTCCCAAGACTCCGCATCCGGTCACACTGAACCCAACAGCTAAGACAAAGAGAACGGACAATATTCTTGACGTGTATTTTGTAAGCATTGAGAGCCCTCTTAAAAATCGTTTTGAGCTTGCGGGATTTCTTTAAACTGCACCTCAACCCCTTCAGATAAAACAACGGTGATCGCCTTGGTTGGAGCTACCTCAACAACAGGCGTAGCTTGTTTCGCCAAATCCAAATAGAATTTTTGTAAGGCATTTGCCCCTTCTGCGATACCGCTCCCGAGGGCATTTTTGCCGATCTGTGCAGAGTCAACGGTCGAGGCTGTTCCTAGAGCAGATGTTGACTGTGTCAAAGAGGAGGATTGAAGTGCTTCTCCGGCCCCGCCGAAGACTCCAGCAACAAAAGACCTGGCGACAGCAGATCCCATTCTGGAAACAACCCGGCCGGATAATCCGACCTTCCCATCAGAGTCAGTAACAAAACCCTTTATTTTGGTATCAATCACTGATGCCCCTTTCTTGGAGATACAAGATAAAGATGTAGTCCGGACATCTGCACGCTCTTTGTCCAGCCGCCCAACACCCTCTGCAATAATAAAACAACCTTTCAGGTTGGCCTTGATATCGTTTGGCAATTGTGCCGGGGTCTGGATCCGGAGTAAAATTGGTTCCGGGCTATTGTTCCCACTCCCGGAAGTCGCAGCATCAAAACCCGTTAAGAGTTCAGCCTCCATAAAAGAAGGGGGAAGGTATATCGATCTCGCTTTTTTTTTATCCGGGACTTCTTTTTTTTCTTCTGCTGCCTTGGTGGCATTGTTGTTATGATTCATTCCAATGCCGCCAACCAGCGTTTCTTCTGGTTGTGGAGGGACTGGTTCCCCATACTGTTGCCCCATCATCCCTGGTCGTTGTTGGCCCGGAATTCCCTGTTGATTTTGGCCTTGCATCATCCGAGGTGAAGGAGGCGGGAATTTGCGTTCTCCCGTGGCTGACCCTTGGGCGATCTCTTCAGCCGAAGGAATTTTCATTTGCTCAGGCTGTGCTGCTTCAGCATCCTGGGCGGCAAGACGAGCGGTTTCTTTTTCAGCTTCAGCTTGTTTTTTGTTTATATCTTCCAGCTCTTTTCTTAAAGCGTCGATCTCCTTCCTTTGTTCACGCAAAGAAGTTTGCTCGATCATGGTAGGATCAAGCACAATTTCTTTGGGTTTTTCCCGTGCAACAATACGGGCCTGCTCCCCTCCCCCTCGGTGCGTCATCTTGTACCCACCAACTCCCAAACCAACAACCAAACAACCCAGGATTATCCAAATCGTATATTTCTTTTGCTCCGAGGTCATTTTTTCAAAACTGTTTTTAAGGAAGTTCATGATTGCAACTCCTTTGCCTCAACCACGAAAACCCGTGTGGATTTTCCATTTTTCAAGACATGATCATCAATGGCAATGGCCGCAATCTGCTCTCCCACGTTTCGATTCAGAAACAGCTTTTCATCGATTTCGACCTGGTGCACGCCCTTAGGGGAAACCTCAAATTCTTTGATTCTGAATCCCTCTCCCTCCACGTCCACCACTCGTTTAAGGGCAACTTCTAAGTTGGGAGCAAGCTCAACCTTCAGGTTCATCGACCGGATGAGATAGGAATCCGGGAACTTGGATTTATAGGCCTGCCTGAGAAGACGAAGAATCTTTTTCTCAAACGGCATCCCTTCAAACTCAGCCATGTTTTTCTTCATGACATCTTCTTTCCCGGGTGAAAGCCGAATTGTCGTTGAGGGAATTCGCTTAGGCGTCGCTATCAAGGAATAAATTTTCCCCTGACACGCAATGAACAACTCGCTGGGGATAGAAGAATAGGTTTTTTCGGCCCCCTTCTTGGCGATCTTGAACTTGATGAAGGCATTGTCACCGACAAAATTTCCTTCAATTCCCTTTTCAGAAGAAAAGATCAGGTCTTCAATCGGCCCGGAGCAGGTAATGCGGTTAACATCCGAGTTGGATAATTCAACGGATGTCATTTTTTCAGGAAGAACTGTCACCTCCATAGCCTGGATGTTGGTATACATATCAGGTTCGGTGTTCACCACCATATCCGGGGTAAATTCCGGAGGTTTAGGAATGTTCGGCATTTGGGGGGGAGTGGTTTTTCGCTTGCTCTGTTCACCCTGGGGAGCGGCCACAGGGGTGGCTTCATCGACAACCGCCTGCATTTCGGCGTTTGCTGGAGGCGCTCCCGGCAAAACTGCCGGATTACCACCCGGAGGGCTTCCAGCAAAACTTTTGAATGACATTGCCATGGCCAGTACCAATGTCATTGCTGCATATCGTTTTTTCATGACTGTACCTTCCTTTTTTGCGGAGAGGGGGGACCACGTTTACTGTTTTGGTGCGCTCTCGACCTCTTGTTTCATTTCCTCGTAACCCTTTTCTTTATGAAGGGTTTTATCAAGGAACGAGAGCACCTCAAATTTTCCATCGTTGATTTGGTACTTGATGACGTATTTTGCAAATTCATCAGCCTTGATCATTTTGTCATCGGTGTACTGTTTTTTGGTGCCGGTGATCTCAATCTCGCTGGCTGCAGTGTTTATTTTGATGGGACTCTGAAGATAAAATACCTGGCTTACTTTGGCGTCCTCGACCCGGCTTGCAAGCGTGTACCACATCCGGTAAGCCTCTGGATAAGCGGCCGGCGCATAATATTTGAGCATATCGCCAAATTGTAACCGAGCGGTTGCCGGAGAAAATGTTAACCCCAAGTTGGCCAGGTTCCGCCCCATTTTTATAACGTATTCATCCGAAGGTTTTCCCTCGATGAACTCTATTTTGCTATCCATGTTTGCCGGGAGCACAATGGTCCTGGTATACCGAAGTGCCCTTGAGATCATCATGGTGTTGTAAACGGTGATTACCGTGATGATGATCAAGCAAATTTTCAGCAGTCGATTTTCAGCAAAGAGATTGCTGGATTTTTGCATATACAGATCAAGTCTCATTCACGGAACTCCTTGTCAAAATATGCGGGATAGCCCTTAAATTGAACTAACCCCACGAAATATAAAATATGTCGCAAAAAACCTCTGGGCTTGGACTTCTTTGTTTTGCTGTAAAAGTACGGGGCCAAAAGAACTCCAAGCCAAAAGAAGTTGCCGTACATAAACGCCAATACCAGGGAGAACATCAAGACCCCCAGCTCATCAGTTTCGTACCACAATATCTGGAATGGCGCGGAGAGATACTGCGGAAATGGTTTTCGGAAATCGTCAGCCATGCTTGGAGGCCTCGCTTCAGGAAATCAATGCGCCGAGTGATGTTACAATCGAGTCTGCTTTCAACAAAAAAGCCGACCCCAGAACGGTTGCGCCTGCAGGAAGTAGCTGCTGCCTCATAAGCATGATCGCCGACATCAACATTCCGGCGATGCCGCCAACAAACCCTGCCGGACCCTTCAACAAATCATTGACCGCGATATCATAGAGGTCATAAGCAAATGAGCCGGCCGCCGGAGTAGCGATTGCATGAGCAGATCCCGGGGAAACAGTGATAAAAGCTGCGCCAAGAATCAAACCGGTAATGATGATGCTTTTGTTCTTTTCATCCATGGTGTCTCTCCTTTTGCTGCGTAAAAAATGGTTGTGGTTAGTTCAAAAGTTTTTCGATTGCTGCGAAGTCTGCACCACCAATATGGTTCCCGTTGATCCAAAAATTTGGCGTACCCTTCACTCCAAGCATGGCTGCAACTTTTTGATGCTCTTGAACCAGATTATTATCCGAGAACGCAGGGAGTGAACCGCCCTGGTCATACTTCCCGGACATGACTTCTTTGTATGCTTTGCTTTGGTCTTTTGAGGACAGAATAAAACGGGCCTTCTTTTCCGCGTTGGGGTGGAGCTGTGCGAGGGGAAACATAAAAACATATCTGGTGACATCTTTTCGCTTCTCAAAAAAATCGGAGGCCTTCCGGCAAAAAGGGCAGTCGGGATCAGTGACCTCGATTACCACATTTTTGCCGTTACCGATCTTTACAGCCTTATCGAGAGGAAGAGAGGAGAGTTTCTTGGACACAAGTTTCTGCCTGGTAATATCGGTGAAGCTTTTTCCGTCCTTACTCCAAACCTCCCCGAAAATCAGATTCCCGGTTTCGGGAACGTAGTAGATGATGTTGTTCCCGGTCACAACTTCATACATTCCCTTGACCGGCGTATCGTTAATCTCCGAAAACTGCATATTCGGAAAATTGGCTTTCAGGTTAGCGGCCACATCAACATTTTTTTCAAGACAATGTCCGGTGGTTGAAAGTGCGAGAACGGAAAAAAACACAGCAATCTTTGCGATACGTTTTTGCATTATTTTGTCTCCTGCTGGTGTTCAGCTTTTGCAATCACAACCCTGCGGTTAAGATGTTGCATCTTTGTGTCGTAAGTGACGAAATTTGACTTCGGTTTACCCACGGACTCGATCACGTTAAATCCGTTTTGAAGGAGCACCTGCGCTATATAGGCGGCGCGGTTTTCGGCAATTTTCTTATTCTGTTCGATGCTGCCGATATTGCAGGTGTACCCAACAACAACCAGCGGCGTTTTTTTCTCTTTGCACTCTCCGAGATACGCAAAAAGCTTTTCTTGTTCGGTCCGAGTCAAAACCGATTTATTAAACTGGAAATAGATTGGGTTCATGAAACATTGAGTGATCGAATCGTATGCTTCTTTTGGATCATTTTTTTCTACTTGATTCTTGACTGGAGTTGCGGCCGGAACAACGATCTGCTCGTTCTCGGGATTTTGCTTCATTGTGAGAACGAGTTTCGGGATTGCCGGCTTTTTCTCCTTTTCGAAATTGCCCACAACAAAAGTCGGATCGTTTTGGTAAACGATCCCTGAATTTTCGAATTGGAAATTCCGTTCCCGAATTTCAGTTGCGAGAGAATTTCCGGCCACGGCAAACACGGCCACAGCGAAAAAAAATGTCGAATAAATTTTCAAGGTGTCGTTCCAAATTTTTGATTTTGGTATTTCAAAAAAATCAGGGCAGTTTTCCCCTTAATTTCTTTTCTCTGCGAGGTGGTGCGTTTTGAATTTTTTTTATTGCACAGGAGATGACAAAGATAAAAAAAAATCAGAGAGGGCTATCCGAAGAATGGGAGAAACGTCCTTGTTCTAAATAGGAATAGATATCAATTAGAAATCGTGATAGGGACGAGAATCCGCGGTCAGATCGCCAATAAAGTACTTTAATTACATTACCTGCGCGATTGTCCAACGGACGGAACTGCGAATGTCTTACGACGCAAGAGCGGAAAAGTGTTTATTTTTAATAGGTTTAGTTTGTTTCATAGCGTTTTGCCGTCAGATGGATAAAATCGTTTTGGACTTATGAAATGCTTGAAAGCCGGAACTGCGAATGTCCTATGGTGTGTAATGGGAAAAGAATGTATTTTTAATGGATTGCGCTTGCCAGATGGTATTTAGGTGTCCATTTCTTTAAATTACGGATGGGTCACTGATTTTTCTTCATGCGACTTCTTTTTTTGTAGATGCTGTCCCGGATATTTTTAACACGTTGGATATCTTCCTCGGTCATCTGGAACTGAAAAACTTTCTCGGCTTTTTTCACAAAAGTTTCGATGGTGAGTTTGTTCCCCTGGGTGAAATTGTTCACCATATTTGTGTAGATGTACCGCTCCCATTTTGTTTCAAGATGGGCCTGGGCGATAAACCTTACCCTGTCGTTTGACCTGATACGGAGAATGCAATGACGGATAAAATAATTCTTCCCAATGATCCCGAGCAAACGGGTTAAAAATTCCTGATCCGCATCGTCCATATACTCGGAGAACGCCCCATCCTTGATCATATTCTGGAGAATCTTGACCGGGATTTTTGTGTTTTTTGAAAGCTCCCGAAGGTCAACCTTTTCTCTTTTTTCCACGGCTGGTCCTTTCATATTGAACCCAAAAAAGCGTCACCTTTTTTGGGTGTATTCCTTGGCGACACACTTCCTATTTTCCGAGGCACCTTTTCAGGAACACCCCGCTCTACTCCACCTGAAATCCAACCCTTGATTTCCCGACGCTCTTGACATGGGGAGACCCGGACGGGTTGGCCCATCTTTGCACCGAACCACCCGGCCATCTGACACGGCGTGATGGTAGACAAAAGGCGTTCCTTTTGTCGGTGAAGTACGACCGGACGATGGGTGATGAGAATCGACATCCGAGAACCATCCAGGGGGTGCTTTCTGACGATTGATGCAATCGTTTTTGGTGGCCCCTTGGCCCAAAGGAAGGACATGGCTTCGAGAAGGACTTCCTGTGTGCCGGGTAGCGAGAAAAGTGTCACCTTTTCTCGCGGTCTTCGTAACGGCCGGACGGTCAATTGTCCGGAACGAATTACCCACGATGAATACAGAGTCAGGCCGGGCAGTTCTTTGGTCGGACACAGCGTTGACTGTGAGATATTTTTTGACGTTGGTGACGATGGAAATTGACGGTGAATCCGGGACAACCTTCTTCTGGTCGGAAACCGGTTTGACCATAAAATATTTTCTGATTTTGACAGGTTTTTGATTCATCCGCTTCAGGGGGATTCGGGCGGTGATCACCTTGACCCGATCATGAACAGATGAAGGAAGGATATCGAGTTTTTGAGCGAGTTGAGCAACGGAAAGCTGTGGGTTGTCGAATACGAATTCGACAAATTGTTTCTGGCTGTTGGTAAGAAGATTGAGGGATTGACTGATGACTTCATCTTCGCTTTGCCTGGTGTCGGGCTCTCCGTCAAACCGGACGTTCTCAAGGGCTGAGTCGTGGGAAACACCTTCGAGTTCGTGGGCGGGCAGCTCGACCAGGGAAACGACCGGAACCCCCTTGGCCTGTTTTATAATTTCGGTTTTGTAAATGCGGCAGAAGAAGGGAACGAAATCATCAAGACGATCATTGGCCGAAGCCTTTTCGATGGCCGAAAAGGCGGCAAGGTATGCCATGCTTTTCAGATCTTCGGCATCTGTTCCGGTAGGAAGAAACTTTTTGTATGGGTTGGCGATTTTAGAAAAGAGCTTTGTGTTTTGGTCCACCCAGGCCTGAACAGTCTCCCATTTGAGATTAGCCGGTATCTGGATCTTGATATCCGCCTCATCGGGGCCGAAGGAAAATTGCGGCTGCTCATGGATAATCTCGGCATGTTTGATTGCGCTGGACATTTGATAGGCCTCCTGGGTTTTTTATGATCAAGAAACGTGGGATATCTGATTGGGCGCTTCGGTGGGAGCCTGAGGGAAAAAAGCTGCAGGATCCACGATGATCTTGGCGCGAACCTCACGGGCTTTTTTGCCGACAAAGTGCATGATGAGGAAGTTGAATCCTGCATAAGTGATCTTGAAACTGGGCAACCTTCTGCCGGCCCCGTCCTGATAGGTGACTTCCCTGAAATTCTGCCTGAAGAAATTGTGATCGCACTGAACAGCGCGGATTGTCCGAAGGACTTTGCCATGCTGCCGGCCAAACAATTCGGCCACTCTCAAGGAAGAAATCGTAGGTTGGTTTTTAAAATTATGAATCGTCAAAAGGGTCATTTAAGTCCTCATGCGTCCTTGTGGTTGTTGACTTTCTCCGCAAAACAATAACTTTTTGTTCAATCAATCCACATTTGGCTTGATATGGGTCATAAATACACAAATGGCCCGACACGAAAAAGGATGTTTCATAATGTGTTTCTTAAATTGGCCGGTTTTTTGGATTCAATCATTTTAAATAACTTGATTTTTTATTTTTCTAATATAACAGTTTAAATAACAGTTTTATGTGGAGAGAATACCCATTAAGAAAAGGGTGAACCAGAGATGCCAAGTAGGTATATGTCCGGATATCTTTTTGGTCGGCTAGCCAACCAAACCCGGATGAAAAAAACAGCCCTGTCAGCGGCCAGAATGGTCTTGGTGCGCCAGCAATCAGTGACGCGGGTGGCGAGGGCTCTGGGGGTCAAACAGCCCTTGGTGTCCAGGGCGGTTGCGCGGATAATCCTTGAAGCCCACAAAGATCTGCTCCGCAAAAACCTAACAGTTGGCGCTTTGGCAAGAGCCCAAGATCAAAGGGAAGTGCCCTCTCGGCTGGCGCAATACGAGACAACCTTTGAGGAGGTTAAAGCTGGAATGGGAGAAGGTGCTTCTCTGGAATTTGTTTTGGATATCAAACTAAGAGACAAAACAAAAGATGGGTCCGCATTAAGCCTGCTTCGATTTACTCCGGTTTTAAAAGGGGAACCTCTCCCCACTCAAAAATTTCTACTGGAGGCGTCGAAGGCAGTTGTGAAAGAAGTGATGCGTGAACATGATTTTTTGGTGCAGATCGATCATAATTTTTTCGTGATCGCGGATAATGTCACCCGGAGAATCTCCGACATGATTATTGCTCGTTATCGTGACAAGTTTCGTCAGAAACTCAATCTGGAAATAAAGGCTGGCTTATCGATTTTTGATCCATCCTCTTTTGGTTTGTCGGCAAACAAAATGATCGCCCAGGCTCTTACCGATTAACCCTCCCCTTTTCTGTTTTAGGCCCCTCTTTTTTTCTCCCCAAAACAACCCACATCCCCCAAAAAAGAAAACAAGACTCTTTTTATTTGGGAAAAATGTGGACGCATCGCAGATTAAAACACACATCGCTGAGCTCTCTCGGGAATACGGGGTGCAGGAGTTCGAGGTTATTTCGACCATCGAGGATCTGTTCAGCCGTCATTTGTCCCGCTGGCACAACGAGGAGGTCTTAGTTCGGATACTGGAGGACTATACCCTCGACGCCACGGCGGCCAATCCGCTTACCGGCAATCTGGAGCCAAGGAAGGTCACGGCAAGCTCTTTAAAAATCAATAGCAGCAAGGGTTTCAACTCCATTCGCCGCCAGATAGGGAAACTTCTTTACCGGAAGGCCACCCTCAAGGAAGCTTCGATCTACCATCAATTCCTGCATGATGTTGTGGAAGGAGAAATTGCCCTGGTGGATAAGGCCACCGGTCGGCTGTATGTGGAATTAGAGATGCTTCGCGGGGAGCCGTTTACGGCTATCTGCGAATACAAGCACCAGACGCCTTACATGCGCAAGAACGCCCATTATCTGGTCGGGGAAAAAATGGATTTCCACCTTAACAAAATCGAGGTGGTGGAGGTGCAAGGTGTTCCCCGCATCAATATCTATGTTGACCGAACCTCAAAAACGCTGGTGACAAAACTCCTGAAGAGACACTTGAACGGATCCGCGGCCACCACCCGTCTTTCTTGCGTGAAACGAATCGTTGGGGGGTACAGCCTTGTGCTATCAAGCCAACGCATCCCCCAAGCGGCCATTGTGGCAGTGGATCGGGCGTTGAGAGAACGGATCAGGGTGTTTGCAACCCCGGAGAACGTCAGCCCAGACAGCATCACTTTTGTGAAAGGAAAGATTCAATGCTCGGATTTAGAAAAAAGAAAGCCAAAAAACCTGTCGGGCCAGTAACCAACTTGGGCGTCGGGTACAACCTGCTGAAGCCTGAAATCCATGCGGTGATCAATCTTCCGGACAGCCATAGGAAACGCCATTTTTGGTGTTTCGGGACAACAGGTGTCGGGAAATCGCGGCTGATCGAGCACATTGTCGAGCAGGATATCAGAAAGGGCTACTCCACGGTTGTGATGGACCCAAAGGGCGATCAAGAGCTTTTTGCAAAAATCGTTCAGATTGCCAGAGAAGCGGGCCGGGAAGAAGATTTGATACTGGTGACGCCCATCTTCCCGGATTATTCGGCAATCATCGACCCTCTTTCCTCTCACTTCATGAAAGAAGAGCTGGTTGCCCATATCTGTGCCGGAGTTCAAGTCGGTCGGGATCCGTTTTTCTTCAATGTTGCCTATCAGGTCAGCTTGCTGGTGACGGAAGCCCTCTCGCTCATGGCCGAATATGCCGGGGAAAAATGGTCGTTCAATCTGAACGATGTGAAAAAACACATCAGCCACACGGCGTTGAAAAACCTGAAAGACCAGATCGACATACTAGACACAAAGGAAGCCAACGAGCTTGCTTTGGATATCGGCCGGGTACTTGAGAATCCCCCGGATTATTTCTCCAAGATTGCCAACTCTCTTGATGTTGCCCTGACTGAGTTGACCAGGGGAAATATCGGACAGATCATCGGCCAGGCCGACGACAACCGATTCATCAAGCGTCTGCAGGCAGGCAAAGGCGTCATCATGGTGGTGCAGCTCGGAAGCCTGTTGACCAAAAAAGCAGCTTTCACCGCGGGCAAAGTCCTTATCTCCATGTTGCAAGGTTATGTCGGCCGTGTTTATGCCGCAGGGAAAACCATCCAACCGGCCCTGAGCCTGCATATCGATGAGGCCCAATCTGTTCTGTACCAGGGCATCGAAGATCTGTTCGCCAAGGGCGGCAGCGCAAACCTCTATATTTCGGGTTACTGCCAGTCTGTAAACCAGCTTTTCAGTGAACTCCCAGAGGATCGGGCAAAATCCATTCTGGATCTCTGTAATACCAAACTGTTCATGCGGGTGCCGGATGCCGACACCGCGGAGTATGTCTCTTCTCATCTGGGTGAAGATGTAAAATATTCGCCCATGATGAGCCTTGGGGGCGGCTTGACCATCCGTGAGGTTGAAGAACAACGGGTAAAGCCTTCCGAAGTCCTGCAAATGAACAATCAGGAATTTTTCCTGATGACCTACCAGGGCCTTTTCCGAGGGAAAACCGCCCATGTCAATTCCGCAAGGATCGAAGTGGTTTTCCCTGATTTGGAAGGCCAGAAGAAAGATTCGGTCAATGATGGATTGAAGGCCTGGGGTGCGGATCTCGAAGGCTTTGTGTTGGCCCAAAGGGAGGCCGTGGCCAATGGATGAAAATTTCAGTGCCCTGCTCACCTGGGACAACATCCTCCTTGGGATGAGCATCATCGGGTTTTCTGGTGGGATTGGCTTCGTTTTATTGACCAATTTCCGAAAAGCCCCCGTTGCTTCCGCAGATTCGTTGGACTCTGACCCGTCAAAAGAAAAGGTCACGCTGGAGGAGCTTTCAAAAAATTGGATCGATCCCAAAAAGCAGAAAAAAGAACAGGTCTACCTGAAAGACCTGTATCACCGATGGCGGGAGGTTGACCCAAAGAATGTCCCGGAGAATGACGATGCCGTTGTGCATACCTTCTCGCATGATCGAGTAAGGAAGTTCTTCTATATGTATATCCACCAGAAAACGTATTTCAAGAATGCCCAGAAACAGCGCAGCGTGGTTATTCAAATCTTGCACATGCTGGATACTGCAGGAGATTCCCCCTCGGTTGTTTTTTCGATGGGCGGTGATCCGGATGACGAATTCAGCACAACCACACACGGAATCCTCAGGCGTGTTTCTCTGTTGAACCACAGCCTGAACGTGGCAGAGATAGTCTGCCAACTCATAAAAAAGAATTCCCCACAGGAGGCCATGTTAATGGCCCCTGACGCGCTGGTGTGCGCCTTGGGCCATGACCTTGGGAAACTCCCCCGTTTCGTTGTCAATAATTACATCACCGGCGCTCATCCTCTCACGGCAAACGGCTTATTGCAGGATGTGAAGGATTTTAAATTGCTTAAAAACCGGCATGAAATCGAGGACGCGATCAAGCGCCATCATCACCCGCTTGCCGAGAAAGAAAAAAATCCGCTGCTTCGGCTGTTGCGGGAAGCAGACAAAAAGGCCCGTGTGGTGGAAGAGGATGTGGTGATTGGGTTAGACAAGGAAAAATTTGAAAACCAACGCTACGTCTACATCGAAAAGACGAAGGAAGAGGAAGAACAACCCCCTGCGTCAAGCGCAACCGAAGAACCTGTTTTGGAAACAACACCTGCGACCCCAACCCTAGCCGAAGAATCCAGCCGGGGGCCGCAGGTC
>AMFJ01000220.1_pt1 | contig 16894 bp, 9 predicted proteins | sample 427208 | NCBI WGS metagenome assembly AMFJ01 (sample SAMN02954298, study PRJNA114691) | groundwater metagenome | biome: aquatic; feature: subsurface aquifer; material: sediment; isolation source: subsurface aquifer sediment | place: USA: Rifle, CO | collected 2008-08
ACAAAGTATGTCAGCATAGGAGGCGGGTTCTTCAGGCTCCTGCTAGAATATTTGATTATTATTCATGTTGCCAGAGAGCTCGAATCTTCAGTTCACCTTACATAAGTCCTGTCAACTGAGAGGCTGTTGCTATCTCCATAAAGGCTTCCATCAACAATGAGCTGCTTAGGGGTTTTCCCATCCGATGAATACAGAAGTCATTTTCAAGACTCATTATTGATATTCATGGCCAGGAAAACTCACGCTATATGTCAAACGTTTTTTGATATTTTGATGTTTCAATTCTTCACGATGAATGCCCAGCTTGAATCGGATCAATCATATTCCATATCCTTATCTATCTCCAGATCTCAGTTTTCTATGACTATAGTCCTGACTCATTTCAGCTTCAGCTGGGTTCAGGCAGAAGTTATTTTCATATTTCAATTCTTCAGGACCCTCACCTTATTGTTGTCTCACATTTTTACAGTCTTTAAATCGAAATCGGCTGCTGAGATAATCTGTGCTTCATATGAAGGCACAGAAGAATTGAATCTTATTTTCTCAATATTATTTGTATCTTCTGAGTTCTTTTCCTGCAGCCTTGCATTGATATCATTATCGGAAACCCTATTTGTCAGGCTCGATAGATTATTCTTAGCATTCAATCATGTAGAATTCGAGCTAGTGGCTACGAAATTACCATTCGACAGATTATTTATGAATCAGTTAACAGTGTAATCGACACTGAATCATACCGGATTGAATATTGCCGCATTTCATCAATTGATGCTTGAGACCATGTTTTTCGTAACCCTTACAGGAAGCGCATCTTCGATATATCAAACATTCACGTATAGGTTCTTGGTTCATTGGCTCGGAAATATGACTCATGTGAATACCGTGTCATCATATACTTGACTCGATGAGAATCATGATGTGTCTCATTTGAAATTCTTAAGGTCGCTCCACTCGAATAATGTATAGGTAGGTCAATAGTGGGCTCTTGCGTAATGTGGGATTTTGCTTCATGAAGCATCTATCAGGAAATTTCAAGATCAGTCTGTTTCGTAATAATCAAGATAATCAACGATTCACACTCAAGAATTGACAGGAAAACTTCTGAGTATGCCGGTTCAGGAGATAAAATCAGCCTTATTGCTTATTGCATACGTCTGATCACCAAGATAAACGCCTGAGGATGATCAATTTCTGAAGACGATCTTATCATACTGTCAGAATAATGGCACCTTATCTCAGACTATCACCATATAGCTGGAAAGCGAGAGCGGAAGGGTGGAAGTTCAAGGGTTTGTCCTTATCATTCTGATGTTTCAAGCTCAATTCTCTCATGGATTTGTTATAGTAATCGAACATTGCTGGCACCATGGCTCAGGGGAATCGCATTGTTCAAATTGCAAATCAGAGTTCGGCCTTTGAACTATTCAGTCTCAGCAAATAGATCTTCATATGAAAGACAGTGTACAAATAGCGCTACATCATGAGCCGGGCTGTCAGTTCAATGGTCATAGATCGCATTGCTCTCATGTTTGCAGGGTTCAGTTTCAGCATGGTACACCTGGAGATCATCAGCATTGAACAGGGGCCGCTGATACACATGCGGCCTCAGCAGCATAACATCTTCATGGTCAGTATATGGATTCACAGTGTGCCCTAGTTGCATAAGACTGGCATGATACGCTAGTGTTGCAGGCGAAATAATCATCTGATCATCCAGGAATAGTTCCTCATGCGAAGTTCACCGCACAGGCTCAGCTTCCTCAAACTGTTCAGCGCGGGGTATTATCTATGAACAATGTTGCAGTGTAACTGGCTGTTACAGGTATTGTATAAGTAAAAATTCATGTAGATCCCGTCAGAGTCACCGATGTATTTGCAGTAGTATTGGTTATTACAAGCCTATAAATCGGATTGGCTCACAGATTTGATCAGACTCAAGTGAAATTGAGAACCGTACCGGCCACAACTGCGTTTAAAGCCGTTGATCCGGCATTTATGGTTAGGTTGTTGCATGATGGAACGATATTGCCAGGAATGGTATAAGTTGCATTGCAGTTCCCTCAGCTAACTCAATTGCATGACCAGCTATAGCTTGTTGTGTTTCAGTTTACGTTTTGTGTAAAATCACCCACGGGTCAAGTCTGGCATAATCAAGGTGTTGAAGCATTTATGGCTGCAGATTGGGGTCATGTAACCGATCATGCGACACAGACAGGCGGAACTATGATATTGGTACAAGTCGCGCTGCATAATGAGCCTGGCTGTCAATTCTGGGCTCCAGCATCGCATTGTTCTCCTTGTGCAGCATCAACTACTCCATCTCAGCACCACCTAGGCACTATTGTCATGCACTCTTCATCCGCTGTTAATGTTGAAACGTCAAATTTCTTATTCAAATTTCATAAATTCGTCTGCACCGGAACGCTTCATGTGAAGGGAGAATAAGTATATGCTCAGCTGAAGGCATAGGTATTATTAGATCATGTATACATCCTTCTTATCTTGAAGACAACCTGTCATATTGCCCTATCCCTATCGGAAGGAACCAGATTCGCAAGGTTCAGAGTAGTGAGATTGTTATTCCACATTGTGTAGAATGCTCCTGGGCCTGGAACATAATTCGATACCTGGACCCATCAGTTCGGCACATTCAATTTGTTGGAATCCACGAATACAGAAACCTCAGAATTGCTTGATATTATTCACTCTCAAGAAGAATTAAGCCTATCCCACAAATGCCATGTTTGATTTCAATAGATGGCAAGCGGAGGAAATGTTCACCCGTTACAGCTGGTCTGAATAGAAGAATGCGATGTTACGCTTATGGCAAATGCGCTTTCAAGTGAGAATAGACTCACCAGAAGCAATGCCATCGAATATAGTTTTTTCATGTTAATTTTTAGTTAAATTCCGCTCATTTTGCATCTTTTATTTCTGTATTTATTTTTCACTCTGTTCATCATTCGATTATCGCAGGTTTATTATTCTCAACTCAATAATAAAACACCAGGAAAATCAATAAAATTGAAGATATTATAACTAAAATTGCTTTTTTGTCCATAAATATGCATTAAAAACTAGCTCATCACGTATCGGGAACACCTGTACCCGTTCATTGTGTTCATCAAGGTGTTGTCGTATTGTTATTCGGATTTGCTCATACAGCCTCTCTTCCTTTTCCTCAAAGCATTCAAAGTGTGTAGTCTATGGTCTGTATTCAAACATTTTGAGTTTCAGTATTAGATCATTCGCCGAATGATACCGGGACTATCTTCTGCTTCTTTCCCTTAATGTCAAGAGTTATTTCTCAGAACTCAAGTCAGATTGACTCATTATTACATTCTCAATACATGAAGAATACAAAGCTGGACTTCATTTCGATTTTCTTTCAATTGATTTCAACCTTCTTATTTAGAATCAATTCCTTGAGTTTATCTGTCGTGAAATCCTTATCAGAAATCTTTTCTGTCAGGTTCGCGTTGATATGCGACAACAATGATTGCCTTACCATTTCGAAATATATTGTCCTTGATGCGAAATCATCAAGAAGAGCTTTAGTATCTGAATTTTTTATTTCGCTTTTTTTATTGTCTGCTATTGAGACAGTACCAGGAGGCATTGCATCAAGCCCTTTTGAACTGTATCTCTCTCTTCATCTTACTGCCAGATTCGTAGGTTTTCCATTCGGACCCGAAGCGACTTTATATGATCAAACCAGCGCGAATACGTTTTTTGATTCCATCGGTACCCATCATGCTGTAAGATGCTGCCTTTTGTATGTGTCCTGTTCTCCTCTTGCTGCAATAACTGCATCAGCATTCGATCATAGGAATCTTTTTGAGAGTCTTCAGAAAGCGCCTTTCCTATTAAGATCCTTCTTTCCTTCCATATTCTGAGTATCTAGCCACCAAGTTGTTTTCTTGAGTGCTGAGAGCTCTTCTCTATTCAGGGAGGCGATCAGTTTTTGCTGCTTCGCAACCGTGTCTGCTTTCGCAAGCTTTTCAGGGATTCATCTCTTATTCAATACTGCCATGATTTTATCCGTAGCGGCATCGAGTTCTTCTTGTGTATTGAATTTCCTTGTTCTTGTATAGATATCAACCATCAGTATATCTTTAAAATCAGCTAACGTTTTTGCCAATTCGAAATTGTCATTGATGAGCTTTATGTGTTCGATTACTTTTTTAGTTTCAGCTGAAGATTTCTTTGAATATTTTGCATAGTTATTCAGAAAATTAAGAAGAGCGGTCCTAGCCTCGTTCAGCTTTCATTGGCTGAGATTATATCTGAATCTGTTGTATTCCATCCAATTCGGCGAACTGCTGTCAAGCATGGTTTCATTGAATTTTGAGCTGTTAGACTTAAGATAATCATCATACATCATCCTGATCCTTCATGATTCGAATGACCTTCTCTCTGTGGTGAAAGTCTCCTCATATGTGATATATGATGTAGGAGTGTTCTTCTGAAGTGAAGCTGCAACCTCTGGCGATGAGATATCCAACTCGCTTCAAGATGTGCCTCATAGGTATAATTCGCAATCAAGGGCATCAGTTCCCAATCCTTCGTTGTAAAACATCGATCCGACCTGACCCAATACAAGCACATTGCCTTCTATTTTAAGATTCGCCTTAGCCGCGTCCGTTGCGTATATGTTCAATTTCTCTTTAAGAGCGGAGAGCGGAGAAAGCCTGTAGAATCAAGTCTTCTCATCAAAATCCATCTTCACTCATAGTTTTTCGAATTTCCTTGAGATAGCCTCCGCGTTGACTGAATGGTTTTCGCTTGATTTGAGCTCCACTGGCCTGAAATTCTTGGATTTTTCTTTTTTCAGAGAATTTTTCTCGACTGAGAATCATCCTACTATGATTGGAAAAAAGCCGGCAATGAATTGCACTCATAGTCAAATTCCTGCAAAAGTCAGTCATTCTTTATCTCATATCATTGCGCATGCCTTATCGAAATCAGATAGCTTCGATTGTTTTGCAGCACTGATGAGGGCATTTTTCTGCGCAGTCGTAAGATTATCGCTGTATCCAAGTCATAAAAGGATATTTTTAAAATCTTGCTTTATCGTGCTTTCCTCTTCTTTGTTAGTCATTTTCATATCAAGTGCGTCCAATTCGCTCAATGATTTTACTTTACTGAAAGAATTCAGAGTTTTTTCGAGCATTCATCTCTTCTGTCTGAATCATTCGCTCAGCCTTTCTTTATACTGAACTCATCAACCATATGAGAATACTCCTCAGAAGAATGTTATTCCTGCATCTCAATAAGCTCACAAGGATCTTTTCTTCATATTGAATCATTCGATTTTCGCATTTTCAACGCTCGAGTAATTTATCTGGTAATCTGCGCTTCCTATGACATATGCACCGAAAATTCAAACTCATCATCTACCTGATATGCTCAATCTGCTTGTAACATCTGTACTTTCAGATATTGAAAATCCGACTACTGGCAAGATATTTCATCCGAAGCTTCAAAGTCCTACTTCAAAATCTATTTTCCTGATGATTTCATTTGTTGAATTGTTTCAGATAACGATCAGTCATCCTGCTCATTCTTTTCATTTGATAAGGCTTCATACAAGTCATATGGCCTTGATCTTGAAGAAATTCCTGATTGAAGTTTCATCTTTTGATTTGGCATTTTCAAGCTTTGAAAGTATCTCATTTCTCTCTTTTTCCTTACCGTTATATTTAGGATCCGCCTTGACTTGAGCAATTCTCTCGTTGATGGCTTTTGTGAATTTCTCATTGAAAAGCTTATCAAGTTCGATTCAAACGCTTTCTGAAAATTTGTTTATCCTATCCAGCTGATCTTTCGTGTCTCATCATTTTGCGATATATTCGCCTATATCAAGTCAAGAAGCCGTGACTCTATAAAGTCATTTTTGGAATTGAGCCTTTAAAATAGGATTGCATTTGAGAGCGTCATATAGCTCTGCTTTTGAAGAAACCCTCAATCCTGCTCAACCTCATGTGAGGATTATCTTTGAAATAGCGGCATAGACCATGGTCTCATTATTCGCTGAGAGCAGATATAAGAGCTGTTTTTTTGAAAGAGGCGATGTCCTCTCGTCAATCGAAGAAAGATAATCGAATACCTCCGAACTTTTGAATTGCGAAATAGATTGCATCTCTCTTTCATAATCTTTGATTGTCATTCATTCAGACTTATATGCGTTCAATGTGCTTATGAAAGAAAGCTTTGCATTGTCTGCTGATATCTCCTTGAGAAGATCGTTAAGGATCTTCAGCTGCGTATTTTTTCTGGTGAAGGTAAATGTATCTGCATACCCCAGCTTTTCCCAATCGGAAAATTTCAAATCGGATTTTCACGCTGTTTTAGCCTTTATGAGAGCTGGAATAGCCAAATCTAAATCTATATCATCGAAATCTGCTGACTTAGAAAGATATTTCTTATATAATTCCAATTCATCCTTTGGCATGGAAATCTTTGTCTCGTCTACTTTTTGTCCATCTATGAATTCTATTCATTTGGACTTCTTCTTTGGTTTTGCAGGGGCAGCTTCGGCAGCTTTTGCCGGTTCTGGGGATTTTTGCGCCGGGTGGGAAAGCCCTTTTACTTTGAGAGAATCATAGTCTGAGGCCTGGACCTGGTCTATGAATGTGTTTATCTCTTTGAGATCTGTGATTGATTTGCTTAATTTTATTCAGTCTTCGTTTGCTGCCTCTATGATGAAATTGTTATCGTCGATTCTTTTCAATCCGAAATAAACGATCTTTTTGGCATCATCTCAGAAATATGCATTTCTGCTTAGCCTAACCCATTCCATTTTCTTAAGTTCACCTTCTATTTCCTGATAAACTGCAATCTCATCTTTGAGATTATTGAGTTCAGCTCTTGTAGATGCCTTTGTATAAGCTTCTTGAAGCTCTTTTGCTCAAGTCCTCTCCTTTAGAAGCCTCACGAATTCGTAAGCGCTCTGGATCTGTTCTGGAGTAGGCTTGTTAGCAGTATCCCTAAGTCTGTTCTTAATTGTCTGAAGATGAGCATTCAACTCAGAATATTCTTGGCTTTTTTCAGCCAAATTAAACATCTCTTCAATTGATGATGGTCTTTTATTATCGGACATAAAAATATAAGTTAATAAAAATAGTTAAACTAATCTTAACACATATTTTTCTTAAATGCAAAAATCCGGAGAATTTAAAAAAAGAGAGCAATGGTTTGCTCTCTTTTTCGTTTTAAGGTTTCAGTTTATCAGGATTATGCCTTTTTTCTGAATTTCAATAGTCAGAAACTAAGCACTAGGGCAACTAGTATAAGTATAAGCGATTCTGGTCCGGTCTTAACTTGAGTCACTTCTTGTGGAGTTACAGGAACTGGAGTTACTGGTGCTGGAACTCATGCATAGTATGCAACACATTCAGTGTGCACTTTTGCTGCGGATTCTTTTGCAGTAGCATCAGTATCGTGATAATTTATTGTGAATTTAAGAAGTCATGTAGCCTCTCATTCTTTCTTGTCTGTAGACTGAAGAACATATGCAGCCCCTAGGTCTGATTCTAGGAATCAAGTCATTTTACCTCATTCTAGCAAGAATTCTTGTTTACCGCTTCCTGTTGCAGAGTCTGTCCAAGTCAATTCTTCTGAATATTTCCAGAATTTTTCTGGTTCCTGTGGGTTTGACCCCCAAACTCAACCTAAGCTGATAAGTTCTGGGAATTTTTGCTCATCCTTATAGATGACTTGTTCAGTCGTGTTAGGATTTGTCCAGCTATCAGTCAATCATGTCACTTTTTCACCAACAGCCTTTTTACCTCAGTCAAAACATTGATTACATGCATTTTGAGTGAAAAAATCTTTATCACATGCAACTTCAACATAATTTCCTATTCAACCTTTAGGGGCAATCACAAGCTCTTTTCCTCCGGCATTAAGATCTGCCTCAGCTCAAGAATCGGCTAGAGCAGCATCTTCGTCTCAGATTGAGTCAGCATCCAGCCCAGCTTCAGCGTCCACGCCAGCGTCATCAGCTGCTACCGTTTGCGTACCTCATGTTTCTGAAGCTCATTTTTCAGTCGTTTCAGCAGCAAAAACAGATGTTAGTCCAAGTATCAAAAAAATAGCCGTTAAAGCCTTTATTTGTGACTTCATAAATTATAAAGTTAGATAATTAAAAATAGTGACTTTTCGTGTGAGATTTTAGTTCTTTTCCCTTGTTTGTCAAAGAAATGTTGAAAAAATCTTTGTCAAAATGTGATAATTCCATATAATAACTAGGATATAGGTGAGTTTATTGCTCTAAATAGAGCCAAAATGGGTAATTCAGTTGACACTTTGATAAAATTATTCAGCCTATAGGCTTTAATTGAGCTTTTATAATTAATTATAATTTCTGATATGTTATCTAACCTAAAACAAGATCTGCGCAAAGTCGAAGAACATCTGCAAAATGAATTTGCAAAATTGCAAGTCTGAAGAGCAAACCCTAGCCTGATTGAAGGCGTGCACATAAGTGTTTACGGATGAGTTCAGCCGCTAAAGAATGTCGCTTCAGTATCAGTCCTCGATTCTCAGACATTGAGCATCCAACCATGGGACAGGAGCCTTATCAGGGATATCGATAAGGGGATTTCCGATGCCGGACTGGGATTGAATCCTCAGAATAACGGCGAAACCATCATGATCAAGATACCCATGCTAACAGAAGAGAGGAGAAGGGATCTGGTGAAGTTCGCAAAAAAACTTTCTGAAGAATGAAAGATCGCGGTCAGGAACGTAAGGCAGGATTACATCAAAAAGATAAAGAGCGCCGAGACTGCAAAGGAGATTAGCGAAGATATCTCAAAATGATACGAGAAGGATCTTCAGAAAGCAATAGACGAAGAAATAGAGAAAATCGAGAAAATGCTCAAGCATAAAGAAGAAGAGATTATGAAAGTATAATCACAATTTATAAATCATAATCAGAAATTGAAAAGAATAATCTACCCTCCCTTTTTAGAAGCGGAGGGTTAAAACCGGTATTAACCTTATGGACATGTTCAAATTAGAGCCTAGCAAGACATACATAAATACCTGAAATTCATTTTCAAGGGTATTGTTGATCTGAGAAAACATCAAGAGTAAGAATCTTGCTGTTTTTGACACAAAAGAAGAACTCGTCAAATTTTCAAAAATATGGGAATTCTCTTTCGGATACAGCCCGAATCACATTGAGGAATTGGAGGAATTCATCTGATTCTTATGTGAAGAAGGGTGAATGTTCCTAGTCACAAAAGAACTATTCTCCAAGTCGTGAATGAATAGATATGAAATGGAGAAGAATACATTAAAGCTGAAAAGGTGAGAGAAGTTTGATTTCGATGCTGCCGTCAAGATGCTTATCGATTTCGATTGGCGCTATTCTGCGCATCTTTCACAAAGGTGAACCTACAACAAGGAATGAGACATCATCAATATCTCAACTTATTTCAATGGGAACACGGCGAAGATAAGCTTCTTCTGAGATGAGATAGACGAAATACTCATCATAGACAGCCACGATGCATGAAAGATAAGAAAACTTGACAGCATCACCTTGCATAACCTTAATCTCTCCTCATTCGAAAGCAAAAAAACCATTATGGACAACTTAGACGATATGATGTCAAAGGCGAAATCCAGATTCAATACATATCTGATATGAATCGACTTCTGGGAATCAAAAGACGAATTCAATAATATCACCGATAGCACTGTTCTGACAAATCTGCCGCAAAATGATGCGATAGATGTCTGAATCGGAACGCCCGGCATATCAAGTGTGCAGGAGCTCCTGATTATGCTTTGAGATAAAAAGTCCGAGAAGACAATCTATACGAAGAACAAGAGGACCTTAACGAATTTCATCGAATACAATAATATAGAATCCGATATCAAGATTGTGGAAATTCCAGAAAAGATGCGCTATCTGGAGAGCTTCAAGGTATGAAACAAGATCTGCATATGCGATGATATACTGTCTGACATATTCATCAGGAAGAGATCCAAGAAAAGCGTCGCGAAGAGCTTTGACCTGCTTCTGGAAATCAGGCCCTGAGATTATATCGTCCATATCGATCATTGAATCTGAATATTCAAGCAGATAATCCTGAAGGATCTTTCCTGAATGAAAAGGGAATACATAGAAATAGAATATAGGGAGAACGACAAGCTCTTCGTTCCCATAAGCGAACTTCATAGGGTGAGCAAATATATCTGAGAAGATGGTCCTAAGCTTTCCAGGCTCAACTCGACAGAATGGCAGAAGATAATCAAATCCACAGAAGTGGAAGTCGAGAAAATCGCAAAAGAGCTGCTAGAGATATATGCAAAAAGAGCAATGGTAAGCTGATATGCTTTTTATTCCGACGACAAGAAGGAACATCTTTTCAAATCTAGCTTCCCTTACAAATACACGTTCGATCAGGAAAATGCAATAAAGGAAATATTATCGGACATGGAGCTCGTAAAGCCCATGGACAGATTGCTTGTCTGAGATGTCTGATTCGGTAAGACGGAAGTTGCCATGAATGCAATCTACAGGAGCTTCATTAATTGAAAACAGTCGGCATTCATCTCGCCATTGGTAATCCTCGCATATGAGCATTATGATTCATTATGCAAAAGATTTGCGGATTTCGGCGTACGTGTCGAAGTCATGTCCAGAATCACGTCTGCAAAGGAAGAAAAAAGCATCCTCGACCGCCTCAAAAGATGAGAAGTGGACTGCATAATATGAACTCACAGGCTTCTGAGCGAGGATGTGAAATTCAAAAACCTATGACTTGTAGTGATTGATGAAGAGCACAGATTCTGAGTCATGGATAAGGAAAAACTCAATAAGATGAGAGCTAATATCGATATCCTATCATTATCGGCCACCCCTATCCCAAGAAGCCTAAATTTTGCCCTGAATTGAATAAAGGACATATCGATAATTTCAACGCCGCCACCGAAAAAACAGCCGATCAAGACAATCGTATCCAAATGGAACGACGAGCAGATCTCGCAAGCCATAAGAAAAGAATTCGAGAGATGATGACAGGTGCTTTTCATCCATAACAGAGTAGCAACCATAGAGTCGGTGAAGCATTATCTGGAAAGGCTTCTCGGCAAAAAGACAAGGATCGCAATAACGCACTGACAGATGAACTGAATCGAAGTCGAAAACAGGATCATAGATTTCAAGAATCAGAAATACGATATACTCTTGTCCACTACAGTGATAGAGAATGGCGTAAATTTCTATAATGCGAACACCATAATAATCGATGAGGCTGATACTTTCTGACTTTCTCAGCTGCACCAGCTGAGATGAAGGGTCTGAAGATGATCCACAGAAGGGCACTGTTATCTCGTCTACAGAAAAGAGAATGTACCCGATGATGCGAAGAAAAGGCTCATAACGATAGTAAACAATACACACTTATGAGCCTGATTCGAAATCGCCATGAGGGATTTGGAGATAAGATGAGCCGGCGATATACTGTGAATAAAGCAATCATGAAAATCCAAGGAGACTTGAATAAGCCTATATCTGAAGCTGCTGGAAGATAAGGTCGAGGAATTGAAGACATGAGAAAAGAGGGTGAATCTGAATTGCCAGATCGAGCTTAATATCTCATACTATATCTCAGAGGATTTCTTCTCCTCAGAAGCCGATAAGCTGCACTTCTTCAGGAATATAGAATCGATTGAGACTCTTGAGGATCTGGATTTCGCATATAAGACTTTCATTGAGTGAAACGATAAGCTGCCACAAGAATTTGAAAATCTTTTCATTTTGCTCAAAACACGGATAATCCTGTCCCCTTATTGAGTCAATTCGCTAAAGAAGGTATGACAGAGCTATATATTCGAATTCGACAAGAACACTTCTGTCGAAAAGATAAGAGAATTCTTGGATACTTTTGACCGATGAAGGGATTTTGCGCTTATCACCGTCCATAAAATGAAAGTCGAAACTAAGATGTTCAAGAATGATTTGGAATTTCTGAAGGATATACTTAAAACAATATAGAGCATAAAGAGATTAACCATTTTTTGACACAACAAAAAATATATGCTATAGTCCTAACATATTATAAAATAAATATAAAAATATGTTAGAGCTAAACTTAACCTGACTGCAGATAACAAACACTGCTCAGGATATCAGTGAAGAAAAGATAACACAGGAAGAAGAGGCTATATCCATAATCCAGGAATCTCCTACTGCACCAGAAGTTGCTCCTCTTGGAAAAGCTGCTGAGTCAAAGCCGAAACTGAGCCTGAGCCTGAATTCTCTAATGTGAAAACCTGAGCCTCAGGTTACAGAACCCGAAATCTTAACGCAAGATGATCAATCCGATAAGACCATCTCTGACACCCCTGCTGAAGCGGTTGGCGATACAATCGAAAGTGTAGTATCTGAGGATCAGGAAATGATATCAGATGCAATTCCTGAGACAATATCCGAAAAGACCGAAGAGATTAAAGAAGAAAGCTCTTCTATCCTATCGATAACCTCGCTCAAAGAGACGGAAGAAGGGATAAGGAATGAGGCTGCGGAAGAGGTGAACAGAAAAAACGCACTAATCGCTAAAGAAAAAGAGCCAGAGGAAGAGAAAAAAGAATTCTTTCCAGGCTTTAATGCGCTTTGAGACTTCGGTAACGAAGATATCTTGGGGCTGAATAAGAAAGAGGACGACTGAATTCAATGAGAATCAGTAAGCATTTTTAAACCCAAAGAAGAAGAGGTTCCTGTCGCAGAGATAGTTGATGCTCCAGTAGAGCAGGTCATCCAAGTTGCCGAAGAGCAACTAGTAGCTACGGAAGTTGCCGAAGAGGATGCAAGCCTTCTGTTGCTAGACACGGCTTCTGCACAGCCGGAAACCAGTTCAGAGCCGGTAATTTCACAGAATCCGGAAGAGATAAAGGAAGAGTTGTCTAAAAAGAGGCTTTTTGCCTGATTGGAGCCATTCAAGAAAAAAATTCTCATATATTCGGTAGCGATATTGACAATATGAAGTGTTTCAATTACCTGATTCATGACATTCAATAGGGCACCCGACATCAAAGCCAATATAAATGAGATCAAGTTGCCACCGATTAAATTCAAGGAATGAGTTGATTTCAATATAATAAAGAATGTGAAGAAGAATATCAAGAAGACTAATCCGTCTGTTGTTGTGACGGGATCAGGAGAAACCATTGCAGCTCCAGTATCTGGGTTGCCAGGCGGAGAGCCCATGAACGCTTCAGGCGGGCAGCCAGAATGAATGATGCCCCCTCCTCCTGCTCAGGAAATAGCGCCGCCTAGTTGAATTTTTCCTGCGCCCCCTCCTGCAAATTAACTTTTATCATCTCTTCCGAGTGCTCGGAAGAGATTTTTTTTGATTTCGCGAGAAAAATATTATACTGATGCCCTAGTAAAATAACGAAGCAAAATGAAAAGAAGCAATATATTCCTGTTCACGTGAGAAAACGCCATTTTCCTGAAAAAAGATCTGGATAAGTGGGTTTCGAGGTTTTCTCAAAAGTATTCTGAATTCAATATATCGCGGATAAATAAGGACAATCTCGACAAAATCAACCTAGAGCAAGAGCTCACGTCTCCGCCTTTTTTCTCAGAGCATAGGCTGATAATTCTGGACGGCATCCCCTCGCCTACGCCTGTAAGGAAAGACACGGAAGAGGCTGAAGCCACTCCCAAGGAGAACAATGCAGACATCCTGATAGAGAAGATTCTTGATAATATCCCGGACTCGAATTTTGTCTTGTTCGTGAGCCCTGCGCCTGATGTCAAAAAAAGCCTTTATAAGAAGATAGCCTCAATTGCGAATATCAAGGATTTCCCGAATCTGAATGAGCGCGAAATAAGGGAATATATAAGGTCTGAACTCCTGTGAATTGATAATGAAGCCATTGCCAGACTTATAGAATACAAATGAATAAATCTTGAAAAGATAGAGAAAGAGATAGATAAGCTCTCTCTGTTCAGATTCCACGACAGAATCACAGCTGGCGATATCGAGAAGTATGTCGTGCCCGAGATAGAAGTATCAGTATTCCAGTTCACTGACAGGATTTTTGAACTTAACTTCACAAAGGCTCTCACTAGCCTCAAAATCCTTCTTGGCAATGAAAAAGCCGAACCGACAATCGCGGCCATCATGACCACCATAAGGAAATACCTTTTCGCCCTTTATCTCAAAAGGAACAAAGTTTCCGATAAAGACATAACTGATTCGGTTAAAATGGCTCCTTTTGCCTATCAGAAGATTGTCAAGTATTCGAAAAATGAAGGGATAATCAGAAGATTCTATGAAAAAATGTGCGAAATCGACTTGAAATCCAAGACAGGCGAACTGATGCTGGATTCCGAAGATGGCCCTGTTATGGCAATAGAAAAAGTGATTTTAGATTTGAAAAATACAAAAAATACCATACAATAAACCCGCTTTAAAACTTAATGAAAAATTATGGCAAATAAAAAAGACAGCTCCGCTCCTGTAAAAAAAGTAAGGAAGACTGCAGCTCCGGTCAAGTCTGTCGCAAAGAAAGAAAAAGTTGCCGTTTCTGAGGTTATGACTGAAAATGTGCCTAGAGATGAGATTGATGCTATCGATATGACTCAGATTGATGAGATAATGCAAGAAAGGGGACCTAAAAGAAATTGATTGGCTGTTTTCTGACTGATATTTTTTGTTGCAGCCTGCGCTGCATTGCTATATTATATCCTCTCTCAGGGCGTTCCTAATTCCGGAGATCCATATGCGCAGAAGAACACCACTCCTATAACTAATTCCGGAGTCCTGGAAAATATCGCACCGATAGACAAGGACACCAAGGCTGCGAATTGAAATACAATCAAAGTTGATTATGTGGGGAAACTCGAAGATGGAACCGTATTCGATTCTTCACTTGAGGAATTCGCTAAGAAAACCAAAAATTACAAAGCCGATTCGGCAAGGAATTATGAGCCGCTTGAATTTACCGTCTGACAATGACAAATGATAAAATGATTCGACGAATGAGTCGTCTGAATGAAGGTTGGCGATAAAAAAACCCTTACCTTAGGTCCGAAAGATGCATACGGGGAAGAATACAACAAGCAAAGCGTGGAAACAAAATATCTTCAGGATAGCTTTGACCAGGAAGTTCCTGCAGAAAGCTTCAAGGATGTTATCTCTAGGGAGTTTCCGAAAGAAATGCTTGGTGACAAGGCTGATGCATTGAAGGTATGAGAAGAGATAGAGAACTGATGAATAAGCTGAAAAGTGACTGCCATAACAAGTTCTGGTGTTACGATTGAAATAAAGAACACCCAAAATCCATTTTCAGGGAAAGAGATAAAAGTATGAGCGAGAGCTGAATACCAATGAAACGGAATAGTGATAAAATCAATAGGAGACAAGATGATCACAGTGAATATCGAGAATAAGCAAAATCCGTTCTACGGCAAAAAGCTAGTTGCCTGACTGACAGGAAAACTGCCTAATTGACAGGAAGTGAGAATAGAGAAGATATGAGAGGAAAAGACTGATTTGGAAATAAAGAATACTCATGAATTGGCATGAAAGACTCTTATTTTCGACATTGAACTTAAAGAGATAGTAAAATAATGAAATTCCACATAATCACAATTTTCCCGGATTCTTTCAAAAGCTATTTTGAGGCCAGCATCCTCAAAATAGCACAGGAGAAGAAGGTATTCATTCCCGTAATCTATAATCTTTGTGATTATTCTGTAGTGAATACAAGGCGGATAGACGACAGGCCTTTCTGATGATTGCCATGAACGATATTTTCACCCGAGCCTCTTGCTGCCGCAATAGATTCTATAATTGAAAAGAACTGAAATCTTGAAGTGATATATCTTTCCCCGAGGTGAAAAGTCATAAATCCAGCACTACTGGAGAAATTTGCCCGAAGCGAGAAGGATTGCATCCTTATCTGCTGACATTATGAGGGCATAGACCAGAGAATCATTGACCATTATAAGATTAAGGAGATATCCATCTGAAAATATGTACTGACAAGCTGAGAGCTCGCAGCAATGGTACTCATAGATTGAATCGTAAGGCTGATTCCCTGAGTTATCAGCGATGAATCCTTAAAAGAGGAATCATTCAGCTTAGGGCTGCAAGGGAAAAAAGAATATCCTCAATACACAAGGCCTCAGGAATGGAGATGAAGAAGAGTGCCCGATGAGCTCATAAGCTGAGATCCGAAAAAAATAGTCGCTTGGAAGAAAAAATTCTTATAATTTAATATTCTAAATATGGATATTGTAAATAACATAATGGACACTATCATCAACAGTTACAATTATATTATATCGAATATGACTTTCAATGCAGTTATCAAATTCGTGATATTGTATTTTTTCATCCTGTGGTGAGCCTTTATCATCTGGATTGTCAAAGATATAACAAACCGCACGACGAATGTTTTCTTGCAGGTATTATCCATACTCATAGTCATCTTGCTTACGCCTATCCTGGGTTTGCCGATATACCTTCTCATGAGACCGAGAACGACAATATTCGAAAAATATTATGAGGAGGAGGAACTTTCGGATGAAGCGATATTGGAAGAAGATTCCGACTCAGCCGAGTGAGAGAAATTCCCATGTCCGAAATGCAGCAAATCAGTGAAAGACAACTTCAAATATTGTCCTTACTGCGAATTCAAATTATATAAAGATTGCTCTAAATGCGGCAAGGAATTGAGATCAGATTGGAAAATCTGCCCATATTGCTGAAATCATGAGATTTCCGAAAAAGTCAAAAAGGAATGAACCAAGGTTGATGTGGAAAGAATTGAGAAGAAGCGCAAACAGACAAAACAAGATATCCTTGCTCAATTGTGAGATTAAACCAAAAAAGAAACCCCTGCGCAGGGGTTTCTTTTT
>AMFJ01026096.1_pt1 | contig 16887 bp, 17 predicted proteins | sample 427208 | NCBI WGS metagenome assembly AMFJ01 (sample SAMN02954298, study PRJNA114691) | groundwater metagenome | biome: aquatic; feature: subsurface aquifer; material: sediment; isolation source: subsurface aquifer sediment | place: USA: Rifle, CO | collected 2008-08
CCAAGGAAATCCTCAAACTCCTTGAACTCAAGGACCTCTCTTTTCAATCTGATCTCGAAAAAGACGCGACTGGGCAGATGGGGTTGTTTGAAAAGCCTGATTCCAAGCTGGTGCAAAAAATCAAGTTACTGGATCTGGATAAACTCTCACCGCTCGAAGCCCTGACCTTTTTGCACGAGCTCAGGCAGGAGATATGAAGGGCTTTGGGGTGTCCTTGATAATGGGATGATGTAAGAAAATAGGGTTTTTGATGTGATGAAATTTTACTTGTAAGGAAGGCACTACTTATGACCGAAGCCGAATGGACCGACGAATTGCTCTACAAGAAATATGACCTAACGATGGACGAGATCGCCTTTATCGAATCAGAGATCCGTCTGATGGAGGCAAGCGATGAGTAAAAAAACGATCCGAACCATCGAATTAAAAGACTATTCGAGCGCCATCAGAAAAATAAAAGACGCCATTTTACAAAGCCGCTACACGGCAGCGGCACTTGCCAATCGGGAGTTGCTTTCTCTTTATTTTTCTGTGGGCCGGTATGTTTCTGAAAATACCCGTAACCGCTTGTGGGGCACTGGTGCCATAGAAGTCATTTCTGAAAGGCTACAGCAAGAACTACCAGGTCTTAGAGGATTTTCCACAACAAACATTAAAAACATGCGACTCTTCTATGAATCTTGGGAAGATTTTCTTCCAAATCGTCAGTTGACAACTGACGATTTGCGGGGAGAGCTTTTTACTCGCGTAGGTTTTACTCATCACATGGAAATTATCCTGAAAGTAAAGGGGCAAAACGCCCGACTGTTTTATGTTGAACAGTGCGCTACAGGTTTCTGGAGTGTTGAAAAATTGAAATACCACATCAAAGAAAATTTGTTCTCGCAAAAAGGTGCGTTGCAGAACAATTTTACAAAAACGATACCCGACCAGACGTTTCGAGCGAAAACGCTTCACGCTTTCAAAGGCGAGCTGTTGCTCGATTTTGTCAACATAGAAGACCCTGACGAAGAACCTGATGAACGGGTTTTGGAACATGCCATTGTCAACAATATCAAAAAGTTCATTATGGCACTCGGTTCGGATTTTAGTTTTGTTGGTAACCAATACCGGCTACTTGTAGATGGCAATGAGTTTTTTATAGATCTGCTTTTTTTTAATCGGAGACTCCAAAGCCTGGTTGCCTTGGAACTTAAAAAAGGAAAATTCAAAGCCGAGTATGCAGGGAAAATGAACTTTTATCTGTCAGCGTTAGATGAATTGATAAAAATGCCCCACGAAAACCCTTCAATTGGTATCATTTTGTGCAAAGAAAAAAATCATAAAATCGTTGAGTTTTCATTTCGAGATACTAGCAAACCTATGGGAGTGGCTCTTTACAAGACGTCAGCAAAACTTCCCGCACAATACAGAAATATTTTGCCGGACGCTGAAAAACTGAAAAGACTTTTATAAGATATCATTATGAGCAAAGAATTTTTCCCACCACGCCCACAATCAAAGCCAATTATCTACGCCTATGAGGTCACCAACCCGCAATATGCCGGTTTGCTCAAAGTGGGATACACCACGGTTGATGTGCAGACCCGCGTGGCACAACCATATTCAATACTGAGGAATTTATTGCTAAATAAATAACTGTACTCTCAAATACCTGAGAGCAGAACTATGAACCAGTTGACCCCCTTCACCAGACACCTTTTGGGAGATGATCGTTTGAAGCAACTGGTGTCCCCCTTTGTCGTGAGTGGCGAAGACGTGACCACGCAGGCTTTGGCGTATCTGCAAAACAGCCACCGCGTGGTGACTGAGCTGATGCAGAAAGATGTCTCTCCGCTGGATTTGCACCGCCTGCGCTCCCTGATGATGGACGAACTCATTCGCGGGTTATGGCAGTATTTTTCATCTCAGCCAGATTCGCGATCCGTTGTGGAACAAACCTCTTTCGCCCTCATGGCCACAGGTGGGTATGGCCGCGAGGAGATGTCGCTCTTGTCCGACATCGATTTGCTGTTTGTGGTGCCGTCACATCGATCGGATCATTATCAGCAGTTGGCCCAAAAACTCTTGTACGTCTTGTGGGACCTCAAGCTCGATGTGGGGCACGCTGTACGCACATTTGACGAGACCCTGCAATACCTGCATGACGATCACACGATCTTCACGGCGCTGTTGAATTTGCGTTTGATTGTGGGTTCTGCCAGCCTGTTTGAAAACCTGCTTTGCCAGCGTGACGAAGCCCTGCAGGACCTGGCTGTCAAACGGCGGATTTTTCTGGCCAAATATGATGAGCGGCAGGTGCGACTAAAAAAATTCGGTGATACGGTTTATCTGCTGGAGCCCCACATCAAGGAAGGTGAGGGCGGACTCAGGGATTTGCAGCTCATTCGTTGGATGGCTCAGATCGTTGGTGTGGGCAGCGATTATTCATGTTTGTGTGAGGCAGGCTTTCTCGATGGTGTTGCCCGGGACCAATTGCAGTTGTCACTTTGCTTTCTGCTCACGATCAGAAACAAGCTCCATGCCGTGCTTGGTCGCAAAAGCGATCAAATCACCTTCGATGCCCAGATTATCCTCGCCAAAGAACTGGATTTTGAAGACGACGCGGTTGTTCTGGGGGTCGAAAAATTCATGCAGGCCTATTACACCGTGGCCTCACAGGTGAATCGGCACGTTAAAACGCTCATCCAAAAATTGGCTTCCCCTTTGGGGCTGGGCCTCGCGCCGACGCAGTCACAGATCATCGATCAGGTGTTGGATGATCATTTCTGTATCAAAGAGGCACAGATTGCCGTGCGTGATGACGATGTGTTCGAGAAAGACATCACACACTTGATGGATGCGTTTCTGCACGTGCGTAACACGGGTCTTGATCTTCACTTTGGGACTTGCGAGCAGATCGCGAAGGCCTTGCCCCACATCACGGATGATTTTCGTGGTGATGAAAAGATCGGGGCTCTGTTCAGGGAGTTGGTGAGTTCCCCCCACGCGTTGGGGCACACCTTGTTGGCCATGCACGATGTTCATTTTCTGGATCATTTCATTCCGGAATTCAAAAAGATCCGCAATCGCATGCAACACGATTTATATCACTTGTACACAGTCGACACGCACTCCCTGTTTGCTGTGAACGAGGTTTCCAAATTGGCGAGTGAGCCTCAGTACGCGCAGGGCTTCGCGACGTATCACCAGGCGTATCATCAAGTGACGCGCAAAGACTTGTTGCATCTGGGTTTGCTGTTCCATGATATCGGCAAATCAGAAGAGGGTAATCACGCGGAACAGGGGGCGCAGATTGCCGACCGTATCATGCAGAGGTTGGGGTATTCCGAGGCGGAAGCGATGGTCGTGGAGTTTCTGGTGAAGTCTCACCTGATCATGTCGCATTTGTCACAGCGACGCGATTTACAGGATTTGCGCATGATTAGCGAGTTTGCCCAGGCCATCAAAACCCAGGACAATCTGAGGATGCTGTTTTTGCTCACGTGGGCCGATATCCGTGCCGTCAATACCGATGCCTGGACAGAATGGAAGGATACGCTCCTGCAATCTCTGTTTAAGAAAACCAGCGAATGTTTTTCCGAACAGCCCTCTTCTGAGGATTTGTACAAACAGAAAGTGGCTGATGTGCGAAGGTCGGTTTTGAGCCGGATGCAGGGTAAGCTGGAGACGGGTCTGCTGGAAATATTTTTACAGTCCATCTCTCCACGTTATGTGCTGGCGCATTCCGATGAGGAGATTGAAGGGCATTTTCGGCTGATTTCTGAGCACGACGACAGTCAGTTGTTGTTGGTCGAAAAGGAAATTCAGGACAACACGATGAGCGAAATTCTGGTTTACACACTTTCCAACCCGCGCGTGATCCCGCTGGTCACAGGGGCATTGCTCTCCCTGGGCATCAACATCATGACCATGGAAAATTTCATGCTCTCCGATGGGCATGTGCTCATCAAGCTCAGGATCCAGAGTGCCGGAGGGCAAAGCCTGTATCGAGTGGGACTGGTGGAGCCTTTGCGGCAGAACCTGTATGGCGTTTTTTCAGGCAAGTTTCGCATCGACGAGCTCATCAAGAAACGGCGGAAGGCGGACTTCATGGTCAAGAAACCGGTGCAGCAGGCGGACACCCAGATCACCATCGATAATGATGTGTCTGCCTATTACACCGTAATTGATGTGCTCACACACGATCGTTTGGGCCTCATCTACGACATCGTCAGCTGTTTGGCTGGTCAGGGATGTTATGTGGAGCTGTCCAAAATATCCACCAAAATCGATCAGGTGGTGGATACCCTGTACCTCAAAGACATTTTTGGTCAGAAAATTACATCACGAGAAAGACTCGACGAGATCAAAAAAGTTCTCTATGATGTGATCGACGGAAAAATCACATGACGACCTTATTAATCATAGCCCTCATCATCATCGTTGTTTTCATTGTGCTGTTCTACCATCGCGATCGTCTGTACATGAAAGAGGATCTTAAGGACGTGGTGTCTGAGGACATGCGCAAAAGACTCAACATGAAAACCGCGGATGCGGTTGCCTTCGAAAACAACCTCGCCAAAATCAGCCGCAAGAAGCCACTGTCCCAAAAAATCGCGAATGAGTGGGACGAAATCACCGCGCCTTAAGGCATATCGTCAATCCCAGTTATTTGTTGACATCATTCGAGATGTTCCCTACTAGGGGTCTTTGTGATAAAGGCAAGTGATTGCCATGGATTAGGCTTTTTTTTGGGTGACTACTTCTTGCCCAACTTGTTGAAATTAAACAGAGAATTATAGGCAGGATGCAAACAAGAATCGTCAAATTATGCAAGCACAAGGGTTGTACCAATGCCGCAACCACCATGGGGTATTGCCGTTACCATTATTTAAAAAATTGGAAGAAAATCAAGGACATTCAAAAAAAGAAGGCCGTTAAGAACCTCAACAAGTACATTGACCACATCATGCACAAGAATCCCGATGGGTACATGGATTCCATTCGTGAGGACCTTCGCAATCAGGATCAGTTTGTGAAGAAAGCCGAGGGTTATTTTTCGGAAGACGACTTTCACGATGTGATGGACGAGTTGGGCAGTGATGATGTGGATAGAATCATCGACTCGATCAAAATAGATGATTCATATTAATATTCTATTTCTATCCAAAAAACAAATATCAAACAGGTTTTTGGATAAGCTTCAGTGAAAAAAGCCTACATCCGCACATTTGGTTGTCAGATGAATGAGCACGATAGCCGTCAGATGCTCTCACTATTGGCAGAGCTGGGTTACGAGAAAACGCAGGAGGTGACTGAGGCGGATATCATCGTGCTCAATACCTGCTCCATTCGCGCCAAGGCCGAACACAAAATATATTCTGAACTGGGCCGTCTGCGACCTCTCAAAAAAACCAATCCCCAACTGATCATCTGCGTGGCTGGTTGTGTCGCGCAACAGGAAAAGCAGAAATTATCAAAGCGTTTTCCCCTTATCGACATCATTCTGGGACCGGATCAGATTGGCACCTTGCCCTCATTGGTGCAACAGCGACTATTAAGTTCATCCGAGCAGGAGCACTGCGTCTTGTGTCATACGAATTTAAAAGAGGACGGGGATTATTCTTTTTTGAACGTCCTGCCCAGCGCCGGTGATGTCCCCGTCAAATCTTTTGTGAACATCCAGAAAGGCTGTGACAATTTCTGCGCGTATTGCATTGTGCCGTATGTGCGTGGACGCGAGTCGTCACGCCCCCCGCAAGACATCATCGACGAAATCAACAAACTGACCGAGAGGGGAGTGAAGGAAGTCACTCTGTTGGGCCAGAACGTGAACTCTTACGGACTCAAGGAAAAGCTGGGCATTTCTTTTCCCGCGCTGTTGGAGGCGATTGCCAGGCAAACATCCCTCAAACGATTGCGTTTTGCCACCAGTCACCCCAAAGATGTGAGCGACGAGCTGATCGCGCAATTTGCGGTGAACCCCATCCTTGCGCCCCAATTTCACCTGCCTCTGCAGTCAGGCTCCGATCGCATCCTCAAGCTCATGAACAGGCACTATTCGCAGGAACAATATTTGGGGCTCGTTGCCAAACTCAAAAAGGCTGTCCCGCACATTAATTTTTCTACGGACTTGATTGTGGGGTTTCCTTCCGAAACGGATGACGACTTGCAACAAACCCTCGAAGTCATGCGTCAGGTGGGGTACACGCAGACCTACTCATTCGTGTATTCTCCCAGACCCCACACCACAGCGGCCCATTTGCCCGATGATGTGCCTTTGCAGGAAAAGGCCCAGCGGCTGAAAACACTGCAGGAGCTGGATCGGGAGGTTGTGAGCCAACTCAATCAAAAGGATGTGGGCACGGTTCAATCGGTGCTGATGGAAGAATGCCGGGGTCAGGAGCCGCACCCCTATTTGGGAAGAACCCCGGGACACAAGGTGATTCACTTTAGCACCACCAAAAAAATTTCGCCGGGTAATTTTGTTGACGTGCGCGTGACACGAGCCAACCCCCATTGCCTTTTTGGGGAAACTGTTTAGTCTCTTGTATTTTGGAATTTGATGATTTATGTGATTCGGACTGGCGAACCACCACGAGATTTGAGGGAGCACACGACATGAGTGATTTAATCAAAATGAATGTATCAGGACTCACAATAGATCCTTTTACGAACATGCCCATCGTGATTTTGAAGGACGAAGAGGGCACATTGGCACTGCCTATCTGGATTGGCCTCATTGAGGCCTCTGCTATCGCCACGGAAATCGAAAAGATCGCGCTCTCCCGGCCGATGACCCATGACCTCATCAAGACATTGCTCGAAAAGTTGCATGCCTCGGTCCAACGCATTGAGATCACCGATCTCATGGACAACACTTTTTTTGCCCTGATTCATTGCCAGAGTCTGAACAACCAGTTTTCTCTCGATTGCCGCCCGTCCGATGCGATCGCAGTGGCGCTCAGGACCAAATCAGATATCTACGTTGACCGCAAAGTGATCGAAAAATCACGAAAACTGGAGGGGGTCCATCAATCAGAAGATCAGCTCAAATCCCAGAAATGGACAGAAATTCTGGAGAATCTGGAGCCAGAGGATTTTGGGAAGTATAAGATGTGAGCTTTGAAGCTGATTTCGATTCACGAGAAGTCATATGATTCAAGACCATTTTTGGTTAACCTTTGGCCCCTTATTTTTTGTTAACGCGTTCATCGTGGTTTCGTTGGTTGTTTTTATTGTTATCTCACGTCACCGACCCAAAACTGCCGAGATCGAGGAACGCCACTCCTCCATCATCCTCAACAAATGGATTCGGGAATTCTGGATGTGGTTGTTGGAACCCATTTTCCGTTTTTTCATTTTTTTTCACATCAGCCCCAACGCCATTTCCATCACGGGTTGTGTGGTGGCTATTTTTTCGGCCGCGGCCTTTGCGGTCGGTCATTTTGGTTTAGGAGGATGGCTTATGGTTTTGGGGGCCAGTCTTGATTTTTTTGATGGCCGCGTGGCTCGCGCGACCAATCGTTGTACTCAGGCAGGGTCCTTCATCGACTCCTGTCTGGATAGGGTGTCCGAAGGACTGACTCTGACGGGGCTCGCCTTTTTTTATCGTGATTCATTTATTTTCTGGGTCGTCATGCTGGCCTATCTGGGTTCCATGCTCACCAGTTACACCAAGGCAAAGGGCGAAACCATGGGGGTTGCGTATTCTGGCGGCATGATGCAAAGACCGGAACGCATAGCTTACCTTGGAGCAGGTGGCATCCTGGCCCCCGTGTTCGCTTACGCATTATTCCCCCTTCTATTCCCTCGTTTCCCACAGCTGACCTTATTGGGTCTTGTGGGCTATGTCTATCTGATCCCATTGTTTTTTGTGACGGTACTCAGCAATGTCGCCGCCCTGAACAGAATGATTAATATCATGAGAATACTGGACAAACAGAAAGTTACAGGGTCAAAAATGTAAATAATCGTTGCAATCTTGTCTTGATTTTCCTAAATAGGCGGGCCTTATTAACTGAGAGGATTGTATGCCAAAGATTAAGACATGTCGTGGAGCGGCCAAAAGATTCAAGTTAACCAAAAAAGGTAAAGTGAAATACAAAAAAGCCTTCAAGTCACATATTCTTGAACCCAAATCCAAGAAAATGAAGCGGCAGGCCCGCCGGGCATCATACATACACCCGTCTGACGAAAAAAATGTCAAACAGATGTTGCCCTATGGATAACGTGCTGTGTTCCAAACGCCTAGCACAATAACATGGCTTCGTTTTGGCACCCGAAGAGTTGTCTTAAAAAATAGACAAACGCCAAGCAAGCTCAAGGAGAAAAAATGGCAAGAGCCAAAAGAGGTTTTAAGGCCCGCAGAAGAAGAAAAGCTGTTTTGAGTAAAGCCAAAGGTTACCGCGGGGGACAGTCCAAGTTGTTTAGGACAGCTGCCGAAAAGGTCCGTCGTGCAGAAAAGTTTTCCTACCGAGACCGCAAAGTCAAAAAACGTAACTTCAGATCTCTTTGGATCGTGCGTATCAGCGCCGCTGTGAAAGAACTCGGGTTGAGCTATTCGCGCTTCATCAATGGGCTCAAGTTGGTCGGGTCTGAACTTGATCGCAAGGCCCTGTCTCAGTTGGCCATCACCCAACCAAAAGCCTTTGCCAAATTGGTTGATCAGGTTAAAACAAAGATCGCAGCTTAAACAAACATTCATTTTTTTTGTGAGTTGAATATTTGCTGTCTTGTGGGTTACAATTCGCGATTGACAAAGAATTGTGAATGGGCAATTCTGCTGTGTCAAGTTGTTGGAGTATATCAAAGGGAGCAGGGGCCATGAAAAAAACTGAGCTGAAAAAATTCAAGGAATTATTGGAACATCGCAAGGAAGATATCATCAAGCAGGCCGGCCACGTGGGCGAGCCACTCTATTCCCTCAAAGAAGAAGAATTGTTCGATGAAGTCGATCTGGCCTCAACGGAATCCGATCAGAGCATGAGCATTCGTTTGAAGGACCGTGAACGCACTTTGCTCAAAAAGATCAATAAAGTCCTGCAAAAAATCGAGGATGGGGAGTATGGGATCTGTGAAAAGTGCGGAGAGGAGATCAGTGTCAAAAGGCTAGAGGCCAGACCCGTGACCGATCTGTGCATCCGGTGCAAGGAAGAGCAAGAGAGGGTGGAGCGTTCTTACGCGGATGAGTAAACATTTTTGAGGTGCCCTTAACTTAATTAGTCCTGTATATCATGATGAGACTGTCACACACATCATCCAGAGTGGCATGCGCGCGTGCGTTGGTTTTTCTGGTTTGTGTGTTTTTTTTGGCTGTGATGCTCATCACACCGTGTTTTGCGAAGACTTCCTACAAAAAGATTTTCAAGCAGGTCTCGCGTCACGAAGAAGTTTACGGGCGGGACGATTTTTACGCCTCCCTGAATTGGTATGCGACCTACCAGGATGCCGCTTTTTTGTCCGCTAAGGTCGACAAGATCGCGAGGATCTACGATTATGACAGCGACAGGAAGAGCGCGTTGTGGCAAGCCGAGAGAAAGAATTTGGACAAATACCATCGTTTTTTCGTTTGTCTGTACACGTACGAATACAAATATGGAGATTTGACCTCACACGATACTGTGTGGGAGTTGGTGCTTGACGTGGACGGCGAAAAAATCAAGCCCGAAAAAATTGAACTCATCCCCAAGGTTGATCCTTTGACCCAGTCCCTTTTTCCCTATAGCAACATTTGGTCGCGTCACTTCGAAGTGTTGTTTCCCAAAAAAAACCATGTGGCAGGAGTCCCTTTGCGCTTGCAGATCAATGGGCCTTTTGGCCGCTCCGTCCTCAAATGGTGATGGGGCATCTGAAAACAGCATCTAAAAACTTGCTTGATTGTCACCTGACCATTGGTTATGGAGAGAGTCTGTGGGATTTTGTATAAAAATGCCAAAAGTATAGACCAATCTTTTTCAATCATAAGGAGAATCAGTTATGTTTAAAAAAACACTAGTCACTGTTGTGACGCTCACGACAGTTTTGGTGGCGGGCCATGTTTACGCTCAATCATGTGGTGGCACAATTGTTTCCGATAACGATTGCACCAGCAACAATCGACCCTATGCCGAAAGTTGCTGTCCTTCGGGTTATCGGGTTCAAGGTGTGGCCTATAACGATATGAACAAGTCCGACTACGTTGACGCCGTTTCGGCTGTTTGCCGCCATGTCGTTAAGGGCAACGATATGATGCCGACCGATTTTCAGACAGCCCCCGTGACCCATGTCTGCGAAAAAGTGGAAGTGATGTCTGGTATTTCCTGCAAAGACATGCCCGGCAAAGGCAGCGGACATAATTCCGACATCCTCGATGGCTGCACAGCCAATTGCATGAACCCCACTTCGAAACAGACCAGGATGTTGTACAGTGCTGATTTGGCAGGCAATGGCCGTCCCTACGTCACACACACCATTGATCTCCCCAACCGCATTGTGGGTGTTCTCTATAAAGACGGCGACTGGAAGGGCGACTATGTGGGTGGATCGGATCGTGCCGACTGCGCCACGGTTTCATACAAGTATCAGCCTATCGTACAATAACAAGGGATGATGATGTTTTTTACGAAGGCGCCTTCTTTTAACGTTGTGTTAAGGGAGGCGCCTTTTTTTTAGGCTATGGGTAACGAAATAATGAAGAAATGAAGCAATGAAGAAATGAAACAATGAAAAAGATTTTGTTCATCAATTATGAATACCCGCCCTTGGGTGGAGGGGGAGGGAATGCGACAGAGCAGATCGCACAGATATTGGCACAAAAAGGTTTTGATGTGTCTGTGTGTACGAGCCGGTATCGGGGGCTGAGGAAATGCGAAACCGTCAAGGGTGTGAGGATTTTGCGTCTCCCGACTTTACGACGTCACTTGGAAAAATGTTCTGTGTTTGAAATGGTTGTGTTTGTTTTGTCAAGTCTGTGGCACATGGTGCCCATTTTTTTTCGGACCAGGCCGGATCGCGTGATTTGTTTTTTTTCGATTCCCTGCGGCCCAGCGGCACTGTTGTTGAAACTCCTGTTTGGTGTGCCCTACATTGTGGCCCTGCGGGGGGGGGACGTGCCCGGTTTCTTGCCAGAGCAGTTGGCGCGAATCCACAAGGTGAGCAATTGGCTGACTCGTCTGGTGTGGCGTTTTTCGGATGGCCTGACCACCAACAGCCAGGGGCTCGCCGCGTTGGCCAAAGCATTTTATGATCGCAAAAACATTAACGTGATCCCCAATGGGGTGGATGCCCAGTATTATCGTGATCATCAGCGGACTCAAAATCAGGATAGACTGACGATCCTCACGGTGGGGCGACTCAGTGTGCAGAAACACGTCGAACGTCTGATTGACAGTATCCAGAGGCTGGTTTCGTCGGGACAGAACAGGATTTTTCTCAAGATTGCCGGTGAGGGACCGGAGAGGGCGCGTCTGGAGGCGTTGGTTGGTGAGGATGAGAAGTTGAAGAGACAGGTCATTTTTTTGGGATGGCGCGATCGAGAACAGTTGGTTCAGGATTATCACACGGCGGATGTGTTTGCCCTCACGAGTGATTTTGAGGGCATGCCCAATGTGATTCTGGAGGCCATGGCCGCGTCACTGGCGATCGTGGCCACACCGGCTCCGGGCACGGTGGATTTGGTTTTTCCGGGGGAAAATGGGTTCCTGATTCCTTATGATCAGTTGGAAAAACTGGATGAGTCTTTTCTGTTTTTACTGCGTGATCGAGTTCTTTTGGCGAAGATGCAGGATAAGTCCTGCTTGATGGCCAGGGAGTACACGTGGGAGAAAGTGGTTGATGCCTATGTGGACCTGTGTGAAGGACGAAACAATTGAGCAATGAGCAGTTGGCAACGGCAACAATTGCATCAATGGCAGTAATTGCTACAATGAAAGCTAAAATCAATCACCTATCCCCGTATCAGCATTTGGGTGTTATCGTGACAGTTCACCTGTTGTTGTCTTTGCCCGGTCTGTGGGTGCCTTATTTCAATATCGATGAGTTGACCAACGCGTTGTACGCGAGATTCATCAATGCAGGGATGGTTGGCCTGAAGGATTTTTTGGGAAGTACCTACCTGCTGACGCATTACCTGTATGCCCTGGTTTATTCGTTTACAGAAAAGAACAATATGCTTCCGATGCATATCGTGCACACTTTCTGGCAGGCGGGGACGATCGGGGCTCTGTATGGGGCTGGGTCATTGTTAGGAAATAAAAAAACGGGACTGTGGGCGGCGTGGTTTTATTGTGTGTTCGCGCACGGTTTTCTGAGCAAAGATTTTTACACGCCCAGTGCGGAGAGCCTGTCACTGTTCCCTGCGGTGCTGTGTGCCATTTTTGTCATCAGGGCGTTCAAGAATCGGGCAACGCTTGATTATCTGTTGGTGGGTGTTTTTGCGGCCATCGCCGCGTCCTTCAAAGCCCCCATGGCGTGTGTGTTGCTGGCGGCCGTGCTCGCGTTTTTGATAGGGGGCGGATTTTGTCTCCGAGGTTTTTTGGCGTTGGGGTTTGGTTTTGTGTGCGTGATTATCCTGCCGGTTTGTCTCGTGGAGCCTTTCGGATCAGGTTTTGGTCTCATGCGCGACAAGTTTACCGAAACCAATACACTTTACATCCAGGCCTATGAAGGTTTTTCTTTTCTGTATTGGTTCATCAAGTTTGTCATCCGAACCACCCTGGTGTTGTCTGCGTCGTTTGCCATGACAGTGTTTGCTGTCTATGGTATCAGGCCCGTGTTTCGGCTTGGTCGTTTCAAGTCTGACGATTTCCGACACACTCTCTTTTTGTTTCTGTGGCTGGTTTTGCTTTGGTTTACCATCGCTCTGGGCAAACGGGTATTTTATCATTATTTTGTGTTTTTACTGGGCCCGCTATCGTTACTGGCGGCGGAAGGGGTCCGGTTTTGGGACGAGCGACAACCCGGGGCCGCAAAGCGAGTGAGTCGCGGAAAAATCTGGTTGTTGGCAACCCTGGGGCATGTACGCAAACACATGGTGTTGTTGATGGCCCTGCCAGCCAGCCTCTTTTTTATCGAGGCCGCGTGCAATTTTTCGACCATGCCCAACGATGTGACCAGTTCCATTGAGTACGTCAAACAGCACACCTCAGGGGCAGACCGTATCTATATTTGGGGCAATGTGCCACAACTCTATTTTTATTCGGAGCGTCTGCCATCAACAGCGTATTTCTGGAGCGATGTGTTGGCAGGAACCTCGCCGGGGTCACCCGCCATGGAGTATGTGAGGGCGACCAACAGGAACCTTAACGTACAGACCATGCTCATGAAGGACTTTCAACCTCACGTGTTCGGGCCGCAAGAAAATGATTTTGCCGCAGACAGCAATCATTTGACGGGAATCAGCGAGACCGAACTTTTTACTGTGGCCGAAATACTGGAGAGGATTGATCACCCCTATTGGAAAAAGGTGTTTGCTGATTTTTTGACCCGTCCGCCCACTTTGTTCATTGATTCCTCACCGGCTAACATCCGCGGTTTTGGGTATTTTCCCATCGAGAAGTATGAGCTTCTCAAGAGGTTTGTGGAGGATAATTATCGACAAGAGACCGTGGTGGATGGGATGATCGTTTACCGCCTGCGGTCTGCGGGCAGACTTTGATCTGTTTTTTTCCCTCCTTGGCTCAGGGGGGCGGATGTGGTAGAGCTGTGCCAGTCAAAATGATGCAAAGGAGTCCGCATGGGTGTACCAGACGTATGGAAGCCGGGCAAGACCCTCATCAAGAATGCCAACATCACCAAATTTATGGAGCGGCACGAGATTCAGTCATTCGAGGAACTGGTCCAGCGCGCCACGACGGGCATCGAATGGTTTTGGGACTCCTGTGTGCACGAAACGGACATCTCCTGGTTTGAACCCTACACACAGATCGTGGACGCGTCCGAAGGTTTTGCGAAAACCAGATGGTTCGTTGGCGGCCGGTTGAACATCTGCGATAATTGCGTTGATCGCCACGCCGCGGATTCCAAACAGGCACTGAAGGATGCCGTGGTCTGGGTGGGAGAACACGGTGAGGTAAAAAAACTTTCCTACGCAGAATTATTTGCCAAGACCAATCAGGTGGCCAATTATCTCAAAGAAGAGCTTGGTGTGGTCAAAAACGATCGTGTGGCCCTTCTGTTTCCCATGCTACCAGAGCTGCTTCCCGTATTTTTTGCCGTGGTCAAACTGGGCGCCATCGCCGTTCCTCTTTTTTTATCATACAGCGAAGAGAACATGCACTCGATTTGCAAGACTTTGGGGGTGACGGTTTTGTTTACGGCGGACGGTTATCATGAGCGAGGGCAGAAGCTCTTTTTGAAGGACAGGGCCGATAAAATTGTCGATGCGTGCGAGCAGATGAAGCAATGTGTGGTGATCGAAAACATCGGTGATCGCACCCAAGCCATGAGACCGGACCGCGATGTTTATTTTGCGGACGTTGTGGGAGCCCTGTCCGCAGAGGCCTCTACCGAGGAATTATCCAGTGACCACATCGCCGCCATCCTGCATTCCGTGGGGCCGGATCACCAACTCATCCCGCTGGTCCACACGCATGGTGGTTTGCTGGCACAGGTGACCAAGGAGTTCTTTTTAAATTTCGATATTGATTCAAAAGACGTGTTTTGTTGGAACACAAACTTTGTTGACATGATTGCCCTGTGGGAAATCATTGGAACGACTCATTTTGCGGCGACAGTGCTTTTGGCGGAAGGAGCGCCGCACCCGCATCGGCCCGAGCAGGTTTTTCACCTCTGTGAAGACCACGGCGTGACTCACTTGGGTGTGGCAACAGGCCTGATGCGCCGGTTACAGCATGCAGGGTTCAAGATTCCCCCACAATGCACGCTTGCCAGTTTGCGTGTGATTGGTGCGGCTGGTGAGCCGTGGACCAGGGAGGCCTGGCAATGGTGTTACGAAAATATTGGCCGGTCGAAATTACCGATCCTCACGATGTTGTGTCATCCCTCCATCCTGGGGAGTTATTTGTTGCCATTGGTGGTTTCCGATATCAAAAATTCATCCCTGCAAAGTCCCGGGTTGGGGATGTGTGTGGATGCGTATGCTGAGGCAGGCTATGCCTTGGGGCGAGGCCAATCAGGGTATTTGGTGTGCAAGAAACCGACACCGTCCATGTCGAAGGGGTTTGTGATTGACAAAGACCTTCACCAACTAACTTTTTTTTCACAGTTCAAAAATGTGTGGACCCAAGGAGATTGGGTGAAGTGTGACAGCGATGGTCATTGGTTTCATCAGGGGAGCGCGGGGCAAACGGTCAAAGAGGGGCCCGACAGGATAGGGCTTAAGGACATTGAAGAAAAAATTTGTCGGCATGTGTTTGTTGATAAGGTCTATGTTTCGCTGGGTGTGGCCGTCGAGAGGGCCTCTGGGGTTGATTGTTTTATTTGTCTCAAAAAAGGGATAGGACTCACACGGTTTCTCACGGAAAACATCTTGAAACTGTTGGCAACGAGGACGGGTGAACTGGCCAGAAACAGCCAGCTTCACTTTGTGCCTGCCTTGCCGTATACCGACGAAGGCATTGTGGACGAAGAGGCGCTCCACGTCGTGGTCGGTCATGACCGGCCTTGATCCTTCGATTAGAGGACACCCTAATGCTGGTATTTTTCGGTTTCGAGGGAGGGGGTCCGGTGGTCAAGTATCTTCAGGACCAGATTTTCGAAGTGGGTGAGGTCGGCAAAGATCATCCTCATGTTTGTTTTGAGTTCCTGCTCCGATTGCTCCACGGCGCCCAGTTTTTCTTTTATTTGCGATAGTTCCGAGAGGATGGCTTGCAAGTTCTTTTCCATATGGCAAAAATGTAATAATTACAAATAGATGAAAATGATAATTGCATGTTCATCTGCTGTGTAGGGAGTATCGACAACCTCTTGTATAAAGTTGTGTGTTTTTTACGATAGTTTTGTAGAAATTAGAGTCATTTATCAACTTTCGTGTTTATCTGGACGATAATCGGAATATGTGATCCACTACTGACGGATTGACGAGATACTGCTTTTGCAACAGCAATAGCAGAGGTGATGAGCATATGGCACAGGATTCTGCACAGGAAAAAACCGAGCATGCGACCCCAAAACGCCTGCGTGAAGCAAAAAAGAAGGGCGATGTGGCCAAAAGCAAGGACTTGACCACGGTTTTTGTGATGATGGCCGTGTTCGCGGCGATCGCTTTCAGCATCGATTTCATGGGTGATGTGCTCAAGGATTTCATGAAGCTCTGCATTGATTTGACGGCGAAAAAAGAGATTGTCTTGGCCGATGTATCACATGTTCTCAAAATGCTCGTGTTGACGCTGGCCAAGGCCTCGGCCCCCGCTTTATTGTCTGGGGTGATCGCGGCCCTGCTCGTGGGTTTGGTTCAGGTCGGAGGGGTTTTTTCGATGGAACCCTTAATGCCTAAGATGGAGAAGCTCAATCCCATTGAGGGCTTTAAAAACATGTTCAAGATTGTGACCTTCATCGAGCTCTTCAAAAACATGCTCAAGTTGTCGCTGGTGATTTACATCGCGTACATCACGATCAACAAGTACATGCAGGATATTCTCCTGTCCTCTCAAGTGACCATGGAAAAAGCGGTGATCATCACAGGGCAGATCGTCTACAGTTTCTTTTCCAAGGTGGCGGCAGTTTTCATTGTGGTGGCCCTCATCGACATGGGCGTGCAACGATGGAACTATAATAAACGTCACAAGATGAGCAAGGACGAGGTCAAGCGTGAGTACAAGCAGGACGAAGGCGACCCGCAGATCAAGGGAGAAAGACGCCGGTTGCATCGTGATATGGTGTTTGGTGATCCTCGCCAGGCGGTCAAAAAAGCTGATGCCGTGGTGAGTAATCCCGTGCATGTGGCCGTCGCGATTGGTTACAATC
>AMFJ01019301.1_pt1 | contig 16882 bp, 16 predicted proteins | sample 427208 | NCBI WGS metagenome assembly AMFJ01 (sample SAMN02954298, study PRJNA114691) | groundwater metagenome | biome: aquatic; feature: subsurface aquifer; material: sediment; isolation source: subsurface aquifer sediment | place: USA: Rifle, CO | collected 2008-08
TTAATAGCAGGCGCTTATTCTCAAAGCTTGAGGCCGGCTTGTCAAGGCGGAAAACAAGATAAAAATTGCATCTTATCCTATTATTGCGTAAAATCACCCACCTTTCGAAGGTCATTTTAATGATTTTCTCCTTGCCTTCCCCAACAATTCGGTTGGGTAAGGCTGTAACCCGTAAGGAGTGTAAGCACATGAAACATTATGAAATTGTGTTTTTAGTTCATCCGGACCAAAGTGAACAGGTTCCAGGGATGATTGAGCGTTATAGCAACATAGTCACTCAGAGAAAGGGTAAGATCCATCGCCTGGAAGATTGGGGGCGCCGTCAGTTAGCTTATCCTATTAACAAAATGTTAAAAGCGCATTATGTATTAATGAACATTGAGTGTGATAAAGAAACACTTGATGAGTTAAATAATGCATTTCGTTATAACGATGCTGTGATTCGTAACCTCGTGTTAAATGTAAAACGAGCAATCAAAGATGCTTCTCCACTGCTTAAAGAAAAAGACAATCGTGAAACAACGGGTCATCATTATGATGCTGATGCAGTGGGTCATAAAGGACGTGGAGACAAAAAAGTGCCCGTAATTGACGAAGAAAACAGTTCAATAGAAGCAAGTGATAAATAACTGGAGTGATTATGTCTACTTATTTTCGGCGTAAAAAGTTTTGCTATTTTACCAGTAATAAAATCACTGAAATTGATTATAAAGATGCTTATCTTTTAAAAAAATTTATTACAGAAAGTGGTAAAATAGTTCCTAGCAGAATTACTGGAACCAAAGCGCGTTATCAACGACAGTTGGCAAAGGCGATTAAAGTGGCAAGATTTTTAGCTTTGTTACCGTATTGCGATAAGCATTAATTCTAGACCCGATAGGCTGTACCAAAAGGATACTATACCTCTCGCACCTGAGTTTTAGGAATTTTAACGCAAGGATTGCGAGAGATTGAAACGTTCTGATTGAGAAAAAACGCAGGTGTAGTGGTTGCTACATCGAGTTTTTTCGATTGAGGAACGTTTCACAATCGATGTAAGCCGTGTTGTTAAAAACCTAAAATTCAGGTGTGAGAGGTATATGTTGCTGCGTCGGTTTACGGATTTTATTTTACAAAGCCACTTGCAGGCAATGGGAGTGGCGTTTTTACTGTCATTTATTCCGTTGGTCGGTGGCAGCTTAAGTATTTTGATTGCAGCCTTAGTAACTTTACGTAAGGGTGCATTTGCGGGCACGTTGGTGTTATGTGCAGCGATTGTACCGTACTTATTGAGTTATGCGTATAGTGCGTCAGAACAGACGCAGGTTATGTTAATTGCTACAACAATTATTATCACGATTAACATATTAACATGGTTGTACGCGCTTCTTTTGCGACGTTATAACAACTGGAGTTTGGTAATAGAGATAGCGGCATTATCAGGAATAATTGCTGTAGGTGTTATCTACTTTATTTATCCTGATGTGCAAAGTTGGTGGCTTGCAGAGCTGAGCAAGTATACAAACAAAATGATGGAACAAGCTGCAGCGGATGGCGCAGCGCTTCCAGAAGAGATGCAAGCAGGCATCACGACGAGTGTTCAAGAATTTAAGCGATATGCAACTGGAATATTGGTTGTTTCTATCCTATTTAATGCCGTGTTCCAGTTAATTTTAGCGAGATGGTGGCAGGCAATTGTATTTAACCCTGGAGGGTTACGTAAAGAGTTGCATCAGATTCGTTTAAGTTCTCTCGCAGTTGTGGTTTTTATTGTTGTTGCAGGATTGGCTTACGCAGGGCAGGCATTTAGCTTAGACATTTTGCCAATTGTAGTAACAGCATTTTGTGCGGGTGGATTGAGTTTGATACATAATTTGCTTATGTCAAATACCGCAGGATGGTTTTGGCTAACACTTGTTTATTTGGGCGTCATGTTTTTATCTTGGATGGGTATTGTAGTCATTGCAATGGCAGGGGTATTAGATAGTTTGCTGGATTTTCGCAAGCGATTGGGAACAATGAATTGAGATTAATTTTAAAAAATGGGGTGATAAAGTGGAAGTGATCTTATTAGAAAAAATTCGTAACTTAGGAGCATTGGGCGATAAAGTTAAAGTCAAGGCGGGTTACGGACGTAATTATCTTGTGCCGCAAGGTAAAGCAGTTTATGCAACGACGGATAATATCGCTAAATTTGAAGCGCATCGTGCAGAGCTTGAAAAAGCAGCAGCAGAAAATGTCAAAGCAGCAGAAGCAAGAAAGAATGCGCTTGCAGCATTAAAAGTGCTTAATATTGTTGCTAAAGCGGGCGAGGAAGGAAAATTGTTCGGTTCAATTGGTACGCGTGATATTGCTGCTGCAGTCACGAAGGCTGGTGTGGAAATCAGCAAAAGTGAAGTTCATTTGCCATCAGGTGTATTGCGTCAAATAGGCGAATATGAAATTGAAGTCGAGTTGCACAGTGATGTCAGTGCTGTTATCAAACTGAATATTACTCCAGAAGCGTGATTGTTTTGTAACGTTTTCTTTTTTGTAAATTTTGAGAGGTTTATAACAAATCTCTCTTTGCTTCCTTCCTGCAATAACGCCCAGTCCACTTCAAAGCGCGAACAGTAGACAGGTTTTGCCAAACAGTTACCATAACCTTGGACAACCTTCTCTAATAATGAGAAAATTTAGCTTTTATATGTGAGTACTTATGGATACACAAGCTCCCATAAAGCGTGCTAAATCTCGTACAGCCAATACTGATTTCGTAAAGGTACCGCCGCATTCTATTGAAGCTGAGCAATCGGTACTGGGCGGTTTAATGCTAGATAATCGGGCGTGGGACCAAATTGCTGATCGGGTACACGAAAATGACTTTTATCGTCATGACCATCGTTTGATTTATCGTGTGATGAACAAACTGGCAGATCACACAAAGCCGCTTGATGTGTTAACTGTTGCTGAAGCGTTAAGGGAAATTCATGAATTAGAGAACGCGGGTGGGGACGTTTATCTTTTTGAACTAGCCAATAATATACCCAGTGTAGCAAACATAAAGGCCTATGCTGACATTGTACGTGAACGTTCTGTTTTGCGGCAGTTGATTGGGACAGCAAATGATATTGCCGGCCGTGCATTTAATCCGCAAGGACGCACGAGTGTAGAATTATTAGATGAAGCGGAACGACAGGTTTTTGCCATTAGTGAACAAGGTGCCCGCAATGGGGGGCCAGTTAACATTAATGAATTCCTGGCTAAAACCATGGAACGCATCGACACGTTAGCTAATCTGGATGATCCGATTACGGGGGTTCCCACTGGTTATCATGATTTGGATGAAAAAACCTCCGGCTTACAACAAGCTGATTTGGTTATCATTGCAGGCCGACCTTCAATGGGTAAAACCACGTTTGCTATGAATATTGCTGAGCATGTGGTGATGAAGAGTCAATTACCTGTGTTGATATTTAGCATGGAAATGCCTGGCGAAGCTATCGTTATGCGTTTATTGTCATCGTTATCACGGATCGATCAACTTAAAATTCGTACCGGTAAAATTGAAGAGCAAGATTGGCCACGCGTGATGTCGTCAGTCAGCATATTAACAGAAGCGCCGATGTTTATTGATGATAGCCCAGCGCTGAGTCCCGCCGAATTGCGTGCGCGTGCCAGACGATTAGCCAAAGAGCAGGGGCAAATTGGCATGATTGTGGTGGATTATTTGCAGTTGATGCAAGTGCCTGGCTTTAATGAAAACCGCACGGCAGAAATTTCTGAAATTTCTCGTTCATTAAAAGCATTAGCCAAAGAATTGAATGTGCCTGTTATTGCGTTATCACAATTAAATCGTGGTTTAGAACAACGAGCAGATAAACGGCCAGTCATGTCTGATTTACGTGAATCCGGCGCTATTGAACAAGATGCAGATTTGATTTTATTTATTTATCGTGATGAAGTGTATAATGAAAATAGCCCAGACAAAGGCACAGCAGAAATTAATATTGCAAAACAACGTAATGGTCCTATTGGCAAAGTTCGCTTAACTTTCTCAGGCCAGTATACTCGTTTTGATAATTTTACTCGAAATCCTTACTAGAATTTATGAGCCGTCCAACACAAATTACAATTCATTTAGCTGCATTAAAGCATAATCTTCAACAGGTCCGAAAGATGGCCCCGCATAGTTCGGTGATTGCCATGGTGAAGTCAGATGCGTATGGCCATGGACTCACGCGTGTTGCAACAGCATTAACCGATGTAGAAGCATTAGGGGTGGCCTGTTCAGAAGAAGGATTGATGCTGCGTCAGGCGGGTGTAAAAAATCCAATCGTATTAATGGAAGGATTATTTACGGCAAATGAATTAATCAACGCGGTTGCGTATGATTTTGTTATTGTCGTGCATCATGTTTCGCAAGTTGAAATGCTGGAAAAAAATCCGAATCAGGGTTCTATTCCGATTTGGTTGAAAATTGATACAGGTATGCATCGTTTGGGATTTGAGCCAGGCCAGGTGCAAGACATTTATTCGCGCTTAATGAATTGCCCTACAGTCAAAAAACCCATTGGTTTGATGACGCATTTTGCTCAATCGGATTCGCCTGATCGTGTAGTCACGACACAACAAATTGAAATTTTTAATGAAGTTACAAAAATGCTGTCAGGGCCGCGTAGTCTCGCAAATTCAGGTGGCATTATCGCTTGGCCGTCAACACATGCAGATTGGGTACGTCCCGGCATTATGCTTTATGGAGCATCTCCTTTTGCAGATCAAAACGGTATTAAACATCAATTGCAGCCAGTCATGACGCTTAGTTCAGAATTAATTGCCATTCATCAATTAGCAAAAGGTGCGCGAGTGGGTTATGGCGGCACTTGGACTTGTCCAGAAGACATGCGTGTCGGAGTTGTTGGGATTGGGTATGGCGATGGTTACCCAGCGCATGCGCAAAATGGTACACCTGTTTTAGTAAACAATCGTCCTTGTTCGTTAATAGGTCGAGTTTCGATGGATATGATGACTGTTGATTTACGTACTCAACTGCAAGCCAAAATAGGCGACCCTGTATTATTGTGGGGGCCCGGGTTACCTGTGGAAGTCGTAGCAAAACACAGCAATACCATTGGCTACGAATTATTGACACGTATCACGCAGCGTGTGCGTATTGTGTGTGAGCCTTTCAAAGCGCATGCTTAGTGTTCAAGTTTTTAAAGTATTCCACAGCTTCTTGGAGGGATTGGGCGGCATAGATTTTCATGCTATCCGTTGTTTCTTTAGGGGTATTTGCATGCGGTACGATGGCGTGTTTAAATCCGTGTTTAGCTGCTTCACGTAAACGTTCTTGACCATTTTGTACAGGCCGAATTTCGCCTGAGAGACCTACTTCACCAAAAATCAGCATATCGTGCGGGATCGGGCGATTGCGTAAACTAGATAAAACAGCCAGCAATAGTGCTAAGTCGCCGCTGGTTTCAGTGATGCGTACTCCGCCTACTGCATTCACAAATACATCCTGATCAAACGTGGCAATACCACTGTGGCGATGTAATACTGCGAGTAACATGGATAATCGTTGTGGATCCATCCCAACACAAATTCTGCGTGGATTGGCCATATGACTTTGATCAACCAGCGCTTGAACTTCCACTAGCAGAGGCCTACTGCCTTCTTTAGTTGCTGTAATGACACTGCCTGAAACAGGCTGGGAATAACGCGATAAGAAAATGGCAGAGGGATTATTGACCTCACGTAATCCTTTGTCAGTCATAGCAAAAATGCCTAATTCATTCACTGCACCAAAGCGGTTTTTTATGCTGCGAATTAAACGGTAACGACTGTCTTGTTCTCCTTCAAAGTACAACACAGTATCAACCATATGTTCAAGCACACGTGGGCCTGCAAGCGTGCCTTCTTTGGTAACATGACCAGCGAGAAACAAGGCAGATTGGGTTTGTTTAGCAAATTTTACTAATTGTGCGGCGCTCTCCCGCACTTGTCCCACGCTACCTGGCGTGGATTGCAGTAAATCGGTGTGCATGGTTTGAATGGAATCAATTACGAGGATACGCGGTTGTTCTTGTTGTGCTAGTTTTAAAATGCGTTCCACATGGGTATCAGCAAGTAATAGTAAATTTTTTTCAGGTAAACCCAAGCGACGTGCGCGTAACGTTACTTGCTGCAAGGATTCTTCGCCTGTGACATACAGTACTTTTACATAGTGATTAAGATGGCAAAGGGTTTGCAGTAATAGTGTAGATTTGCCAATGCCTGGGTCACCACCCAGCAATACCACTGAACCCATCACGAGCCCACCTCCCAGCACGCGGTCTAATTCTTTTGACCCTGTTGCGAGACGAGCTTCTTTTTCTTGCAACGTGATTTCTGTCATCTGTGTTATGACGGGTTCGCCAGTTGCATAACCTTGATAACGTGGATGCGATGCTGTTTGAATCACTTCTTCTACAATGCTATTCCATGCGCCGCAACCTAAGCATTGACCGGACCATTTAGGAAATTGTGCACCACATGTTTGGCAGGTATGGATGACTTTGGTTTTTGTCATAGGGGGTTTAATCTTCTATTAATAAATGCAAGGCAGATGAATCTAGTTCACCATGGCCTTTTAATACGAGGCGATCCAAATTATGCATGGCTAATTGGGCACTGGCCAAATCCAAGCCTGCTTGATGGGCTTGCTCTAGGGCTAAATGCATATCTTTTCGATGCAGAACAGATTTAAAACCTGGTTTATAGTCATTCTCTAACATACGGTTGCCATGAATTTCCAACACGCGGCTGTTGGCAAATCCACCCATTAATGCTTCACGTACTTTGGCTGGATCGACACCGGATGCTTTAGCGAGTGATAAGGCTTCGCTGACGGCAATAATCGTTTCCGCAATAATAATTTGATTGCATGCTTTTGCAATTTGGCCAGCGCCATGTGTTCCAATATGTGTAATTTGTTTACCTAATTTTTTTAGAATAGGGTGTACTTTTTCAAGTACTGTTTCTTTACCGCCTACCATAATCGTTAATGTTCCCTCTATTGCACCTTTTTCACCGCCGGAAACAGGTGCATCTAGCATTTCAATGTGTTTTTTAGCGAGCTGTGCGGCGATTCGTTTGGTCGCAGCAGCAGAAATAGTGCTCATATCGATGACAATTAAGCCCGTTTTTGCGTTATGAATAATGCCGTTTTTGCTGAGTAATACTTCTTCTACATCGGTTGTTGCCGGCACCATGGTAATGAGTACATCCACTGCAGAAGCTAATTCTTTAGGAGAAGAATAGACTTTTGCACCTGCTCTCGTTAATGCTTTAGCCAGTTCGGCGCGTCGTGCGTAAACAGCGACAGAATAACCTGCATTAATTAAATTCAATGCCATAGGTTTTCCCATGATACCTAAACCTATAAAACCGATATGTTGCATAGTTGACCTTCCCTAATGAGATGTTAATTCGTGTTTATATATTTATATGGCATATCATAATCCTAAATTCGGCAGTTGTAACCGTAGTGAGAAGGGCTAATAACATAAGGTTCAAATACTGTCACGCCGTGTTACAGCGGGTATGACATCTTTTGTTATTTCTAATGAAGCAGATCGTTGCCCAGGTGATGTTGCATGAGAAGATAAAAATAAATGCGGATTTTGATGATAGCACATTATCGATTTAGTCGATTTTTCTTTTGCGTTTTTTTGCAATGCATTTATTTTTGCAAGCAATTCACAGGTTGCTGATAACACAGGATTCAAATGTTTTTTGATTGCAGTATTGTGTTCTAATTCAAGCAACTCCAAGATAAGATAGGTAGCAAGTGATTCACAATAATCGGGTGAGTCGGTTTTCATTGCGCGTAAATGTCTCACTATTTTATTGCGAGTGAATTGAGCCCCCATGAATTCCAAATGGAGTGTCATTAAATCATTCATTAATTTTTCATGAACTGCTTGATTGAGTTGTGGTAGAAGTACGTGGGATTCTAATGGATAATGGATGCAGAGCGTTTCATATACGTTAATGATCAGTGTTAGTTTATTATAAGATAAGATACACTCAAGTAAGTCTTTTCTAATAGAAGATAATTTTATGGGTTCATAAGTATAGATATCCATTTTTTTACCAAAAATAGCTGTTATGTTTTCTTCGCGGTTTTCGGGCGATATTTTTTTAAATTTGTTAAATGATGCATTATGCTTTTTTAATCCCGGTTTTTGCGGGTCGGCATGCAGAACCATATTGTTTTCTGTTAGCAGTTTTTCTTCATTAATACTGGTTGTATTAGAGATCACAATCTGTGAAAGATGGGTTGGGAATGCTTGATTAAAATTTTTCTGATAGTGTAAAAAACTTTTTTCGATGCCAATTTGACCCGTATTCAAATTGTGATCTAAACAAATTTCAACAATGGTATAAAATCTTGCTTCAGGTGTCCTACAGGTTATTTGTCCACCTGTTTGCGTGATGAAGCCAGTAAAATGGTCGGGGTTTTCTTCAAGGTGATGTCTTGTTTTGTGAGCCGCAGCCTCTACGGCCATGATGTATTTTTCTAGTAATGGAATCATTTTATCAACCATTTTAATTACTTGATAAGGAGCGCGTTTTTGGGCAGATAAGCTAGAAGAAATAGTTTGTAATTTTTCAATTAACGCTTGAGTTAGTTGAGAGAATTGCTTTTGTTCCATTTCTGTATGGTTGAAAGACAAATTTTGTCTGCAGAATTTTAATAATTTCTCTACATTCCGCAATATGGTTTGAGGGGGTAAATGATTTAATGCGCAGGCAATGATAAGATTTTTTAGATTCGTGATTTCAGAAGAAAACTTTTCTGCCGCAGTGTAACCATTGTAAAAAATGGTTGTAGTGTCAGGATAAATGATATCTATTTTAGCTGGAAAAGCTTTTGTTGTTGCATTAATTTGTGGCGTAGGGCCACATTGTATATAGAGTGCGATATTATGTACTTCTTTTTGTTGATTTTTTACAGGAAAGGTGCCGAATGCCAGATGAAGATTGTCTGGTAACTCTGCTGCGTAAGATTCTATTTGACCAATTAATTCGCTAAATCCTTCATTGGTTAAGGGGCCACGATTTTTGCAAGGATAAAAGAAAAATTCGTTGGTAGTAAGACGAGTAATATTATTTTTACATTCTGGTTTCATCTTGTTATTTTCGGTATCAAAATTGTCTTGATGGTGTAATTGAACGGCTCGTTTTATCAGATCTTGAATTTGTAAAAATATACGAGCGATAACTTGGTTTTCAGATTCTTGCACAAAATGATTCATGCCAAATTCGCCTTTCTCTATAGGATCAGTGTGCGTTACGATGATTTCTCGTATGTTGACTTGACTGGCAGCATGAATAGGATTAAGAAGTCGTCTCTCTAATTTTTTTTTATAACGCTCCGTGAGTGAGGTTTCTTTCACTTCGGTGTGTATTCTGGCGGTGCTCATGATGCAATAAACCTCGTTTTTTTGGCTGTTTACCTCCTTGATATAATTATTTTTTCCAGAAAAAATCAGCTCAGTAACTTTTTACTAAGCTGATTTAGATTTTTAGCTTACCATTTTCCAGGTGCCATCAGCTTGACGACAGGCAGTCCCATAAACTTGTTGTTTTTTACCAGCAACATTGGCGGTAGAGCGATATTCACGGCAATATTGGTTGCCATCTACCGTCACATTTTGTGTTGGAACAACTGTGTAGCTAGCGCCCGTTTTTTGGTTGCGCCAATAAGCGGGTTGCCCAACTGAATTGTTATCCAGTGCTTGATTCATCTTCAATCTATCGGTTTCATCCATGTTTTTACCAATAGCATTACCAATCACTGCGCCAGCGACGGCACCTGCGCCAATGGCTAGTAATTGGCCGCCACCCTTACCAAATTGACTACCTACAAGACCACCAATGACACCGCCTGAAACGGTTCCAACATCCTGTTTTGTCATATCTGCGCATCCAGCAAGGCTGATGCTGGTGATTAATGCGATGCATGCAGTTACTATTTTATTCATCATTTATTTTGCTCCAAAGATATAGGATTGAAAAATCGTCCTCTATGATATACTGAGATTCTTGTTATGCCAATCTATTTTTGATCAAAAATAGAACATTTTTGCGAAGTGAAAATAACGATGAGCAGAGGAGATGAGCGAATGACATATCATGCGCCTTATCCAGAGTTATCTTTTGGTGAATATAGGTTAACAGCTAATAAACAAAAGCTGGATTTGCAATATGTTTATAACTTGTTATGTATTCCTTCACGTTATTCTACTGGGTTGCCTCTAGAACGCTTTGCTTTAGTCATAGAGCATTCGGTTTGTTTTAGTGTGTATTATCATGATAAACAGGTTGGATTTGCCCGAGTGATTACGGATTTTTCTGAATTTGCTTCATTGTGGGATGTGTTTATTGACGACGCGCATCGTGGCAAAGGAGTAGGTAAGACATTAATGAAATATGTGTTAGAGCATCCACGTTTGAGAGGCGTTTTTCGTTGGTTCTTAATGACGGAAGATGCGCATGGGCTATACCAAAAATATGGTTTTAAAACAGAGCCCTATAATCCCTATGTGATGATGAAGGTGGTAAGTAATACATAATAGAATAAAGCGGCTATACGCCCATTTTCAACTGTTCCCAGTATTTTTCATACAAGGCGAAAGTCGTATCGCCGATATCCACTTCAAATTCACCATGACGTAGCACGTTATAGGAAGGATAAAGTGCTGGGTTGTTTTTTACGCCTGACGGCATGAGGTTTTTTGCTGCAAGATTGGCGGTTGCATAGTTGACGTTCATGCTGATCGTTTTTGCAATATCCGGGCGTAGCATAAAATTTAAAAATTTATAAGCATTTTCTTTATGAGGCGCATCTTTTAGGATCGCTAGATTATCTACCCAAATTTCAAACCCATCTTTAGGATAAACAAACAAGAGATTGGAGTTTTCCAGGCTTGCTTTAAATAGATCACCATTCCATGCAATACCAATGGTAGCGTCTTCATCAATTAAAATCGAAGTTACCGCATCGGTGTTAAATAAACGAATGTTTGGCATGAGTTCACGCAGCTTTAGGTAAGCTTGCTTGATATGCAGAGGATTAGTGTCATTAATAGAGTATCCCAGCATAAGTAGTGCCATTGAGAATGCTTCGCGCGGATCATCCAGCATCATGAGTTGGTTGGCATATTTCTTTTTAAGTAAGTCTGACCAACGCGTGACTTCGTTGTTAGTGAAATAATTTTTATTTATGAAGATGCCGGTAATGCCCCAAATGAAGGGCGCACTATACATGCTATGCGGATCATAAGGCAGATTTAAGAATTCCGGATCTAGGTTCTTAAATTCAGGTAGTTTATTTTTGTCTAGTTTTTCCAATTTATTTTGATGACGCATTCGATCAATGTAATAACTCGATGGAGTAATGACATCATAGGCAGAATGCTTTGCCGCGCGTAGCTTAGCGTACATGATTTCATTGCTGTCAAAAGACGTATAATTGATTCGAATACCTGTTTCTTTTTCGAATTGTGTAATAATAGAGCTTGGAATTTCTTGTGACCAGGTATAAACATTAACGACATTCGCTTGAGCTGCAGAAACAGCTTGGGTGGAAAGGAGTGCCGTGATGGCTAAAATAACGCATAAAAAGCGCGGCATGATCTTTCCTTTAAAGTACGCGAAGAGGGGGAGAGTCGCTGGCTGTAAAGTAGAAGTTTACAGCTAAAAATAAGCTGAATTGCTTTGTGTTGTTGAACAGTGTTGGTATCCATAATTCCTGGTTGTGATGATCAACTGGCTTCATTATGGTGTGAATGATATGGAATGTCTATACCTAAATTAATATTCAGGACTATCCTCCCATTTTGAGCTTTTCCCAGTATTTCTCATAGAGTTCAAGTGCAGTATCGTTCGCGTCCATTTGAATTTCACCGCGGCGTAAAGTTTCGTGGGAGGGATAAACAAGAGGATTGGTGCGAATCTCGGGAGGTAAGAGTTTTTGAGCAGCCAAATTGGGGGTGGGAAAATTATTGCTTAAGCTCACGGTTTTTGCTACGTCAGCGCGCAACATAAAATTTAAAAATTTATAAGCATTTTCGCGATGGGGCGCATTGCGTGGAATAGCAAAATTGTCTACCCACATGACGAAGCCATCTTTAGGAAAAACAAAAGTTAAATTCGAATTTTCTTTTTGTGCTTTATAAAGATCACCGTTCCAGGCCATACCAATGTTAGCATCTTCATCAATTAAAATAGTAATGGCGCCGTCACTTTTGAATAACTTGATGTTAGGCAGTAATTCTGTGAGCTTTAAATAGGCTTGTTTAATGTGTTCTGGATTGCTGTCATTAATGGAATAACCCAAGATTTTTAAGGCGATAGCAAACACCTCACGCGAATCATCCAATAACAATAATTGATTTTCATATTTTTTGTCCCATAAATCAGACCATTTCGTGATGCTGTTGGGCGCGTAATAATCTTTGTTAACAAAAATACCAGTTGTGCCCCAGATAAAAGGTACACTGTAATGGCTGTGTGGATCGTAGTCTTGGTTTAAAAATGCGGGATCAAGATTTTTAAAATGGGAGAGTTTAGTTTTATCTATTTTTTCTAACATGCCTTGACGGCGCATGCGGTCAATGTAATAACTGGAAGGCTCAATAATATCATACCCAGCATTTTTACTGGCTTTTAATTTGGCATACATGATTTCATTGCTGTCGTAGGTTGAAAAATTAACTTTGATACCTGTTTCCTTTTCAAATTGTTGGATGACAGAATCAGGAACAACACCAGACCACGTATAGACATTCAAAACATTGTCTGCGAAAGCAATAGATGTGAAAAATAGGCCGATCAAGATGAGAATGATGTGTTTTACTGAATAAGACAACAAACCTCTCATAGCTTTTTCCTTAGTGAGAGCTGAGAGATGATGATTAATATGAGCGTTAACATAAATGTAACGCTGCAAAGAGCGTTAATTTCTGGTTTGACGCCCAATCTTACCATAGAATAGATTTTGAGTGGTAGAATTTCAAAGTCAGGGCCTGCGACGAAATAACTGATAATCACATCATCTAACGATAAGGTAAAGCTCAACAACCATCCTGCAAGTAATGCCGGCCATAATAAGGGTAAGATCACACGCGTGAGAATCACGGTGTCTGTTGCACCCAAATCTTTTGCTGCTTCAAAAATGTAATGATCAAAGCTCACGATGCGGCTATAAACGGTGACGACTACGAACGGAATGCAAAATGTGATATGCGCGAGTAAAAGGCTGCCAAAACCTAAGGGAACTTTGACTAAGCTAAACAAGATGAGAAGAGAAATACCCATCACAATATCCGGTGACAAAATTAAAATAAAAATCAATCCGTATAAAACGTTGCGTCCCCAAAATACATAACGATATAAACTGATTGCAGCAAGTGAACCAATGCACATAGCAATTGTCGCAGCTAACACGCCGAGTATCAAAGAATGGCTCACAGCAATCCATAAATCCGTGTCTGCAAATAATTCATAATACCAACGGAATGAAAACCCGTGCCAAAGTAAAGAGTATTGTGCATTGTTAAATGAATATACGATTAACACAATAATGGGTATGTAAAAAAATAAATAGATTGCGGTTAGATAGGAAGCTGTAGGCAAGTATTTCATAAGAGATCCGAGGCTTGACTGTTACGTCGCATACTATGCCAATAAACAAATAATAATATTGCCAATAACAATGTCAGCACAATGCTAATGGTTGAGCCTAGCGGCCAATTTTGCGCAATTAAAAATTGATTTTGAATTAAGTTGCCTAGCAAAATGGATTTTGAGCCTCCTAGCAAATCGGGAATATAAAAAATTGTCATGGCAGGCAAAAATACTAGAATGCAGCCGGATAAAATGCCAGGCAAGGTAAGGGGTAAAATGATTCTGCGGAATGTCGTCACGCGGTTTGCACCTAAATCACGTGCTGCATCAATTAAACGGTCATCCAAACGTTCGATATTAGTTAATAAGGGTAAAACCATAAAAGGCAGCAGATTATAAACTAAACCAATCATGACCGCGGTGTCCGTAAAAAGTAATGGGAGTGGTTTATCAATGATACCTAGCCACATTAAAATAGAATTAATGACCCCTTTTGATTTTAAAATGGTGATCATGGAATAACATCGAATCAACGAGCTCGTCCAAAAGGGAATAATAATGAGTAAAATGAACAATCCCTTGAAACGGTTTTGCATGCGCGCGATTATATAAGCAAAAGGATATCCTAGAATTAAACAAATAATGCTACACATGCCAGCAACATAAAAAGATTCTTTAAAGATTCGCAGATAAAGAGAATTATTGAGCTGGAAATAATTAGTGAACGTAAAGGGTAATTCAATCAAGTGGCTATCACTATGATTCATGAAGCTTGCTATCGTCACCAATCCGAAGGGTAATAGGGCAAACACCAGCAGCCAAAACCAGATGACTGACAAAGAGAAATGTTTAAATGAGCTATCATGCTTCATGTGGCAAGATGACCTCCCATCCTGAAGCCCAGGTAGTCCATACCTGTTCGCCAATGACGTATTCTAGACGGTCATCATCTTCGTCAAAAAATTCGGTAGCTGCAATGAGCTGATTGTTGGCAAGTCGCACCATCAGATCAACCGTGGTGCCTTTATAAATGACTTCTTCTACGACACCAGGAAACATATCGTGAGTATCATCCACTTCTGAGCTGTCCCAGACGCGAACATCTTCAGGTCGTACCAAAATATGTGCTTTTTGGCCAATGTTAAATTCAGCTTTGCTTTTGACGATACGCGGCTTACCTTGAATGACGACTGTAATTTTATTGTCGTTGATCGCAATGATTTCACTTTCAAAGATATTGACTTCGCCAATAAACGTGGCTACGGTAAGATTTTGCGGTTTTTCATACACTTGACGCGGCGTTCCAATTTGTTCGATGCCGCCTTCATTCATGATAACGACACGATCTGACATAGATAATGCTTCTTCTTGATCATGGGTAACAAAGATGAAAGTAATTCCTAGCTTACGCTGTAATTGTTTTAATTCAATTTGCATCGTTTTACGTAGACGATAATCCAGTGAGCTTAATGGTTCATCAAGCAATAGAACCAGTGGGCGATTGACTACGGCACGCGCGATGGCGACACGTTGTTGTTGACCACCGCTGAGTTGTTCTGGCTTTCGCTGTGCGTACTTCTCTAGCTTAACGATTTTTAATACTTCAGCGACACGTTCACTCATTTCTTGTTTAGGTAATTTTTGGCAACGTAGACCAAATGCAACATTCTCATAAACAGTCATATGCGGAAAAAGCGCGTAACTTTGGAAAACAGTATGGACATGACGTAAATGCGGGGGTAATCCATCTACGTTTTTACCATTAATGAAAATAGTACCGGTTGTGGGTTGTTCAAATCCTGAAATCAAACGCAATAATGTTGTCTTACCGCAACCAGATGGTCCAAGTAATGTGAGAAATTCACCATTACGCACAGTGAGATCAATATCATACAAGATTTGATGATCGTGGATCGACTTCGATACGCCTTGAAGTTCAATTACGTGATTAGTCATTTTCCCCTAAGTCTCCTAACAGCGAGTCCAGAGATAGTAAACGGGCTCCGAAGAAAAGCTGCAAATTATGGAGCTTATCTTAAATGAAGTCTACCTCTTTTTCTCATCCTGTAAAACGAGGATAAAAGTATCGCCGAAGAGATGATTCCGTGTTATCTTATTCGCCCTGAACTTTTGGAATGATTTTTCATGTTGGCACATTCTGAAACCCTCGATTTTACCGAATTATCGCGCGATGCTATTCACGCGTTATTGCAGAAATATCGGCTCGTATTAACGGTCGATGAAGCCTTAAAAATTCAAAACACGATTTTAAAACGCCCGCCAACATTGGCTGAAGTAGTTTTATGGTCTATTCAAGGTTCCGAGCATTGCTCGTATAAATCAAGCCGTAAGCATTTAAAGAAATTAATCACAGATGGGCCGAATGTGATTTTAGGCGCAAAAGAAGATGCTGGAATCGTAGAGGTAGCGCGTGATTTGACAGGCAGACGTTATGGCATTGTGATCAGCCATGAGTCACATAATCATCCGTCACAAATCGTTCCTTACGAAGGGGCTGCAACCGGAGTAGGGGGTAATGTGCGTGATGTGTGTTGTATGGGAGCAGAAGTCATTGCGATAGCAGATGGATTGCGCTTTGGTGATATTCGTCAGCAAAAAACCAATTGGATTCATAACGAAGTAGTCAAAGGCATTGCAGGGTATGGCAATCCGATTGGCGTGCCTAATTTGGCAGGCGATGTGTATTATGATGCAAGTTACAATGAAAACTGTTTGGTGACGGTTGTCACGTTAGGGGTGGTGCGTGATGATCATGTCATTCATTCTTATGCGCCCAATGATGCACAGGCACATGTGTTTATTTTGGTGGGAAAGCCGACGGATAATAGTGGATTTGGTGGTGCAAGTTTTGCATCCACTGATCTCTGTGCAAATAACACAGAGCACAACAAAGGCGCTGTGCAAGAACCTAACGCATTCTTAAAACGTCATTTGCTTAAAGCAAATTATGCGTTATTTAAGCTATTACGCGAGAAAAAAGTAATTGAGCAAGTAGGTTTTAAAGATTTAGGTGCGGGCGGTGTTGCGTGTGCGTCAGTTGAATTAGCGGATGCAGGTGGATATGGGGCTGAAATCTATTTAGAAAAAGTGCCGACGAGCATGTCGCGTTTACATCCTTCAGTGATTCTCTGTTCAGAGACGCAGGAACGATTTATGTGGGTCGTACCGCCTGAGTGGGTCGATTTGATTCTCACGCATTATAACGACACATTTGCTTTACCTGATA
>AMFJ01034553.1_pt1 | contig 16874 bp, 2 predicted proteins | sample 427208 | NCBI WGS metagenome assembly AMFJ01 (sample SAMN02954298, study PRJNA114691) | groundwater metagenome | biome: aquatic; feature: subsurface aquifer; material: sediment; isolation source: subsurface aquifer sediment | place: USA: Rifle, CO | collected 2008-08
GCAAATTGTGGTGAAGATTCATAAGTTTCAATATTATATCCCATATTATCTGTTAAAAAAGCACATATTTCCTCTTCAATAAACCTGACAACATGTATTCCATATTCTTTTAAACCTTTAACCTCTTCTTCCCAATATGGGTATTCCTCAATGATTATCTTCCCACAGCTCCGCCGAGTGAAAAAATACACCCCATATAAACCTGAAAGAACTTTTATGCTGACTTTTTAATGAGCTCTTTTGGGAATTCGTCACTATTAAGATAAATGGTGTCTTTTCCAAATAATACATCCATAATAATTAAGGCATCCGATTCAATTGTATCAATTTCTTTTTTAAAATTTCTTAATGCTTCTCTACCCAGATGCTTTTCAACTAAAAATTCTATATTTGAGAAAACATCTTCAATTGATTTTCTGGATAGTTTTTTTTCTTTTATAAAAGAACCTGACAAGACTCCTCTAAAGCATTCAAATTGGGCTCCTAAACTATCGTGTTTATCTTTTGGGGAAACATAACGCACTAATTTACCCAGGATTTTTTCACCTTTTTCTTCATACAATTTATCCAGCATTTCTCTGTAGACTCTTCTTTTAAGATAATCATCCAAGAAAGCCCATAAACAATCTTCCAGATATTTTTTCATTCCATATTTAAAACGTTTATTAAGTACTTGCCTTGCTTCATCAAGCCTTTCGGGATTATTTTCAAACTCTTCTTCCAGAATTTGCGTAATGAGAGTCAAATCATCTTTAAAAAAATATTTTTCCCATATATCATTGTAAGTATTAATCCATTTTTTTAATAGTTTTATTCGGTTGGTTAATTGTTCCTGTGGTGATTTATCAAGTTCATTTTTAAAATCCGGTGAGACTAATAACCAGGAAAGCTGATGTATTCCCATTTTTATATCTTCAAGAGACCATCCGTAATTTAAATACCATGAAGTATCCATATCTGATTCCTGTAAATCCTTGTTGAGCATGAATGAAGAATCGAATCTAGTCATTTGTTTAAGAGTTCCATCGGACTGCAGTTCCAGTCTTATATTATTAAGTTTTGAATCATTAAGCCCCATTAATCCTTCCAGAGTTGCATGTTTAGCCCCTGCCCCGATAATTTGAGATATTAAAACATCCGCAACGGTTTGATAATCCTGTCCTCTTTGTGAAATCAAATCCAGATCAAAGCCGGCAAAGAAATTCTGTTGTTTAATTAATTCAAAACATCTAATCTCACCGTTGACTGACTGAGGCACGCTGTATGTGCCGTCAGAAGCTTTGGGCCCAAAAAATAATGCCCCTCTGTCAAAATGATGATAATCAGATTCATTAAGCAGGGCCAGCGGATATTTTTCATATAAAGGTTCTTCTTTCTTTAATTCTTTTAACATTTCACGAATTGCTTTGTCATCTTCTTCCAGATTCCTTCCGCCATACACTCCGATAGTTCTTAAAACAGGATACTTTTTGTCGTCAACATTTAAGGTTACATATTTTTTCAGTAATTGTTTTATAAGAGCAAGTTGTTCTGCTTTGGTTCTTTTAGATCTTAAAGTTAAAATATGGGCTGGACCCGCAATTCCATTGTGGGCATGAGCAAAACGCAACACATGTTCAAACGGTATCTTTTCGGTTCCCGGAGAAACCACTATTTTTTTAAAAGGCTCCAATAAGTTCTGTTTTATTTGTGACACAGTTAAATTTTTGAACAATTCATGTTCCGGATAGCGTTTTTTTAAATCTCTTGCATAAGTTATTAAAATTGTATCACTTGAATTTTCCATTGGAAGAATTACAATATTTTCATGCGCATACATTTCATTAAATTTTAATCTTATGGCCTCCACATATTTATTTTTATTTTCCTGGGCATCCCTGATTTCATTATACCACTCGCATCCGCCGGATTTTAGTGTTTGATAAAAAGCTCCGAATTCTTTTACCGTTCTTAAATGAGGAAAATAAGCAACTGCATGAAGGGTTTCAATTCCTATTTCCTTTTCATTTGAATAAATTTCAATTGCCGGAATAACTTCAAAATCTCCGAGAACTTCAGACATTTTCATTGCACCCTCAACTCCATCCATTGTCATATGATCGGAAATAGTTATGCCTTTCGCTCCGTTAATCCAATATAAAAGCACTAAGTTTTCGGGTGTTAAAGTACCGTCAGAAAAAATTGTATGAGAATGAAAATCAAATTCATTTTTCAAAAGCATTGTTCTTTTTATATAGCGTTTATATTCTGAGATTATTTTTAAAGCTTCACTACGATCCATTTGTTTTTTTGATTTTATTAAACGTGAAGCATTTGATAATTTTGCTGAAATTTCTTTTGGTGTTTCAGGCAAGCATTTAAGTTTATACATTAAATCAATTTCTTTGATTCGTTTTTGCGGAAAAGAATCCATATTGATTAATTTTGTAAAACTGATGTCCAGAGATTCACCCGGAATTTTTGCCATAAACATTATCGGAGAAGTGTTTTTTTCACTTTTAAAAATAAAAGGCAAATGTTCAGAGCCGTCTTTAGAATCATTAATTATCTCACTCTGAATTCTTGCATAAGGCCGCTCATTTTCCATGCCGTCGCCGGGTTGAATTCTTTTTATGAATACCACAACATCTTTGTTTTTATCTTTGAGATTTAACGTTACTCTATATACTCCGTTCCCATAGCTGTAATCTCTGATGTCAGCAATACTAAAAACACCGGTATATCCATACTCCCTATCCAGATATTCTTTAAACCCGTCTTTCCAGCCATACTCATTAAAATGTTCATCAAATAATTTATAAATGGTATTTATATTTTCAGAATCACATCCATTTATTGCCTCCCTGTGCAATTCTCTGATTACAGAAGAAAGATAAGGATTCAACCCTTGAAAAAACAAGTCACCTATTATGTTTCTTCCCATAAATGTGTCTTTGGAAAATAATTCCCGCAGTAAATTTTCCGGGGTTATATGAACTTTTCGGAAAAGTAACCGTTCAATTGCTTCTTTAAAAGGCGGCAGAACATTATCCCTGTAGTATTGGTATAAATCACACAGAGATAAAAATTCTTCATCAAGCCATGGCATTCTTGATAAACTTAAATATGAAACGACCATCAGTTTCGATCTTTTATCCAGATTTTCAAAATTATATCTGATATAATTTTCTCTTTTAAAAAGGTCTTTATAAAGTACGGTTTCAAAAGTTTTTCCATCTTTATAATTCAAAACAACTTTTTTTGGTTTTATTTTTATAACATTCAACTTGTGCCAGTATTTATACCCCCCGTTGGTTTCAGAATCCCTTTCTTCAAGGCCTCTGCTTTTCATCCATTTATACCATTTTTCGTCTTTAAATATTTTAAGAGGAACTGACTTCCCTTCATCCAGTATTTCAACATCGGCAAGTTGTCCGTAGGCCCTTAAATATTCCTGCAAATCTTCTTCCGCCAGATTACTGTAATTCATTACAATACACGCCTCAGGATTATCGGGATTAAGTCTGCTTAATCCGTTTTCTATAACTTCTTTTATAAGTCCTGTTCCCTTATAAGAGTCTTCCCTTCCATCAGATTCACTGTTTTCCCAGGGAGCAATTGGAAGATATGGAGGACTAACTAATAACAAATCCACAATTTCAGGAATAAGACCTTTTCCAAGATATGCGGCAGATTTAATATTTTTTTCTTTTGCTTCATTTTGAATTTGTCGTTCAGTACACATTAGGGCATAAGGATTGATATCAGAAAAACCAATCCATTCAATGTCTGGTAATTTTTGAACTGCTTTAAGAGTATTATGTCCTCCCCCACATCCTATTTCATAAACTTTTTTAATATTCGGATTATTAACCAGATTGTTTTTCGGATCAGTCCAGACTTTGTCCAGATTTCCCGTATCAATATTCCAGCTCCATACTCTTCGGTCCACAGCCTGATCATAAGTTGTAATAGTGCCGAGACATTCCGTATAAAAGAGTCCACGACTCATAAGACCATTTATGTATTCGGCAACTTGTGAATTTTCCTTAAATAAAGCGCTTAAAGGAAATCCCAAACCAAAACTTGGAAAATCTTCTAAAATCGGTTTTAACTTTAATTTTTTATAATCCGGTTTTTTTCCATTTTCAAAAACGCCTGTGTCATCTTCCACTTCATAGAAAGATACCGTTTGTAAATCATCACTTATTTTCCGATAAAGTTTAATTTTTTCACTTAATTCTTTAACAGGAACTTTTGAAAGTTTAATCAACTTATTTTCAGATTTCATTCTTTCAGCCAAGACTAAAAATTCTTCCTGCATTTGAGAGGAAGTTAAAAACTCCGGATGCGCCATAAGTCTTCTTATATGTAAATGAGGATACCTCCTGAATTTTGAAATTTCAACCCGGGTTAAAGGCGGAATTACGGGAAGCGAATCTGATTTACTTAAATCAACAAGATGACGTATTTTTTCGATTGAAGGTTTTAAGGTGTGATTTTCATCTTTTATAATTCCATCATTAATAAGCCGGTCCACTTCCGCCACCATTTTTAAACGTTTTTCCCTGAAATTCATTGTGATTTCACTAAACTTATTTGCACGTTCTGCAGGGTTTTGAGTTGCCTTTGCAAGTTCACGCATATAATCAACTTCAAGTTTATTATAATCATAAAAAAGTTTACGTAAAGCGTCCCGCTCCTCTTCTTCGCCTTCTACCATGTTCAGCATTTTGGTGCGGTATAGATATTTAACCAGATAAAATACACCCCCGATTTCCCTGCTATACCTGGAAATCAAATCAGCAATATCCTGTACATCCAGATTTTCGTATATTGATTCATATGTATGTAAATTTTCTCCGATTCCGCCAAGAATCCCTTCTCTCAAAGTTCTGTCATAATAAGGGGTTCCGCTTTGCACTTTTAACTGGTTAACCGGAAAAGAAACTTCCAGATATGAATCGGTTCTTTCAATAAAATCAGCATTATTAATCAAATTAACAGGATTGGCAAAAGGATCAAAGGGAATATAGCCGTACATTACCCTAAAATCCTCCCTTTTTAATATCTCAAGACATTTTTTATTTTCCTGAACGGTAACGCCTTTTCTATATCTTATAAGCTGTTCATCCGAGCCTGATTCTATTCCTACAAACCAGCTTTCAACACCGGCTTCTTTCGCAAGTCTTAAGACTTCGATTCTATCTTCATTATCGGCTTCAATTTGCTTTATTGTTTCCTTTAATTCATTAATTTCTTTATCATATAATTCCAAAATCTTTTTCATTTCATTATTATCACTGCCGGCTAAAGCAATTTTTATTTTCAGCTCTTCTTTCAATGATTCAAGTTTTTGTTTTTTGGTTTCAGGATCTTTAAATACGGAATCCGCTCTGATAGATGTGGCAATATTAATTTTTCTTCCATACTTTTGATTAAGTTTAATAATTTCCTTAAATAATCTTTTTGCCCGTTTTCTACCTTCAGTTTCAGCTCTTCCTCCGCCAAAAAATTCAGGATCAGAAAATGAAACCTGTCTGACATACTCAGGACTTGAAAGCAAATACTCAAAACCGTTTATAACAACTTCATCAGGAAGAGGCTGCCAGAAATGAGCCCTGAAAGGATCTTTTTTACAAAAAGAACATACGCCATGTCCGCACCCTCTTGAAGTTTCCATTTCAACGTCTGCGCCGCGGCGTACAATCATCGGTAAAACATCCCTTGCAGGCATGTTAAGTTTTCCGGCATCCACAGGTTCACCGTCATTTTCAATTACCATGCCGTTCATAACATATACGGCGGCAGGGATGTCTCTAAGTGATATTTCTCCCTGCCTGTAACGGACCGCCGCACGCATGGCAAGCTCACCTTCTCCTTGTACGGCAATCACCCATGGAAAACGCTTTAACACTTCCTTGTGAGCATTTGTTACCAGATTATGTCCGACTAAAACATCAGGAGATTTTTTCTTAAACCAGGATTCTTTCTTCAAGCCGGAAAGTTCCTGATATAATCTTTCATGGGATTCAAGTTGCGCGGAATAAGCAATTATATCCGGCTGCAAATTTTTCAACTGTAAGGCAACATCCGCGCTTGTATCTCCAAATTGAGTATCAATCACGGTTACATCGACCTTATCTCCGTAAACATAACGCAAATCTCCCACCAGAGCATTTATGCCCAAAGGTTCGGTAATCACAGTATGCTGAGGGGATGTTAAATTTATAAAAACAATTTTAACCGGTTGTTTATTGTGTGTTTTTGATGATTCTTTGATTTTGCGTTTAAACATTCCAAATTCTTTTATAATTCTTAAAACTCTTAAAGATAAATGAGATTTATTGCTCAGGTCTTCACGAAAATTACGTCTTGCTTCAGTCGTTGAATCAAAACGGTGTTTTTTGCCTAAAGGAAGAGCTTCTATTTTATCAAAATTCAATTCAGGAATATTTCTCAAAAGTCGGACCCGTTCCAGCCCGGATTTTCCAAAATACCCGCTTGAAGCGATAATCCAGCGATTATTAACTTGTAAAAAACCGGATAATTTTTCCGCAGTTACAAGACTTCTTTCCTCTTCTAAAATCTTTTCAAAATCAGTGGAATCCGTTATGGTAAATATTTCAGAATCAGGATTTGTTTCTTTTCTTAAAGCTTCAACACATTTTGTAAAATCCTGATTTTCAGAAACGGCAATGGAAATTCCGGGATCATTTTTAAATTCTTCCTGAAGCAGCAATACTCTTTCAGCGCAAGTAGCCCCGAATTCGGAATCATCTCCTCTGGGAATAACAAGAACGATTTCCTGTAATCCATATTTATTTCTTACAGATGAAATAATTTCTTTCTGCCTGTCGCTTACAGGGGCAAAATCATAAACCATAACCCCCGATTTATTTACAGTTTTCAGCCCTGATGATTCATTTATTAAAACAAAGGGATTCGCTTCATTTATTTCAGAAATTTTAAGATGGATATTATCAAGCCTGTTATTAATTTCACTTAAAGATGTTCCTATGACAGAAAATGAATCAAAAATTATTTTTAAAACAGATTTTTTGTCATCCGCATCAAATTTTATTCCCTTATTTTCAAGATTGCCGAAAAAGTTTTTTTCTTTAATATCCTGAATTTGAATCTCATTAAATAATTCGTTAAGATATGCTACACTTTCCTTTTGCAGTCTGATTTCATCACTGCGGTTACATTCTTCAGCAACAACCAGATAATCAATATCAACAGGCTTTTCAGAACTTTTAAATTGTTCATCTGCTTTTAAAAAAGATGCATAGAAAATTTTTATGCGATTTTCCAGAAATAAATGTTTTAATGCAGATTCCGGATACCAAAGACTGAAACTGCCGTTTTGTCTGCTTAGCCAATTTATGAATTTTTCATATTCCGGATGGTTTTCTTTGAAAACCTCATCCAGAGCATGAATAATATTATTTGCAGTTACATCTGGGAAAAGCGCATTGAGCCTTGATAAGGCATATTCAATTCTGGAATTTTGATCTGTAAAACGCACTTCCTGTTTTTTTAATATTTCTGATGCACTTTTTTGCTGATTTATGCCTTCCTCAACAACCGTTTTTAAAAAGTTGCATTTATTTTTAAACCAGTTAAACATGTCCTGGTCCAAAAGACTTTCCTTTACCAGCGAAACATCTATTATATTGATTAAAAAATATGCATGAATAATTGAAGTATCTTTTCTTTTTATAGCTTCATCCAGAAGAGGTAAAAATACTTCATCAGTAACTTCACCGCGTTTAGACTGTCCTATAAAACCATGATATCTGATAAGCGTTAGTCCTATGTCTATTGCATCCTTAGGGAAACCTAAGCTTTCAAATATTTTATTTTTTTTGACTATTTCTGAGCCGGCTTCAGGATGATTGGAAAAATTCAAATCTTTAAAAGAATCATCATTTTTTAAATCGCTTACTTTGCCAATATCCATAAAAGCCAATACACAGGGAATAAGATATCCGTATTTCTTATGGAGATTTTCGTTTGCATTTACAATTTCAAAAAATGAATTCCTGTCAATGGGTTGTTTTTTATCTTTTACAAATCTTTGTTCATCTTGAAAATCTGAAATCCTGATCTTTTGAAGGGCCTCCAATTTTGCAATTGCACGCCTGAGGCGAGAGTAATGATCATATTCCTGCTCCGGACTGGTAGTTTTTTTTGAATCACCAAAGATTTTATTTATTTGCATTAAAAGTTTGTCTTGAAATTCATAAATCGAAAGTACATCTTCAAGATTTATAAAAGCCTTAGTATTTCCCTCAATATTTTTTAATCTGGAAAAAGAATTCAAAAAATCAGAACAGGCAGTAAGAATATTTAAAGGTATCTCAATCTCTCGTATGTTATAACTGTCTTTTCTCAAGCCTCCGGGAATAGTTTTATAGAAATGCGCATCAGTTAAAAGCCTGGAGAGAAAAAATCTGATTACATCAATTTCATAAACATCATTTTTAGCAAGTCCGTATTGCAACCTGATATCATTAATAAATTGGATATATTGATCTTCACCTGTTTCCCGGGATAATTTTGCAGTAAATTCTCGCAGCTGTTTTTCACTGGTTTCATCAAAAAAAGAATTTCTGACATTGGCAGAAAATAAAAGATTCTGCCTGAATTCATTGATAATTTGCAGTAAACTTGATTCCCCGTATCTGTCAAATTGAGATTTAAATACATTTGCAAATAAAGGAAGTACATTTTCACATATTATTATGTTGTCATTGTAAACTACAGGATTCAGAAAATCTCTTATATCAAGAGGAATATCATCAATTTTACCGATAAAACAAACCCCGCCGTTATCAATCAGGAAATTAACTATTTTGTCGGCTTTTATTAAAAGCTCGTCTGAAATCGTAAGATTTTCTGTTGATTGACCGGATATTTTACTAAGCAATTCTTCATGTATATTTTTTTTTAGTTTATTAAAAAGCCAGAGAGGAAATGTATAACCGTTTTGAAGAACTGTAAGAATATTGGGATTATATACAGGAGGTAAAAATCCACTTAACCCCTCTGCATTTAATTTAGTTACCGGACTTAAGTTTGTCACTGCGTGACAGCGATCGGCTTCGCTGCAAACTACATTTCTTTTTTCAGCATTAGAAATATCAGAATTGAAATTCATTAATTTATTTGTTGAATCTGCAAAAAGGGTATTAATAGTAAAATTAATTAAAACAAATATACAAAATGTTTTTCTTAAAATTTTAGAATCATCTTTAAACATAATTATCACACATTTATCTTATAAAGAATAATGAACATTACATAAGAATACATCTTAGTACCACTTGAAAGGCTCTATGTCAAATTTCACGGGGCATTGACCGCCAAAATTATCCTATCATCCATTTAACTGCAATTTTCAAAAAAATCTCATGGATTTAAAAGACAAAAAATCATGCAGCATTTGCAAATTCTTTATAAAGTATTATTCTTGAAATATTATTGCCCGGATATTTATTGGTTAAATGTTCATTTGGATTGGATAGTATATTATAAACATTTTTCGCCAATATAAGCTTAGAGGATTCATCCACATTTAATTTTGATTCAGATATGAACTTCATTATCATTGAATACAATTGAAGATTATCGGGTTTAAATTGTTCATCGATAACCGTGTCAGGTTTATTATTAATGGTATCATAAACCATATTATAAAACTCAACTCGTATAAGGTCATGCCCTTTTTTATCTTTTAAGATATTTAAAAAATCTTCAACCAATTCCTGAACATTTAATTCTATTTCCTGCTCTTTGGTTAAACGGTCATTTTCAATTGTTTGTGGTAATAATTTTTTAGGAGTGATTAAAGTAAAAATTCTTAATAAAACTGATGATAATGCCAATCTTAAGACTTTGGGCAGTTTTTCTATAACGGGAAAGTTCCAGATAAAAGTTTTATCTATATGTGTTTTTTCAATGATAATATCTAAAATTGAATTGCCATTGTTTAAATTCTGATTTTTAAATTCATCAATTAAATATGAAATCTTTGCAAAAAATGTAGCCACAACCGCATGCTCCAAAGGCAGAGAGGTTTTAATTACGCTTCTCACAACCGGAATTTTTGCAATATAATCTTTAACCACCTGAGTTTTTAACAACCAGAATAATACCGCCCATTTATCTCTATTGGTTCTGATTTGACTGATTTGTCCCCAGTCAATCATAAGCACATGAAATTTGCCGTTTTCATCCCTGCTTGCCAGTATATTACCTCCATGAGGGTCGGCATGGTATTGCGCATCTTCAAAAACCTCGGAAACAAGTTCTTTAAAACAGCCTTGAAATAATTTAGCCCTGACGTTTTTCACCTCATCATCAAAATTATCATCTGATATGCTGAATATTTTTCGTATGGCTTCAATCTCCCCCAAAATTATTTCTTCAATTTTTTCATCAGAGTATCCTTTGTTCTTTAATTTATTTACCAAATCGCTGCGGATTTCAGCTTCGGTTCTTAAACGGTTAATGGGAATTTGATCGCCTATGGCATCCCATTTTAAATAAACATTTTGCCTTTCATCGTTAGGCGTTAAAACTTCAAAAGAAAATTCTTCATTATCCTTCCATCTTGCTTCCACTCTTTTTTTAAAGCGAAATGAATTTAACATTTCCTGCTTAAAGTTTACCTCGCCAATAACAGCTTTTTCCACTTGGGGATAAAGCGCCTTTGGGACTTTTACACCTTGCTTCTGCAAGTCTTCCAGAATCAATTTAAAAAATTTCAATTCATCTTTAAGCAATTGATTAACGGAAGGCTTTTTCATTTTTACCACGCTTTTATTTCCAGTTAACTCTTTAACTTTGAAAACAGCACCTACACCGCCTTCACCCAATAAATCCTCTTTAAATTCAAAAGGGAAAAACCCGAATATTTTTACCAGCTGGTTAAAGAAAATAAAAATAAAGCCGCCTTTCTTTTGAGAAGATAACGACCTTAACACATTTCTAAGTTCAATAATTTTTATAAGATCGGAGAACCCCAGAATCTGTCCCAGTTTGGTGCCGATAAGCGTAATTGACAAGTATGCCCTGACAGCTTCATAACCAGCATACTGAGATTGTTCTTTATCAGTGGACTTTATTTGATTTTTTAATTGTTCCAATACGCCGAATAAAATTTGTGACTGATGGTCCTCATCAAAGCGGTCAAAGGAAATATAAAATATCTTTTCTAATGTATCCCTGGCTTCCGTTTCTTTGGGAATAAAATGATCAAACATTGATTTTAAAAATATCTTCTTTCGTGAAGTTTTATTGAAAATACCGCCTACTCCAAAAAACATGGCGTTCAGAAAAAAATACCTGGCTGTGGCGCCGACATTTAAATAATTACCATAAGGCTTTTTTGATATTATATCTTTTAAAAAAGAGAAATTTATTTCAAGGTAGTTCTCAACCTCTTTAATAAATAAGGGCGGGGATTTTTCAACATCCAGAAGCCAGAGCATTAATTCGAGTTTTTTATCTCCGTTTAAATTCTGAAGCCACACCAACGCTTTGTCATTTAAAAATACCTGCCTGGCGTTTTCTTCATGCATTATATTTGCTTTGTTTGATAAAATTAAGTCGTTAATTTGTTGCGCCTCTTCAGGTGTTTTTGCTTTTTCCATTGTTTGATTGAGAATATCATCTCTAAAATACGTTTGGTCCGGAAAATGTTTTTTTATTAAATTCAATTCATCTTGAATATTGTTCATTATTTCGGAATTCAGCAAAATACCGGTTTCCAGTGCAGCATATCTTACTTCAAGGCCCGAATATTTGTGATAAAACAAGGGTTTCAATTTTTCTAAAAGGGAAGAAATGTCATTAAATTCTACCTGAGATAAATTATTTGCTTTAATTCTATTTTGAACTTCATTTAACAATATTGATAAAACAGCATCTCTTCTTGGGGACTTTCCGGGATAATCGCTTTTAATTTCAGTTAAATAATCATCCAATGAAATTTTACTAAAGTCAGGATTTAAAATATCATCTTTTTCTTTGGGAATAATCATTCTTAAAGTACTGTCAATAAACGAATTTACTCCACCGGCTCTATGATTTTGTAAATCACTATAATTATGAGAATACTTTTGATGATCCGCTTCAATTTTTTCTTCTTGTTTTTTTTGATTGCTTCTTTTCAAAAGCCAGAAATTTTTCTGCAAGAAATTTTTTCTGACAAGAATTCTTTTTTCAACGTATGTTAAAATCTTAAATGTGGATTTTGAATTTAAAACTTTTTTAAGTTGATCATTTCTTTTTGATTTTGCGGCTTCTCTATCAAATTGTATTTTTGTTTTTTCTGAAGGAGAATCTGATTTATCAGAGTGTTTATCTAGAAGATAATCAATAAAGTCCACTGTAAGTATATTTTTATCAATTATCCACTGAATTAACTTCTCTTTGTCTATTTCTTCACCTTTCATTAACTGATTTTTCTTTTTGTTTATATCTTCAAGAAAATGATTTAACTTATTAATTTTAAATTTATAATCCATAATGTATATCATGTAAGCCGGAAATAATATTATTATGGCTAAAAACTTGCCTGAAATTTTTCCAATTTCACTCAAAAACTTATTTTTAGCGCTATCTTTTTTGAAATATGGATTTGCTAATGACATTAATAAATAATAAAGGGGTCTAAACCCTACAGGCCATTCAATTCTTGTTAAAAAATTATAAAAAAAACTTGAGGCAAGCGGAATATTTAATCCGATTGTTTGTGAAACTATTGAAAGTCCTATTATTGCAGCAAAAAATGTTATAATATAATAAGGGAACAGCACTTTAAATAATATGATTAAAAATCCTCCAAAAAATGCAAAAAAACCGAATTTAAATATAAATATAACAGATAAAACACTTAATAAAAATATTACTTTCGGTTTTGAATTGAATAAATTTTGAATTTTTTCTGAAAATAGGCTTAAGATAATCAATAAAAAAATTGCTCCTATAAAATATAAAACCCCTGAAGCTAATATACCAAGAAACAAAACCTTACCAAAAAAATAAAGATATCCTGAATGAATCATTAAAAGAGAAACAACCAAACTTCCAAACGACAGTCTGCTTTTTTGGCTCCGTTCAGCTTCAAAAATCTCCATTACTTGAGCAAAGCTTATTTGATTCAGCGCTTCCAGCCTTCTGTCTTCACTCAAAAACGGAAAAATAGACCTTATGTTGTTATATATTTTTTCTTTTTCATGTTCTTCAAATGAATTAATCAATTCCTTTATTTTTAACGGATCTAAAAATTCTTCAGGATTTAAACTTTTATCAGAGCCTTTAAAAGTGAAATTCATCTCAGAAACTATCTTTAATTGTCGGATAGTCAACTTGTCGGTGGGAAGGCCTTTAAACAGGAAACAAAAGTAAAACGCATAATTTTTATAAACACTATCAGGTAAAGTGGATTTTATTAAATCCCTCAATGCTTCAAATGTTAAATCGTTATTATTTAAAAAATAAAAATATTTTATTATTTCATGAGGACGAACATCAACGAAATCCAGCCGGCTGAAACTTTTCACATCTTTTAATAAAAAATAGGAAATAACATTGCGGTATAATTCATCCATTAATTTATCGTAGGCCTCATCGGAAATGCTTTGAGCCCTTCCAATGCCTATTTCTCCGAAGAAAGCAGACGAAATTTCGTCTTCATTGTCAAAAAAACCTTTTTCAATATTTTGAATTTGACCTTTTTCCAGTTTAAGTTTTTTAAGCAGTGATATTTGACCCAGAAATAATCCGTATTCTTCCCAGGTTTGAATATCCAGTAATTTTTCAATGTTTTGGGCTTTTGAATTTTCCCATTTTGTTTCTTTTTCCTTTTTTGCAGAAGAAGAGTCATCAAGACTTCTTTCCTGAAAAGAATCAGAAACTTCTCCTTTATTGATACCGGAGGTAGTTAAATAAATTTTACTCTTTCTTTCTGTAAGTTTAATAAAAACCTGATTTAACAATGAAATCTCTTCATATGATATCTGGCCATAATTTAAATCATTAATAATTTTTGATTTGAAAGTTTTATAATCCAGAGCTCCGGCAAAATAAAAGAAATAAATAAGCAATCTGGTTTCAGGACGTATATTGTTTGCAGATATATTCGTATCAATATTCAATTCATTTAAAATGAAATTAATTTTATTAAATACACGGTTTAAAGGATTTAATCCTGTATATCTATAATCTCTATAACTGCATATCTTATCAAAAAAATACTTTGAAACTTTATCTTCCGTAACCGGAGAAGGTTCTTTGTCATAATATTTATAATATAATTCAAAAAAGTTTTCAAAAATCTCAAAAATCGCAACTTTTTTATCATCTGTTTTTTCTTGATATATGGATATTAATGTTTCCAGAAGTGAGCTGCCATGCCGGCTTTTATCCACAAAATCATTTAATTCCAGATTCGGAAATAATACATGTATAATTTCAAACATTTGATCTAAACTTTGAGTTCCCGATAATAATTCTTTTAAGAGTTCTTGCGATTCATTCAGTCCGATTTTTTCCCTGAGAGTCTTACTATAAGCGCACATTTCTTGTATTTTCTTTCTAGACCCGTGGAAATCTTCGATTATAAGCCCTTGAATAATTGATTGCTCCGTATATTCTATTTTAGAGTTTTTTAACTTAAAAATAAGCAGTTTAAAAAACACATTAAACTCATCAGGCTTATCTTTAAAAGCTGATTTAATTAATCTTTGTGCCCGCTCCTTATTAAACACCCTGTCTGAATATATTATTTCCCGTGAATTCAGGTTAATATTATCAGGCAAGTTTATAAAAACTTGTTTATTAATGAGTGATTTAAAAAGTTTGTCCGAATATTTTTTATAATTATTTACTATGTTTTCCAACTCCTTAATATCGAATTCCTGACGAAAACTTTCTGATGAAAGTTTAAATTTGTTACCGGTATCAAATGTGTTTTCTTTTTTTCTCTCTTTTTGATGTTTTTCCAATGACTTTTCAAGTTTAGCTGTTGATTCAGTTAATGTTTTTAAAAGATTAATTCCTGAATCATAGCTGATTTCATCCCAATCCACAGATTGTAATAGAAATGAAACTTCTTTATAATAGTTTGATTCCATTGAAGATGACAATAATGATATATTATTGTCTTTTAATTTCCCCAAAAAATAAAACAATATAAAATTTATGAATGTAATAAAAAAAATTCCTAATAATGAAGGTAAAATAAAGTATAAAACTATTGCCGGCAGCACAAAAATTATTGCTAAGAATAAGAGATAAGTAAGCTTTCCTATAATTAGATAATTTTTAAAGAAATCTGAAATTACGTATAAATATGTTCCAAAATATTTTATTTTTTTACAATTTTTCTGTGTTAAAAGTTCGATAATTTCCCGTACTGAAATGTTTTTGTTTAAAGGAGGATTGTCTATATTAACATCATCTATTTGATATTTTTTTAAAATATTTTCTATAAGTCTTAAGCCTACTTTTTTATGCAACAGATTATTTGATTCATCGGAGAATGTTTTAAGTTTGTTTGAAAACTCATTTATAATGTCCTGATATGTTATCTTCTCTAAATTTATTGATTTTAAATTCTTCCTTACAAATAAATAAAATGGAACTTGAATTAAGAATAATAATTGCGAAATGGATTTTGTGTTTTTTATTAATGTAATTAATTTTTTTGAATTGGGACGAAATAAAAATTTACCCATTAACAGATGATATGGTTCAATATATACTTTAAGAATCTTGAGTGCTTGTTTTGAGAAAAACTTATCCTCCTCATGAAAATTAGTCCAGCTTTGGGCACGAATTATTTTTTTAATTTCATCAAGTCTTTGAGGGCTTGTAGGGTGAATGTCTAAATAAGAAACTAAACGTCTGAATTTGGACTGTTTTTCCAGATTTATAAAAGATTCAAAAAGTTCAATGCCTCCTAAAACCGAATATCCGGCAATTTCCAGCAGTTCCGGAATATAATGATCCGCATCGTATTCTTTTGCATATCTGTCAAATAAAATGGATAAAATTTCATCGTATTTTATATCTTTATCTTTCAATTCAACAATTAAATCATAATCTTTCCAATGTTCGCCTTTTTCCACTTTTTCTCTGAATTGTCTTAAATGTTGAATTTCATGGGCAAAAAGAGCGGCAAGCTTTCTTTTGGAAATTTTACCTTTATCCATTTCAGCCAAAGCTTTTAAAATCCCTGTTGTTACATATACCTCTTTTGCATAAGGAATCACAAAGGCATTAATTTGATTGCTGTTTAATATGTAAAGTTTGAATCTTTGAGGATTTAATTTTGCGGCAACCAGGATTTCATCCAATACGTCCTTTGCTTCATCATAAATAGGTTTGAATTCCGGCGATTCATCCGGATTAATTTCATCATATTCTTCCAGTACTTGATTTTTTATTGAATTAATTAATTCATCAAAGGGATAATAAATTGCATCTTCTTCATCAGTTAAAGTCGCATGTTTGTCATAAATTGATTCAACAAATGGCGTATTCATTTCCGCATATGGCAATTGCGTGCCGGGCGCCAAACATTGTTTTTTAAGGGAATCTGGTAATTTAGATGAATTAATACCGTAGTTTGCCCATAAGACCGATTGAGATAAAAGAGACACAATCAGTACAATATTTATAAACCTTATAATATTTTTGCAACGCATGACAACTTCCACTTGTGAGATATTCAACCTTTAATAGAGTTTAAATACATCCCACATAATTGAATGGTTGTCAAATTACCTGCCGGTAAGTATTTAGCTTAATTATAAGCTTTGATAACAATCTGAAAGTAAACTTTTAAATTCATTGAAGTTGTATTTATCGGAACAAAT
>AMFJ01024942.1_pt1 | contig 16863 bp, 17 predicted proteins | sample 427208 | NCBI WGS metagenome assembly AMFJ01 (sample SAMN02954298, study PRJNA114691) | groundwater metagenome | biome: aquatic; feature: subsurface aquifer; material: sediment; isolation source: subsurface aquifer sediment | place: USA: Rifle, CO | collected 2008-08
TCGCCTGATCCGAGTCAAGGCGGGCTCAAAATTATTAGTTTTCGTCACGAAAATTATTTCGAAAGAAGTCTAATAACTATATTTAACTTTCATTAACTATAACTATATGCACCATACACCAGTTTTACTTAAGGAAGTTTTACATTATCTAGCTCCAAAACCAAATCAGAATTTTATTGATTGTACACTGGGTTTAGGAGGGCATAGTAAAGCAATCTTAGAAAAAACTGCTCCAGTTGGAAAATTATTAGCAATAGAACAGAACGCAGAAGGTTTGCATGAGGCTCAAAAAAATCTTGTTAAATATAAAAATCGTATCACTTACATTAATGGTAATTTCGCTAATCTTAACGAAATCGTTCGGGATTCAAATCTCAAAGGATTTTTTGGAATCTTTCTTGACTTAGGACTAGCATCATGGCAAATTGATGAAGGCGATTTGGGAATCAGTTTTCAAAAAGATGAACCACTAGATATGAGGTTAGAAAAAACCAAAAACCCTTCGGCCTCGCTCAGGGCGGGCCAAAAACTAAAAACCAAAAATTTGACAGCAGCAGATGTTATTAACAAATATCCTTTAAAAAAATTAGCCGATGTGTTGTATCAATATGGTGATATTAGAAACAGTTATGCAATTGCTAAAAAGATTGTTAATAATCGCGAAAAATCACCAATCAAAACAACATTTCAATTACAAGAAATATTACAAACGAAAAATCCAAAATTCTTAGCCCCAGTATTTCAAGCATTAAGAATTGAGGTAAATAACGAATTAAATAATTTAATCAAGGTGTTGTCACAAATTGCCCAATTGCTTAAAACAGGTGGGCGAGTAGTAATAATTTCCTATCATAGTGGTGAAGATAGAATTGTCAAAAATTATTTTAGGGATAATAAAGAAACTTTTAAAATATTAACTAAAAAACCTATTATACCGTCTGATGAAGAAATTAAACAAAATTCTAGATCAAGATCAGCAAAATTACGAGCGTTTGAAAAGATATAAAATTATGTTATTAACCAAAACAAACAACTTAGATGCCGGTATTAGAAAGCGAACTATTAGCCGCGAGATTAAAATTGGACCTTTATCATTACAATTTATTACTGTAATTATTTTTGCAGCTTTAGCATTACTTTATTTAGCTCAGTCAACACAAAGTGCTAGTAAAAACTATAAAGTTAGGGAATTAACAGATAAAAAGATTGAACTTGAGCAAGAAAATGAACGTCTACAAATCGAGTCTACAAGATTAAAATCTCTTAATGGGATCAAAGAAAAAACTGATGAAATGCAGTTACAGAGTAATAATACCTCAAATTATCTACCAGACAATGCAACTTATGTAAGGAGATAATATGGTATTTAATAATCTTGAGCCAGATATAAATACAACTTGCAAAAAAAGGATATCCTATCTTATGATTGGGATTTTTATTATTGGACTATTACTTACTTTTAAACTTTTTAAAATCAGTGTTATTGAGCATTCGCATTATACAGCTCTAGCTCAAAGTCAGAGATCGGTTAAAAAGCAGGTTTACCCTAAGCGGGGTGAAATATTAGTCCATGATAATTCAGAAAACAAATTATTTGCTATTGCTACTAGTGAAGAAAAATATTCCATAAATGTTGTTCCAAAGAATGTTAAAGATAAATCAGCTATAGCTAAAGCTTTGGCGTCAAATCTAAATCTTGATGAAAAGGAGATATTTGATAAGATTAATAATGATAAACTTTATGTACCAGCAATAGCCCACAGAGTAAGTTTAGAGATTGCCGAAAAAATACAAAGTCTTAATTTAATAGGCATTTTGGTTATGCCTGAAGATTCTAGAATTTATCCTGAGAATAATTTAGTGTCGCACATTTTAGGATTTGTTAACTTGGAAGGTGAAGGGAATTACGGCATAGAAGGTTATTATAATAGTGAATTAAAAGGTTACGGGGGTATTATTACTGGTGAAAAGGATGCTTTGGGAAGCTTAATCTCACTTGACGATAATTCTGATGCGGTGAGTGATGGGTCTGATCTTGTTCTAACTATTGAACATAATGTGCAATTTATGGCTGAACAGAAATTACGTCAATCAATTGAAAAATATCAAGCCGATGCGGGATCAATTATTATTATGAATCCCAAGACTGGCGCGATACTAGCTATGGCAGGTAATCGTGGTTTTGACCCAAACAAATTTAATGAAGTAGCCAAGGAAGATCAAGGAAATTTTTTAAATCCTACTATTAGTAATGTTTGGGAACCTGGGTCTGTAATGAAGCCGCTGATTATGGCAATGGCAATTAATGAGGGTAAAATTGAACCTGATACCGAAGAAGTATTTTCAAATATGACTGTGGTACAAGGATATGAAATTCATACAGCACAAGATAAGGCCTTTGGGCGTGAAACAATGACACAATGCTTGGAAAATTCTGATAATGTTTGTATGATTTGGGTTGCAGATAAATTAGGTAATGAGACTATGCATAAATATTTAGAATCATTTGGTTTTACAGGAAAAACGGGGGTTGATTTAACTGGTGAAACGTCTGGATCAGTTGCGAAGTTAAAAGATTGGCGTGATATTAGCAGGGCAACTATGTCATTTGGACAAGGTATTTCTGCCACACCATTGCAGGTATTAACTGCCATCTCTTCAATCGCTAATGGTGGCTCGCTAATGAAACCTCATGTGGTAGAAAAAATTATTAAAAATGATGGGTCAGAGATAATTTCAACAGAAAAAAAAGTTGCCGAAGTATTATCAATAGAAACATCAGCCAAACTAAAAGCTATGATGGTGTCGGTGGTTGAACGAGGCCATGGTAAAAAAGCCGGAGTAACAGGTTATAGCGTGGCAGGTAAAACAGGGACAGCCCAGGTGCCCAAACCAGAAGGTGGATATTATGAAGATCAACACGTTGGTTCATTTGTGGGTTTTTTCCCCGCAGATAATCCACAATTTGCTATGCTCGTTAAATTAGATAATCCAAAAAATGTTGAATGGGCTGAATCAAGCGCTGCACCAACTTTTGGTGAGATGGCAAAGTATTTATTAAATTATTATGAGATACCGCCTACTAAAACGCAGTAGGATCATGGATCATGTATCATGTATCATGTATCATGTATCATGTATCATGTATCACGTATCACGTATCATGTATCATGTATCACGTATCACGTATCATGGATCATAAGAACTGAGAAACTGAAAAACATATAAACAAAAGAACATAAGACAAATCATTAGTGATATTTGTAAAATTCATATATTCGTGGTCGAATGTTATTATGAAAAAATATATACATAATTTGATTGCATGGAAACTCAAAAAATTAGTTAAATGGTTGCTTATTAGTAGCCACCCTTTAGTTATAGGAATTACTGGATCGGCTGGCAAAAGCACTACAAAAGAGGCTGTTTATGAGGTTTTGAATACAAGTTTGCAGTATAAAGGGAAAGTTAAAAAAAGTGTAGGTAATTTAAATACAGATATTGGTTTACCTCTTGCTGTATTAGGATTTAATTCTTCCCCACGATTTTACGAATGGCCCTTTGTTATGTTATTGTCTTTGTTTAGAGTGTTAATCCCCCAACTTAACCCTTTATCACGAATCTCAATTCTTGTATTGGAATACGCAGCAGATAAACCAGGAGATATCAAATACCTAACAGAGATTATAAAACCAGATATTGCAATTATCACAGTTATTGGACCAGCACATTTAGTAAACTATCAATCAATAAATCAGATTGCTGAAGAAAAAATGCAATTAGCTTTATCCTTAGATAAATCAGGGATAGCTTTGTTAAATAAGCAGGACCCACATTTAAAGCAATATGTTGAAAAAATTAAGTGTGAAATCAAATATTTTGATGCAAGTCCCCATCAAACTACTATGATGATTGCCAAAAAAATTGGTGAGATTTTTGAAATTAATTTAAAAATAGTAGAAAAAGTTTTAAAAAACATAAAACCAATGGATCATAGACTAAATTTAATTAAAATTGATAGTTTTTATATTTTAGATGATTGTTATAATGCCAACCCATTATCAACAAAAATGGCATTAGAAGAATTATCAGTTAAGGCTAAAGAAGTTGGTGCCACTAGAAAAATTGCGATTTTAGGAGATATGCTCGAACTAGGCCAAGATTCGGCAAAATATCATCATGAGATTGGTGAATTAGCAAAAAAAACAGCTGATATAATAATTACAATTGGAGAAGAAAGTAAGCAAATAGATAATTCCCACTGGTTTAAAGATCAGTATGCGGCAGGGCCATTTTTATTGAACATGATTACTAAAGGTGATATAATACTGGTTAAGGCCTCAAGAAAAATTGGATTAGAAAAGTTGGTAGATAGATTAATGAGTATTAAATTCCACTAATCACTTTACACTAATTTTACCAATTGATTAGTGATATTAGTGAGGTAAGATTGGTGGGGATTAATACATTGGATATTTATGGAACAAATATTAATTGATTTTACGTCATTGGGAAAAGTTTTTTGGCTCGCAGCTCTAAGTTTTATAGTTGCAATTCTTCTAACTCCTTTTTGGACCGATTTTTTATATAAAAATAAGATGGGTAAGAGAATTAGACAAACTGGGTATGACGAGAAAAAAGCCCCAATTTTTTATAGTTTACATAAAAACAAAGAAAATGTCCCAACAATGGGGGGAGTGTTAATTTGGGTTACGGTTGCAATAGTTACATTATTATTAAACCTTGACAGGGCAGGGACATGGTTGCCACTTTTTACATTAGTTGCAGCTGGGATAATTGGAGCGTTTGATGATATATTAAATATTCGTGGTATCGGGCCCAATAAAGGAGGTTTAAGATTTAGATGGAAGTTATTATTATATATATTTGTTGCTGTTGTTGGAGTTTGGTGGTTTTATAATAAGCTCGGGTGGTCGGCAATTCATATACCTGGTGGTAATTTATTTGGTCTACCATTTAATATTGAACTTGGTTGGTGGTATATCCCGTTATTTATTGCAGTATTTATTGGGACTTCATTTGCAGCTAATGAGACAGATGGCTTAGATGGGCTCTTGGGCGGTGTGATGATGATTTGTTATGGGGCTTATACAATAATTGCTTTATCACAAGGTAAGGTAGAATTAGCAGTATTTTGTGGAACAATAATGGGGGCATTGCTTGCATTTTTATGGTTTAATATTTATCCAGCGAGATTTTTTATGGGAGACACGGGTGCTTTTGCACTGGGTACAACATTAGCAGTGATAGCATTTTTAACAAATTCCGTAGTGGTATTACCAATTATCGCTATAGTTTTGGTGATTGAAGCGTTGTCGGTAATTATTCAGATTACATCAAAAAAACTACGACATGGTAAAAAGGTTTTTTTATCTACCCCAATCCATCATCATTTTGAGGCACTTGGTTGGCCCGAGACAAAGGTAACTATGCGCTTTTGGGTTATGACTGCGGTTTTTGCTATGATTGGACTGGTAATTGCGCTTGTGGGGAGAGGATAATCCAATCGTGATTACACGGAATTTTTAATTTTTAATTTACAATTTCTAATTATCATTTTTATAAAAAACTTCTACGATGGGAGTTTTTTTGTTATAATAACATTATATGAATAAGTTAAATTGGCAGAATAAAAGGATTGCCTTATTAGGGTTTGGTATTGAAAACCAAGCGGTTTTAGAATACTTAATAAAACAGGGGGCAAACGATATTACAATTTGTGATAAAGATCAAAACTTAAAACTTAAAACTAAAAACGAAAAACCACAATTAAAAACTCAAAATTATGATATTAAATACCAACTTGGGAAGAATTATTTAGATAATCTTGAGCAATTCGATATAGTTTTTAGAACTCCGGGAATTCCTTATTTAACTCCAGAAATTCAAGGTGCAAAAAAAACTGGCACACTAGTTACATCGCAGATCAAATTATTTTTTGACCTCTGTTCAGCAAAAATTATTGGGGTTACAGGGACTAAAGGTAAAGGAACAACAGTATCGCTGATTACAGAGATACTGAAATTACAAATTACAAATTACAAATTCTCTCTCGACAAGCTCGAGACACCTGTGGGGCAAATAAATTCTAAATCTAGAATTTCCAATTTTCAAAATAAATCTAAAATCTTAAATCATAAATCTAAAATTTATTGTGGTGGGAACATTGGGAATGCGCCAATTGAATTTGTAGATAAAATTAAAAAAGATGATTGGGTAGTGCTAGAACTTTCATCATTCCAACTACAGGATTTGGATAAATCACCCCACATTGCTGTTGTACTAGATATTAAGGATGACCATCTTGATCATCATCAAGATCGTGATGAATATATTGATGCTAAAACCAGTATAGTGAGGTATCAAAGTAAAGATGATTTTACAGTTGTTAACTTAGATTATTTGACAGCATATAAGTTTGCTTTAATGTCGCCAACTGTTAATGATTACTATTTTTCGCGCACAAAATTAGTTGATCTAGGGACATTTGTAAGATGGAATAATAAAAAAGGTAAAAATAAACTAGGCGAAATAATTTTAAGAACAGAAAAAAGGGATCAACCAATTTGTAAAACAAATGAAGTGACATTAAGAGGTGAGCATAATTTAGAGAATATTTGTGCGGCAATTACGGCAAGTCATTTGGCTGGAGCCAGCATTAAATCAATCAAAGATGAGGTTATCAAATTTAAAGGTTTAGAACATCGCTTAGAATTTGTTAAAGAGATTGGGGGAGCCAAGTATTACAATGATTCATTTTCTACTACACCCGAAACTGCTATAGCTGCAATTAAATCTTTTAGCGAGCTGATTATTTTAATTGTTGGTGGATCAGATAAAGGTGCTAACTATACTCAACTTATAAATGAAATTACTAGAAGTACAGTGAAAACTTTGATTGCAATCGGTGTCACAGGATCAATAATTGTTAAAAAATTAAAAACCAAAAACCAAAAACTACAAATTATTGATGACTGTAAAAATATGAAAGAAATAGTTGGATGTGCAAGCAAAGAGGCAAAACCCGGCGATGTAATACTTTTATCCCCAGCTTCTGCTAGTTTTGATATGTTTGCTAATTATAAAGATAGAGGAGAGCAGTTTAAATCAGCAGTAGCAGATTTGTGACTAATGGGTACATTGTGATTAGCGATTACACGTGATTTATGATTACATGTGATCTGTAGTGCAGATCAAACAATAGATCACGCGAAGCAAATAACTATGAGTCACCATAAGCCACAATTTATTTTTTATTTAAGGATTTTATGTCTCTAGATCGTTTTCGACAAAATGTGGTTAAACCTGATTATTTGCTAGTTTTTATTGTGTTTATTCTAGCAATTTTTGGATTAATTATGATTTATGCAGCTAGCGCTTATACAGCGGAAAAATCTTTTGGTGATAGCGCTTATTATTTTCATAAACAATTTAAATCATTTGGAATTGGTATAATAGTTTGGTTTATCTTTTCTAAAATTGATTATCGATTTTGGAGAAAAAATGCGCACATCATGCTTCTTATTACACTTGTTACATTAATCGCAGTATTTATTCCTAGATTAGGACTAAAATTAGAGGGTGCTAGTCGTTGGATTTCGGTTGGACCAATATTTTTTCAACCGGCAGAACTTGCAAAGTTATTTTTTACTATTTACTTAGCGGCCTGGCTTGCAAAAAAAGGTGAAGGTATCAGAGATTTTCAAAGTGGGGTTTTCCCCTTTGCAGTAATTGTTGGTTTGGTTGCATTCCTAATTATCAAACAACCCGATATGGGAAGTATGTCGGTTATTGCTTTTATATCGGCAATTTTATTTATTGTGGCAGGGGCCACATGGCAACATATTAGTTTTGGGATAGTATCATGCTTTGCTTTTTTTCTATTTTTAATTAAAAGTGCTCCATACAGATTTCAAAGATTGTTAACCTTTTTAAATCCGTCTGGCCAAGAACTAGGTGCATCGTATCATATTAATCAGTCATTAATGGGTATTGGTTCAGGTGGTTTGCTTGGAGTAGGGTTTGGTAAATCTTTTCAAAAACTATATTATTTGCCTCAAGCACAAACCGACTCGATTTTTGCAATAATTGTTGAAGAACTTGGATTTATTAGAGCATTGATTGTAGTGATTGCATTCATCTTAATTTCCTGGCGAGGGCTTAGAATTGCCAAAAACGCGCCTGATGAATTTGCCCGATTACTAGTAGTGGGCATTGTTAGTTGGATTATGATTCAAGCATTTATTAATATCTCAGCAATGTTAGGAGTTATGCCTCTAACTGGTATTCCATTACCTTTTGTAAGCTATGGAGGATCATCTTTGGTAATATTGCTTGGAGCAATAGGGATATTAACTAATATTTCAAAACAAGCAGATAGAAGCTAGTATTTAGGAGCTAGAAGTTAGTATGAATAACAAATACATGATACAAGATACAAGATACAAGATTCTAATTACCGGTGGTGGTAGCGGTGGGCATATAATGCCGCTGGAAGCTGTGGTACAAGAACTAAAATCTGACCAAACAGATATTTTATATGTTGGTTCGGGTAATGATATAGAAAAACAAATGGCTGATAGTCAGCAAATTATGTATAAATCAGTTTTAACTGGCAAGCTAAGACGTTATTGGAGCTGGCAAAATTTAGTTGATCCTTTTAAGATATTAGTTGGTTTTTTTCAATCAATATTTATTATTATATCATTTAGACCAAAAGTAATTTTTGCTAAAGGTGGCTATGTTACGTTTCCTGTGGTATTAGCTAGCTGGTTGTTGAGAGTAAAAATTGTAATACATGAATCTGATGTAATAATGGGTTTAGCTAATAAGTTTGAAGCTAGTTTGGCTAATAAAATTTGTGTGGGATTCCCACTTGATAATTATCCTAATTTACCCCTTAGCAAATTAGTTTACACAGGTAATCCAGTAAGGCACGAGTTTTTGATAAAATCCGAAGCGCTAAATTCGTCCCTCGAAAATTCTCGGGATAAAAAATCCGAAACAAATTCAAAATCACCTCTCGATCATACTCGAGACAAGCAAATCATAAATCCTGTCTCGCCTATAACGAGGCAAGGCGGGCATAAATCTACAATTCTCATCATTGGCGGTAGTCAAGGAGCTAGATTTATTAATAACACAGTAGCAGCGATAATGGAAGAATTAACAAAAAAATATCATGTGTTCCATATTGCAGGTAAAAATGACTTTGAGTGGCTAAGTAAAAACAATTGGTCTAATTATGAATTATTTGATTTTACAGATAAAATCTCAGAACTAATGGCAAAATCAGATCTAGTAATCTCACGCGCAGGAGCTAATAGTATGGCTGAGATCGCAACACTACGTAAACCTACAATTTTAATTCCCATCAAAGAGTCAGCTAATGATCACCAAACAGCTAATGCGAGAGTGTTTGAAAAAAATAATGCCGCATTAGTTTTTAGCGAAGATCAACTAAACCCTGATACATTATTGGGTATAATAAATACTCTAATGGCAAACAAGGAATTAATTAATTCTATGTCGCAGCATATCGAGGAATTTGCTAATTATGAAGCCACAAAGGCAATTAAAGTTGAGATTTTAAACTTGACCAAATAAGTACTATTAGATATAATTATTATTACGGTTCCAATAGAATGTATCTTAAGAACTGAATAATTTTGTGAGGTGCAAAATGTTTCATTTTGTTTGTCAGGATTCTGACGATAATTCAGGAATAGGTCTTTTTGGATTAATATTGTTGATTTTAACGATTATATTGTCATTTATGCCAAAACCAATAGTTAAAGCTTTTATCAAATGGAGAAGGCGCATCAGTTCATTAAGATCATTGTCTCGAATGAAACAACGAGTAGTTCAACCAATATAGACTAAAGAACATGACTTGACCAGGATCGAAAACCCAGAGGCCGCCTAGCGGCCTTTTAATGTTGCATAATTTTGATCAATTATGATAAGATAATAATATATATGTTAAATAAAATGGAGGGGTAATGGAAATTCCATTTGGAGAGTTTGAACCAGTGATTGCTGATGGCATAAATACTGCCAAAAGCATTGATCAAAGAAAACCCAGTAGTAAAAAACCTGAAGGGATAGATGAGATGGTTGCAAAAAGGGTAGGTAGAATAACATCTGAACAAGCTGGATCTGTTAATTCTATGCCAGTTGAAAATGTTACTAATAGCAGTAATCTAGTAGATCCATCCATAGCTAGCCCTTTAAAGATAATTCAAGAGGGAGATGCAATAAAAAGAGCAGTCACAAACGAAGGTGGTGAGAATTTAGGAGAGAATAATGTAGAACCACCAAAAAATGGTTAATATATATTGTATTTAATAATATAAGTAGTATGTCTAAAATAGATAATAAATTTATGGAGGTAAATTATGAGTGGAATAAATCAAGAAGGTAGTGAAGGTAAAACACCAGAAGGAGCGGCAGAGTGGCAGGCGATAAAAACTGGTCCTGAGCCGCCAAAAGAATTTGTAAAAAGCGTTGAAGAAGAAAAAATACCTGATTATCAAGAAATTTCTGCAAAACTATCAAGTGGAAGAGAAAGAGCATTGGCTGAACAGGATAATTTAGCTAGAATTAGGGAAAAATTAAATAATGAGACATTTAATGGTGATGGGGTTGGTTTATTTAAACAAAGTGTTGAAAACTATAAGAGGTGGGGGCTTGAACCAAATTTTTGTGGTGGTAAATTGTTATTACCATATAGGATACAAAATGATAAAGCTACTTTAAATAATAGCTTAAGTAATGAACCAATAAGCAGTTTAGATGAAGTAGAGAAAAGTAGAGTTAAAATGTTAAGTGTTCTAGTAAAAGCAGGGGTTGGAAATATTGGTTTAGTCTCTCCATCTGGATATGGGAATAATGAAGTAACAGATAGGAAATTTTTTCCTGATGATGAAAGAGGTAAAAAGTTATATAATCTTCAAATTATATATGGTAATGTACTAGAAGCAATTCGTAAGGGTAATATGGGTGTAAAAGAGAAAGATATTGTATCAATTTTAAAGGTTGAAGCTAAAAAGATGGGTTTAACTGAATAGATAGAATTATGAAATATCATTTTATTGGAATTAATGGGGTGAGTATGAGTGGGCTTGCGAATCTTATAGCTGAGCTTGGTCATGAGGTTTCAGGGTGCGACATAAATAAACTAAAAACTGAAAACGAAAAACTTAAAATTATTGTTGGTCATAACATTAGTCATATTACTAAAGACTTGGATGGAGTGGTGGTAACTTGTGCGGCGTTGCATCCAAGTTCTCCTGCTAAAGAGGAGATTGAGCAAGCTAAAAAAATGGGGGTTAAGATTATTAAGCGATCACAATTGATTGGCTTATTAATGTCGCCTAATAATCAGATTTCTAAAATTAATCAGATGGGTATCGCGGTAGCTGGCATGCATGGTAAAACCACCACGTCAAGCATGATCGCTCATATATTAACTTACGCTAAATATGATCCAACAATTCTTGTTGGTGGTGAGGTGCGTAATATTGGTGCTAGTGAAAAGTTAGGCAAAGGTAAATATTTAGTAGCTGAGGCTTGCGAGTACGAAAGGCAATTTCTAGACTTTCGTCCAAAAATTGCCGTGATTACTAATATAGAAGAAGAGCATCTAGATACTTACACCGGTGGAATTAAAGACATTAAGCAAACCTTCAAAAAATTTATTAAATTATTACCTAAAGATGGGTTATTAGTGTTGAATCAAGATGATAAAAATTGTATGAGTTTGATGAAGGTAGCTAAATGCAAAGTAAAAAGAGTTACAATAAAAAAGCCGTGGCCAGGGTTAAAACTGCAAATGCCGGGTAAACATATCTTGCTTGATGCAACATTAGCAGCTCGCGTTGCACATGAAATTGGTATTGATTCTAAGACTATTAAAGATGCTTTAAATAGTTTTATAGGTACTAAGCGTAGGTTTGAGGTAAAAGGTATGAAAGATGGTGTTACAGTAGTTGATGACTATGGACATCATCCAACTGAGATACAAGCGACGATACTTGCTGCTAGGGAGCAGCTAAAAAAATTCCAAATCTCAAATACCAAATTCTCTCTCGACAAGCTCGAGACCCCTGTGGGGCAAATAAATTCCAAATCCAAAATTCCAAATCCAAAAATAAATCTAAAATCTAAAATCTTAAATCATAAATTAGTTGTTGTTTTTCAACCTCATCAATATACGCGTACCAAATTACTTTTTAAGGATTTTGTAAAATCATTCGATGGAGCCGATAAAGTGATAATTTCTGATATATATTTGATTGCAGGTCGTGAGCCAGCGGAGGCTCGAGCAGATTACTCAAGAGACTTAGTTGAGGCTATTAAAAAACATTGTAATTCTAAATCTTCTGTATGTCATTCTGAACTTGTTTCAGAATCAAAAAACCCATTGCTAAGTGAAGAATCTCAGTGCGACAAATGTGATATTAAATATATTTCAAGATATAAAGATATATTGTCTGAACTCAAAAAAACCGCCCAAAAAGGTGACTTAGTCATGACTCTTGGCGCTACCGATATTTATAAAGTGGGAGAAGAATTTCTTAAATGAATTTTAAACAGACCTGTATTTATTCAATACTAAAATCACCTTCGTTATCACGTTTTATTATGATTGATTTATTTTTAATAGCTTTATTCAGATCTTCCATTGATATATAAAATTCTCCCCCATATTCTTCTTCGTTAAAATCATAAGTATAGTTTACTCCTGCATCAGTGAATTTCTTAAACGCTTTTTTAACTATATTTTCATCAGCTCCTGTAAGGACATTTTTGATATCATCATTAACCTTTATTACATTACCTTCGCTATCGACTTTTGCACTTAAGCTAACAGATAAGCCCATTTCAGAAGAACTTAGCGAACCTTTTACATCAAATATCATTTCTTTTTCTTTACTATCATTTGGATCATTTTCTGGCTTTGATAATTGTTCAAAGGTTCCTACACCATACATTTGGTCAAATTTTTCTTTAAACGCTTTTAATTCTGCTTTAGCAGCTTCCATCATTTCGGGACTTGTTTCATGACCATTCATAATAACTCCTTTTAGGTTAATTAAATATATTTTGTTCTAATATTATTGTAATAAATATTTTCAATAATTGCAATATTCAATAATAATTTGTTTCAACTTGAGGTTGCCAGAGTTTTTGATAGAGTGGGTCAGAACTGGCTTTACATACGTCAACAAAGATACAATTTTTGTGTGATTTTAGACTGATTGCTAATTCAAAAGTACATGGGTTCTTATTACATTTATGGTCTTGGCAAAGTAATAATTCCTTGCAGCAGCTTCTACCAAGTGGCCAGAAAAAGTTGTTCATTTTGTAACTAGGATAACCAGAATCATCGGCAATAATTTTTACAGCATCGATGCAGGCATTTCTAATCTCTGTATCAGATTCAATTTTTTGTTTATTAACAAGTTTTTGCTTTAATTCTTCATTCAAAATTTCAATGCAACCCATACGCAACATTACTCTTTGAATATGGTAATCCATATCCGGTACAAAGTTTTTAGGGTCTTTTATCTGGATTAAACCAGAGTTAACTAATAACTTAATAAAAACTGTAGATTTTTTACATGTTGGATCTTGGAAAGCTTTAAAATCTCGGAGTAGATTATATAGTCCAATTTGATTATCTGATTTGCTAATTTTGTGTTTAAGATAACCTCCAGATATGTTTATAAGATTTGATAATTTACTATTATATTTTTTATATAAGACTTTAGTAATATCTAAAATAAAATCTGATCTCTCAATCAATTTGTCTAATGTGCAATCATTGGGGTCACTATCTTCAGAAAAAAGAGGTTTTAACTTTTCAGACAATTCTATCCTAGTAATGGAATTCAGATAATCAATGTTTAAGAGTTTTGAGTTTTTTTTGGCTAAGCTACCAAAAACGTACTCTAAATAATCCCACCCTTTTAAATTTAATTTGGCATTCCACAAACTGTGAGTCTGATGACAAATGGCACTGGCAAACAAATAAGCAAGCATAGTTTTTTCTTTATTTGCATTTAACTTCAAAAATTTTCTATCATAAAACTCTGGTCGAAATTTTAAGGTTCTCACTATTTCGCCAATATTTTTACATTGAATTTTATCAACTTCAACCTGTTTCATAAAAAGTTATGTAATACTGAACCTGATCCAACTTCCGAAGTTGGATCAGGTTCAAGTTATCATTTTTTTAATAAATTTAGTATTGTTGTTATTATTTAATAGGTTTTAGTAAATTCTCATATTTGTTTAGTAAAAACTTAACATCTTCGGTGAATTTTTGTGGATTAGTTTTAAGCTCATCTTTTAGCTCGTCTAAAGAAAAAACCTCTATTCCGGTTGACTCGCCATCTTTAAATTTAATAGAACCATCGTAGTAGCCAAGGTATATTGAGCTAATATATGGTTTAAAGAACTTTATTTGATTTATCGAAATTCTAGTAGACATAAAGTTTTGATTGAGGTCAATTTTTCGGAATATTCCTATAATACTTAAATCAGTTGATTTAATTGCTTTGTCAAAATCTTCGTAAGGCACTATAGCGGCTGGAATTCCAAGTTCTTCAGCACATTCGCGTATAACAGTCATATCAAAACTGTCATCTGCACTAACGTGACCGCCTACTGTTTTGTCATATAGCCCAGGGTTTTCTGGTTTCAAGCGGGAACGTTTTTGTAGATATATCCTGCCTTGTGAATTCAGCAAAAACAATCTAATCGATTTGACTTTCCGTGAAATTTTGCCAGTTTTAGCAAATTCTTCTTTAATCTCTTTATAAAATTCATCACGCTTTTGTGTGCCGATTAACTTGTCATTTAAATCATAAATTTCCAACAATTCTTTGTTCATGGTTTATCCTTAATTGTTTACCTCAAGTATTTTTTCCGAATTTATATTAATATGCTTTGGGGTTGAGATGATGAGAATGATGGCGATTATAACCCCAAAGAAACCAAAGATTGTAAAGGTTTGGGCAGTGCCAAATAAATCTGCACAAATTCCTGCTAGTACAGGACCAATTATATAGCCTAAATTGGTAAATAAATCTTCTACGCCTTCAATTTCTTTTTCAACATCAGAATCTTCGCTTATATAATCGGCGTAACAGCCATTGACTGATGGCATAGAGATATCAATAAAGAATGATGATGCAAAAATAATAAATATTACTAAATATGGGTTTTGAGTAAATGATAAGAACAATAAGATTAAACTACCTAGTAAAAGAGAATAATATGCAGTATTTTTTTTGCCATATTTTTTGGTAATTTCTCCCACAAACCAACCAACAATTAATGGAGGCAAACTGTATGCTGTAACAAAAATCCCTTCAAATTGGCCAAAGCTAGGGAAGTTTTTGCCAAGTAATGGACCAATTTCCCAATAAAGTGCATCAATAATAAATAAAAAGGTTGTTAAAACCAGAACAGGCATCATTTTTTTACCAATTTTTATCCAAAGCTTTATTTCAAAAAAAGTATTTCTAGGTTTTGTATCTTCTATTTCATCAATAACTTGATTAGCTAATGATGTTTTACTAACTTTAATCAATACAATATAAAATACAAAGGCCATCGCAAGAAATATTCCGGCAAGTAATATGGGCTTAAAACCAACAATTTCTCCGATGACTAATCCTGCAAAAAGTGGGGCAAAAGCGTATCCTAGCGATTGAAAAACTCGAATTACCCCAAAACTTGATGAATGCTCACTTTTATTGGTAAATCGGCCAACAAAATCAAAATTACCAAAATTATTTAGATCAAAGGCAAGACCCCAAACCGCAGTTAAAAGCAAAAATGCGGAGATAGTTTTGGCTCCTAAAGTAAGTAGTAGTAGCAAAAAGCACACTATAAACATTACAAGAAATATTCGTCGAAAATTGGTATTATTAAAAAATTTACAGATTAAAAAATCAAATATTGCACCTGCCACAGAAGAACTACCAATTATCAAACCCATTAAAGTCATCGAATACCCATTTTCAATAATGACAAGTGGAATAATGTAAGATATTATTCCCTCAAAAATTGCCCAAAACATGGTCATAATGCTAAGCACATAAAGTGGTTTATGCTTCATACCATACATTTTGGTGTGGTCAAATAGGTGGTTTAGTGATTTCATAAATTAAATAATTTAAACATTTCAGTGCTGGTTTGGTGATATTTTTTACCGATTTGTTTACCGGTTTTGGTTTTGAGATCATGATAAGCAGAAGCTGATAGTATTTTTTGCCATTGAATAATCTCGCTAAATTTTTTCTTGGAAGCTTGAAAATACAACATTTTAGCCAATCCAAATGGTCCACAGAGATTAGTCATATCAGCGTCGTAAAGACATTTTGATTCAATTGAAGATGGTCGAGGGATGTCATCCCAAGTGGCATTTTCTTTTTTTAATAATCCAGGAGTTCTGTCGGTTATTGGTCCAGAATGTTCTATAATGCACTTAAAAACTCTATCGATAGTTTTTTGAGAATAGTCAATTTTTTCCATAATTTCTCGGGCATATTTAGCAGAATAAATCTGATGAGTCATTGTAACATTTTTTCTTTGCCAAGTTCCAGTATCATGCATCCAGGCAGAAATTTCTACCACTTCTAAATTCGCTCCTTCTTTGCGGGCGATCTCCAAGGCCATTTTGACCACTTGCTGGGTATGAACCCACCTAACATCATCGAGATGATCTTTAGCAAATTGTTTGATTTGTTGTATTTTTGTCATATTTTTATCCCGGCGGAAACTCTAACCTTATTCCACCGCGTCCTTCAACTCGTTCGGGACGCCCTG
>AMFJ01007566.1_pt1 | contig 16850 bp, 17 predicted proteins | sample 427208 | NCBI WGS metagenome assembly AMFJ01 (sample SAMN02954298, study PRJNA114691) | groundwater metagenome | biome: aquatic; feature: subsurface aquifer; material: sediment; isolation source: subsurface aquifer sediment | place: USA: Rifle, CO | collected 2008-08
AAAATATTTTCAAGATTTTTTCTTATGGCTTCATATCTAACTTCTTTGATTGTTGCATTAGAATGGCCAAATAATTTTTGTGAGTGCTTTTCTACTATTTGAGCTACTTCTTCTCTTCTTATAGCAGTAAAGTCTTTTTCAATTGTAATTGCGCTCATGATCTCTTACTCCAGTTATCTGTTTTTTCTTTTGATCTATAGATAATAAAGCAAAGCATGACAAATTGTTACCATGATTTGGAAAAAATTGTAATATATTGTAATTATTGGCTAAATTCCGATATTTTTCAGACTTATTAGTCATATATCTAAGTCATGTTGCTAGATATAGTCGCTTCATCGACTTTATGTAAAAGTTCACATATACAAGAAAATCCTGCAAAAAGCTTTCTGTAAATTTTGTTTTAAGTTCGGTAAGAATCTAAGAGCCTGTATTCATATTATAGCTTGATTTTTGCATTTTTAGCCAGACAGGCTCTTACTTAGTTTTTGAATAAATACCTTTAATCAAAATAGAAGATTAAGCTTATCTTAATAAATCTTATATAAATAGTTGTAATAACCTTTATTTAATTTAATATATCTAAGTGTGTTAAGTTAAATAAATTATAAAGGCAGAATACTCAAGATAGTTCAAGATTTAATTATTTAAAATATAGCTTTTAAAAGAATAACAAAAAACTTTCCGGGTAAGAAAAACTTAACAATTGTATTTATAGAATATTGGTGTCTGGGACATATGCTACTAAACAAATATCAGTTAATTATATGTGTGATTTTATACCTCATTATGCCGAGTGCATCTGCAAAAGAAATAAATGAGGCTAATCACAGTGGAAATTATACTCAACTGAGTGGCAGTGCTTCAAAAACTAACTTTAGTATCAGCTCAAGAAAATATGTATTAGGGCCAAACGACGTTATCAGTTTGTATGTTTATGACTCTGAAGAATTTAATCAAGAAGCAATACGTGTTCAGCCTGATGGGAATATTATTATAGCTCCTTTGGGAGTATTAAAGGTGGCTGGCCTTACACTTGATGAGTTATATGAACAGCTTATTGTCAAATATAAGAAATATTTAAGAGATCCTCAAATAACCATTAAACTGGATCAAACCAAGCCATATATTGTTTATATTACCGGAGCAGTGTTAAATCCGGGTAGTTATGAAATAAATACAAATACTACAAGCAAACAGAATATTCTTGATGCTAAGCCTGAAATACAGGTTGAGAGAAAGACTCCTCTTTTGTCAAATGTAATTGTTGCTGCCGGTGGAATCTCATTTGATGCAGATTTAGAGCATATAAAAATTACTAATTCTCTGGATAAAGTTGAATTTGAGGTGAATTTACTGGACTTATTAGAAAATGGAGAGGCAAATCAGGATATTTATTTGACTGTAGGTGATGTAATTCATATTCCAAGGCTTCCAACTCCTCTTGCGGTTAGTGAAGAAAAATATAAAAAATATGCAAGTTCAACTTTTTCACCCAAACTTATTCCTGTTAAAGTGTTTGGCTATGTAAACAGGCCGGGATTAATAAAATTAGATAGTTCTCAGTCATTAAATTTAAGTTCAGCTATAATTTCAGCTGGTGGATATCTTGCAGACTCTGCCTATGCACCTGGTAAAGTATATGTAAGCAGGGTGGATGTTTCAGGAAAACTTGTTACAACAGTTGTAAACCCAAAAAGTAACGATATAACACTTATGCCAAATGATATAGTTTATGTTCCGGAAAAAGTCAGGCCACTTGCAGGGAAGGCTTTTGACTATATGACAAGAGTGTTTATACCGGCAAATACCTTTGCAAGCACTTACAATAACTGGGCTTTAATGTTTGATCCTCACAGATATCAAGTAATAGGTAAATAGAGCAAATATGGATATTAACAATAAAATTAACAAAAACAGATATATTAAGAATTTTTTTAAAGACAGAAATTTAATTTTTGTAATTACGGCAATAATTTTTATTTGGACAATAATTTACTTGATTTTCTTTTATCAGCCTGTATATAAGTCAAATGCAAAGGTCTGGATTAAAGAATTGACTACAGAATCCTTTGTGGCAAATCTAAATTCTGAAAGTCAGTTAACGCCATTGACCTCAGCAGGTAATCCTATTCTTACACAGATTGAGATACTTAAATCAAATCAGCTAAAAGACTTTTTGGTAAACTACATTAAAAATAATTATCCTGAGTTCTCTAAAAAAAGCATAAAAGAAATAAGGGATATTGTAGATAAAAGTCTTAAAGCTAAAAGCAAAGTAGGGACTGATATTATAAACATAACTGTAAGCTGGAATGCCCCTCAGGAAGCTAAGAAACTTCTTCAATTAGTACTAAAAGAATATGATAGTATTAATTTACTCATTAATAAAAAAATTAGAACTGCAAGACGTAAATACATTGATATTAAGCTGGCTGAGATCGAAAATAAGCTTTCTGAAATCAGAAAAGATATCAAAGGCTATAAATCAGAAAACCTGGCCATAAATCTTGACACAGAGTCAGATAGATTAATAGAACAAAAAATCTTGATTTCAACTAAATTAGAAGAAGTCAATGCTTCTGTAAGTAGTCTGCAAAGCTCAATTAATGAGTTGGAGCAGCAATTGTCATTAAAACCCAATGAAGCCCTTAATGCTGTTGCACTGGGGGCTAATAACCAAAACCTTGTAGAGTTAAGAACTAATTTAAATCAAGCTATTCAGCAATATGAATACGATATTATTAAACTGGCAGATACAAATCCTAGAATAATAGCTCAAAAAAATAAAATTGAGGCTATAAAAAGGCAGATAAAAGAACAGATTAAGTTAAGTCTTGGGGAATATGCCAATAATCAGAAAATTAATATATTTGATCCTGTAAGAGAGAAGCTTGCAGAGAATTTAATAACTAATCAGGTTAAGTTTATCAGCTTAAAAGCAGAACAGCAGTCTTTAAATGATAGTATAAGTAAAATTAATCTTGTATTAGCGGGAATCCCGGAGAAAAAGTTCACACTGGATAATCTGGAACAGACTGAAAGAACTCTAAGCAAGGCCTATGATGAATTAAGAGAAAAACAAATTGAAGCAAAGATTAAAGAAGCAGAGGCTGTCAGCAGTATTGTAATTGTGGATATACCTGATTTACCTAAAGAAGCGTCTTTTCCGACGCCAATACATGTACTTACCCTTGCTGTTTTGTTTGGTTTTGGCCTTGGGCTTAGTGCTTCAGTATTAAAAACATTAATTGAAGATATATGTGATGATCCTGAATTAATAGAATATATAACTCAATCATCCATACTTGGCGCTATTCCATGGACAGAAAAAGCATTTGATAATGAGAAAGCCAGTATTATTTCCAATATTGCCTATAATAATGTCCTATCAAGTTTATTGATAAAATGCTATAAACAGAATGCAAAAGTTTTAACTTTTACCTCTACTGCACTTAAAAAGCCTCAATCATCAATTATGTATCAGTTAGCCTGCGGATTAGAAAAGCAGGGTCATTCTGTAGTAATTATCGATGCTGATTTTAGAATTCCTGCAATATGCAAAAGTGCACAAATAGACAATAAAATAAAAGCTAATTTATCAGATTTAATCATACACTTTGAGAATCAGACAAGGAAAAAACAACCCCTTAGCTCTGAGAATGTTTTGGATTCATTGATTATAGATAATAACAAAATAAGTCATTTAGGAAACCGAGATGCTGTCTTAGAGCCTTATGAGTTCTTTGGTACATCAGCATTTAGCTTTATAGTTGAAACACTAAAAGAGAAATTTGACTGGGTGTTAATCGATACAGGTGCTGCTCATATTACACCTGAGTTTTTAATCGTATCAAGGCTGTCTGACGGGGTAGTGCTGCTTGCAAATAGGACAATCACATATTCTATACTGGATAGTGTCTCTAAATCAATTAGAGAAGCAGGTATTTCTATAATTGGAACTATTATAAGAGAGTCTAATTCCAGATTAGAAAGAGAATATGAAAAATATTTATTAAGTCAGGAAGATGAAGCTTCTCAACAAAGCGATATTATAGACTTGGAATGGGATAATAATCAGGCATGAAAAGGATTAGTTTTTTTGGAGTTAGTATAGATCCATTTACAATAAAAGAAACTCTCGAAAAAATATCTGAAATTATAGAAAAAAGGCAAATTACACAGCATGTGGTTGTCAATGTTGCAAAACTGGTTTATGCCCAAAAGGATGAAAGGCTAAGAAATATAATTAATTCCTGCGGACTAATTAACGTAGATGGTGCCGGAATAATTTTAGGAGCTAAATTTTTAGGGATAAATATTCCTGAGAGAGTTACCGGTATAGACTTAATGGAAAAGTTAACAGCGTATTCAGCTAAAAAAGGATATAAAATTTATTTTTTTGGGGCAAAAGAACATATAGTGCAAGCAGTTATAAAAACTTATAAGCAGCTATATCCTGAATTAATCATAGCAGGCTATAGAAACGGGTATTATTCGCCTGAAGAAGAAGGCGGTATCGCAGAAAATATTAAAAATTCAAGGGCGGATATTTTATTTGTTGCAATGGGATCTCCAGAAAAAGAAATCTTTATAAGCAAATATCTGGACAAAATGCAAGTGCCATTTGTTATGGGAGTTGGTGGCAGTTTTGATGTTGTTGCAGGAAAAGTGCATCGAGCTCCTGCCCTTATGCAAAAATATGGCATGGAGTGGCTTTATAGGCTTTATCAGGAACCAAGGCGTTTATGGAAACGTTATTTGGTAACAAATACAATCTTTTTAATAATGCTTATCCGGCAGTTTTTTAAGCAGAATTTTAACTATGCTATCCCTGACAAAATCAGCAAGATAAAGAGCTATGAATAATTTTAAACGATTAGATTTTATTTTTATATTTTTAGCAGCCGTAATTGGTGGATTAATGCTATTTTTTCCTATTCACTATATGCTCTTTGTCTTTATAATAGTGCCTGTCATAGTTTTTCTTATAGCCAAACCTCATTATTGTTACTACGCAATAGTGCTTAGCATTCCCTTAGTAAGACCTAATATTCATTACATACATTTGCAGGATGTTTTAATCTATTTATGCTTGATAGGAGCTTTTTTAAACAGTAAAAGAGAAGAGAAAGTCAATCTTGTTACAACAATAAATGTTTGGGTTATAGCAATATTAATATTATTCCTGATAAAAGGATTTACTGCCCTTGACTTACCTAGAGGAATGTTATATTCAATCAGATTTTTTGAGGCAGTTAGCTTATTTTACCTTACGGTGTATTTTATACGTGCAAGACAGGTTAGTATTTCAATGATAATAAAATTATTATTGTTTACCTCTTTGTTTCAGGCCTCACTTGGTGTTGTGCAATCCTTAACTAACAAGTTTGGAGTGCAGGATTATTGTACCAATAGGGGTTATTTTGGATATTTGGGACTTGGGTCAACATATATTTGTAGTGGGAGAGGAACTTTTTGGCATTTTGCACCATTTGGGCATTATCTCACAATAATATTGCTGTTTTTTCTGCCAATTTATCATTACTGTATTAAGAATAAAGCTATTGGAAAAGTTATTATAGGCATACTTTTTGCTGGTATACTATTTTCATATTCAAGAGGGGCTTTGTCTGGTCTGATTTTGGGGTATTTATATTACCTTTTTTATGTTGAGAAAAACAAGATAAACTTCTTTAAAAAGCTTGGTTTTGTAACGTTAATAATTATGCCTTTTGTTGTTTATTTCCTGAGTAGTGGTTATTTAGATACTCTTAATCCTAGAAACAGTATCTGGGATGTGCATTTTGCATATTTACAGGATAATCCTTTGCATTTATGGTTTGGAACAGGTTTTGAATCACGAATTTACGGGTATTTTCAGTATGTGCCGGGGAATGTACCACTGGATAAATATTTAAATTATAATGCACATAACTTATATTTGATTTTTATTGAGGAATTAGGAATTATAGGAGCTATAATTTATTTTGCCTTTCTATTAAAGATTTTTAGAGATACGTTTTTTAGAATCGCAAAGGGATCCAAGCTCTCTAGAGCTTTAAACCTGTCTTTACATCTGACTTTATTTTTTATATTTTATGGTGGTCTCAATGATCATGCGTTTCATCATCCTTATATGCAAATATTTTTAATGTTAATGCTGGGAATTGTTTATGCAAAAAATAAAAAATTGGATACAAAGACTGCTTAAAAGTAGTACTGTTAAGGATTTGAGCATTTTATTCTTCGAGAGTATAATGACAAGAGGCCTTAATTTTATAATAATCCTAATATTAACAAGATTATTAGGGCCATCAGATTATGGTAAATACTCATTTATCTTTGTGTCAATGGCGTTTTGCAGTGCGATTTTTGACTTTGGAATGGAAAATACTGCTGTAAGATTTTCAAACAAAGAAAAGCAAGAAAAGAATTCCATCTTTGGTCTTTATTTTCTAGTAAAGTCTATTATTCTAACAACAGCAATATTTACACTAATCCTATTTGGAGAAAATATATTTATAGCACTAAATAAGGGAGATATTATAGAATATATTCCTTATTTAATAATTGGTTTAGCAGGGGAATCATTATTATTTGTTAATGATACATACTTACAGGCTATGCAGCAGTTTAAATTACGAGCTGTAATTAATACAAGCAGATATATAATAAGCCTTATGTATATAAGTATTCTTGCTTTTAACAATCTGTTAATGTTAAAGTATGTATTTTATATGTATTTGATCCCGTTAGGAATATCTCTATTCTTTTTACCCAGATATATTAGCTTTCTTACAAGCTTCTTTAAGCAGAAGTTAAGAAGAAACTTATTAATAGAAATTTTTAACTATGAAAAATGGATGCTTAATATATGTGTTTCAGGCAATGTTCTTAGCAGAATTGACTTTTTTATGTTGTCGTTTTGGGTAAATTATTCACTATTAGGAATATATAACGCTGCTTTTCAATTATCAAGCTTTGTATCATTCCTTCCTTATATCTTTGGGAAAGTAATGCTGCCTAAAGTATCTAATTTAAAAAATGATAAAATTTTTAATTTTACCCGAAAAACTATTCCTCCAGTATTAGTTTTATCTTTTTTAATTATCCTTTTTATTCCAATAACGGGAATAATTGTACCTTTATTGTTTGGCAATGAGTATATAGCATCTGTTCCAATACTGCAGATCTTGTTGCTGGCTTTTACAATAGCATTTATCACCGTTCCGTTTGAGCAGGCTTTATATTCTTTAGGAAAACCAAAATTTATAGCAGCAGGAAAATACTTGCAGATTCTTATTATTGTCATTCTTAACATAATAATGATACCAAAATTTGGTATCTTATGGGCTGCAATCAATGTAGCAATAGGTAGATTAATTATGGCTGTTATTCTAATATTCTTATTTATTCAAGAAGAAAGAGCTTATACGGATAAATCAGAGCTTGTTTATTCGGATTTAATTATTGCAATGCGAGAGGAGTAAGGTATATGCTTAATGTTTATAACTGGTATAAGCTTTCAAGAATGCTATATTTATATAATATTCCTGTTTTTCCAAAAGTTATTAAGTATTTAATCAGGCTTATTTTCGGTTGTTACATTCCATATACTGCTGAAATTGGAAATGAAACACTATTTGGATATGGAGGGATAGGCGTTGTTGTCCATGATAGAAGTGTTATAGGAAAAAATTGTGTTATAAGTCAGGGAGTGACATTAGGAGGGACGAGTCATAAGTATGAAGTTCCCAGGCTGGGAAATAATGTGCTTGTAGGTGCAGGAGCAAAAATCATAGGCCCGATAACTATTGGAGATAATGCAGTTATTGGAGCAAATGCGGTAGTAACGAAAAATATTCCACCAAATACACTTGCAGTTGGTATCCCTGCCAGAGTAATAAAAGAAAATATTGATATTAGAGATTACAGGTAAGTGAAGTGAGCTCCTATGAAAAAATACTTATGATTGGACCGGATATAAACTGCAAGGGTGGTATATCCTCTGTAATTGAATTATACAAAAATTCAGATATATTTATTAATGGTATAAAACTATTATCAACTTATAAAGAAGGAAATATATTCTATAAAAACTTTGTTTATCTGTTGTTTCTAATAAGGTACGTTGCTGTTTTATCTACAGACTCTGATATTGGCATAGTTCATATTCATACATCATCCAGAGGCAGCTTTTTAAGAAAATTTATAGCTTTAAACATTGCAAAATTATTTAATAAACAGGTATTATTGCATATTCATGGGTCTGAATTTAATGTTTTCTACGAAAAATCATCTATTATAATCAGAAATTTAGTTAGATATGCACTAAATAAGAGTGATACCATAATAACTCTCTCTAGTTACTGGCAATCCGAGATCACAAAAATCTGTCAAAATGAAAAAATAAAAGTGCTATATAATCCTATAGTCATTAAAGAAGCCCATTTTAGAGAATCCGAAAACATAAACGTATTATTTATGGGGCGTTTGGGTAAAAGAAAAGGGATCCCTGATATTCTGGAAGCTGCAAAACGTATTAAATCAGATAATATAAGATTTTATTTATATGGTGATGGAGATATTGAAAGCTTTAGAAAGTTAATCAAAACATATAATTTAGAAGATAAAGTATTTTTATTAGGATGGGTTTCTGGGAAAGACAAAGAACAAGCTTTTAGAAATACTGATATATATTTTTTACCATCTTATAGCGAAGGATTGCCGATATCAATTTTAGAAGCAATGGCAAATAGTTTGCCTATCATATCAACTCCTGTGGGGGGAATATCAGAAGCAGTTAAGGATAATATTAATGGCTTTCTTGTTAAACCCGGAGATTATATTTCTCTTGCAGAAAAAATTGAAATTCTTGCAAATGATAAAGATCTTCGATATAAAATGGGGATAGAAAGTTTTAGAATAGCAAAAGAAAAGTTTGATATTGCCATAATCTCATTACAGCTGAAAAATTTATATGAGGATCTTCTAAATAACTATGAACATTGATTCAATACATAATAGCTTTGAAAAGTTATATAATTATGTCACTAAGCAGAACTATGAAGGCATAGATTTGTATGATGGTCTTAATAGTAGGCTGTTTAAGAAGACTCCTTTCTATAGCAGTAGTCTTTTTAGGCTTATGTTAATTCAGTTTTGTAAAAGAAGTCCCGTAAATTTCAGAAAATTTCTGTTTATCCCTGCTGGATTTAATCTCAAGGGGGGAGCTTTATTCCTCTTAGGCAATATGAATATGTATAAAGCCACTGGTGATCTAAAATATAAACAGGAATCAGAAAAGCTGTTTTATAAATTGAAAGAGACTGTAATACTAAGATATAAAGGTATTGGTTGGGGGTATAATTTTGAATGGCAGGCAAGGGCTTTTTATGTGCCTGATAATACTCCTAATATCGTTGTAACTGCCTTTGTTGGACAGGCATTGTTAGAATATTACAAACTTTTTAATGATAAAGAAGCATTAGAACTTGCTATACAAGCAGCAGAATTTGTTCTTAACGAGATGATTTTATTTGAGAATGAAAATAAATTGTGTTTTGGTTATATTCCAGAAGAAGATACAGAAGTGCATAATGCAAATCTGCTTGCTGCAAGCTTTTTATCCAGTTTAAACTTATATATTCAAATTCCTGATTTAGATAAAAAGATTATAAAAGCGGTCAATTTCTCAATTTCAGACATTAATGAAGACGGTTCCTGGCCTTATGGAACAAAACCGTTTCACCGATGGGTTGATAATTTCCATACAGCCTTTAATATAGAGAATCTTATTAATATTAAAGAAAATCTAAATTTGCCCGGTTTAAGCCCGGTAATTGAGAAAGTATCTCATTATTATTCTAATAACCTTTTTACAGATGCTGGATGTCCTAAATATTACAATAACAAGCTTTACCCTATTGATATTCACGTAATTGCTTCAGTAACTATTCTGATTAGTAAATATCGTGAAGTATTTGCTGATATTCAAGCAATAGACAAAATTGAGAATAAAATTTTTCAGTTAATTAACCTGTTCCAGGATAGGAAGGGTTATTTTTATTACCAGAAACGGAAACATTTCTGGAATAAAATCCCTTATATCAGGTGGGGACAGGCTTGGATGTTTTATGCTTTTAGTGAAATAATTTTAAAAAAGCAAAATCATACTGGTTCAATTGGTGAAATCTCCGCAAATCAAAATTTATAAATTCAAGTATAAAGGCCTTTTATGACCAAAATAACAAGTTTAATTTTACTAATATTCTTTTTGTTTATAGGTTTCTTACTAAGTGTTTTGCCTATAAAGGTTCCTGATGGCATAGATAAGATTTATCATTTTGCTGGATTTTATTCTGTTACTGTATTTTCCATATATGTGATTACAAAATTCTTTGGCAAAAAGAAAATAAACTCTTATTTTGTATTTATACTTATAATTGGAGCAGGATTGGCTACTTTATCCGAGCTAATTCAGGATGGTGCTGTATTAAGAAACTGTAATTCTGATGACTGGATTACAAATCTTGCAGGTGTAGGCTCTGCAACATTGGTTATGTATTTGTCTAATCTACGGTTAACAAGGAAGTTAGAATTATTTGATCAGGAAACATCAGAAAATTTATGAAAAAAATATGCGTTATAGGCCTAGGATATATTGGTTTACCTACTGCAAGTGTACTTGCAGCTAACGGTTATGAAGTATATGGAGTGGATATATCTCCAAAAATAGTTGATGTTATTAATAATGGAGATATTCATATTGAGGAGCCCGGTTTAAAAACACTGGTTAAAGCAGCGATTAATTCAGGGAACCTTAAAGCATATCTAACTTCCCAGCAAGCAGATGTCTATATTATAGCTGTTCCTACTCCGATAAATGAAGATAAAAAAGCTGATTTAAGCTATATAGAATCAGCTGCCAGCTCTATAGTCAATAAATTAAAGCCGGGAAATATTGTTATACTGGAATCAACTTCACCTCCCGGAACCACCAGAGATTTTTTGCTGCCTATTCTTGAAAAGTCAGGTCTCAAAGTAGGTGAGGAGCTTTTTGTAGCTTATTGTCCCGAAAGAGTCTTACCCGGGAAAATTATTAAAGAATTAGTTCAGAATGATAGAATAATTGGCGGGATAAATCAGGCTTCGGCTTTAAAGGCAAAAGAAATTTATTCAGTATTTGTTGAAGGAGAGCTATACTTGACCGATGCCACTACAGCAGAAATGGTTAAGATAATGGAAAATACTTATAGGGATGTAAATATCGCATTAGCTAATGAACTGGCTAAAATATCTCATCATATAGGTGTAAATGCATGGGAAGTTATTAAATTGGCAAATTTACATCCCAGAGTAGATATTCATAAGCCAAGTCCCGGAGTAGGAGGGCATTGTATATCTGTAGACCCTTGGTTTATAGTAGAAAAAGTTTCGAGTTTAGCTCGACTAATAAATCAATCTAGAAATATAAATGATTCTATGCCCGAATTTACCTATAAATTGCTTATAGATCAAGTAAAAGATATTAGTAATGCTAAAATTACAGTATTAGGAGTGTCCTATAAAGCTGATATTGATGATGTAAGAGAATCTCCGGCAGTTAAACTAATAGAGATGATTAATAATAATCCTGACTTAAGCCTGTCTGTATATGATCCGCATGTTAAATATTTTGATTATGAGTTATCAGGGTTTGATGAGGCTTTTAAAAACAGTGATTGCATTCTTTTAACTGTAGATCATGCAGAATTCAAATATATAAACCCCGTACAAATTGCTAAACTAGTAAAAAACAAAATAGTTATAGATACCAAGAATGCTCTTGATCGAGAGAATTGGGAGGAAAATGGATTTAAATATGTTCTTCTTGGCGGGGGTTGATGTAATTATTTATCTTTGAGGCCCTTCTTTATCCCATAACAATTCGCTATAATATCACAAAAACTAACATCGCCTGGAGTTAAGAGATCATAAGGCACCTCTTTCAAAATTCCTCCGGTAAAAATCAAAGTGCCTGCAACTATGTGAGGTACATAATTATCCGGAAAAATTAGCTGAATTTTATCATTAAATATCCATTTAACAGGTATTAACGGGATAAAAGGGAATGCTATTACTTTTCTGGTTATTGATGTAGCTTTTTGGGATACTTCTATATGTTTAACTTTATCGGGTTGCGATAAATCACATGCTAGAATTGAAGAATTAAAAAGAAATATGACCAAAAAAATTAAAAATGATTTTATTTTCATAATATTTACCATTTTGCAGTGAAGACATCCTTTTTATCCTAATAACAAAATACTAAAATTTAAAGCAAAAATATATTCTGTGTCCCTCAAGTAATAAGGAGAGATGCTTTGCTATAATTTTATTAATTTTTAACTTTTTATTTTTAAGCTAAAATTATATGAGAATAAATTTTATAATAGCAGTCTTTCAAAGGGAATGAGAATGGATAAAAAAGTATTTATAGCTGGGCATAAAGGGCTTGTTGGAAGTGCAATTCACAGGCAGCTTATTAAAGAAGGTTTTACAAATATAATTACAAAAACCAGATTGGAACTGGATTTATTGGATATCAATCAGGTTTTTGAGTTTTTTGAAAAAGAAAAGCCTGATTGGGTTTTTCTGGCTGCTGCAAAAGTTGGGGGGATTCACGCAAATAATACTTATCCAGCAGACTTTATACTGGAAAATCTTAAAGTTCAAAATAATGTCATTGAAGCCAGTTATAAAAACAATGTAGAAAAACTTTTATTCCTTGGTTCAAGCTGTATTTTTCCAAAAAACGCACCTCAGCCCATGAAAGAGGAATATCTCCTGAGCTCACCATTAGAACCTACAAATGATGCCTATGCTATAGCAAAGATAGCCGGGATTAAGCTTTGTAATTCTATGAACAAGCAATATGGCACAAATTATCTTTCAGTAATGCCCTGCAATCTTTATGGATTAAATGATAATTATCATCTGGAAAATGCCCATGTGTTACCTACTTTAATCAGAAAATTTCACGAAGCAAAAGAAAGAAATCTTGATGAAGTCATAATATGGGGTACTGGAACCCCCAAACGAGAGTTTATGTATAGTGAAGATCTGGCAGAAGCTTGTATTTTCTTAATGAAAAATTGTGAAGCTAAAGATATAGGTGAATTTATAAATATAGGCACAGGCATTGATTGTACAATTCTTGAACTTGCACAAACTATAAAAGAAGTTGTAGCCTTTAAAGGCAGGATATCTCTTGATGGATCAAGACCTGATGGGACTATGAGAAAACTTCTTGATGTCTCTAGAATTAAAGCTCTTGGATGGGAATCTAAAATAAGCCTTAAGCAAGGTATCAAAAAGTCATATCAAGACTTTTTGGAAAATTCTAACGTTAGATTATAAAAACCTTTAATTTACCTCTTGTAGGTGAATTCTAGAAAATATAGTAAAATGGACATAAGATAAGTCTTTAATTCTGTAAATAGTCGGATATATGTAAATTAATGAACTCTGAAAAGAAAATAAATGTATTAATAGTAGATGATTCAGCTTTAATGCGCAGGATGATTATTGATATATTAAATAATCATCCTAAAATTAATGTTCTCGGAACTGCATCAAATGGCAAAATAGCAATAGAGCAATTTGAAAAATTAAAGCCGGATATAATTACTCTTGATATAGAAATGCCTATTATGAACGGACTTGAGACGTTAAAAGAAATACGCCAAATCAAGCCCGTTCCCGTAATAATGTTTAGCAGTCTAACAAGAGCCGGTGCAGAAATTACCATGCAGGCTCTCGAATTAGGAGCTGCTGATTTCATTACCAAGCCTGATCCAAAATATGGATTTACCTTAGAAAGCATAAAAGATGAACTTATATCAAAGGTTCTGGCAGTAGCAGAAATAAACCAGGGTAGGTATAGTTCAATAATCCAAAGCTCAAGAATTTCAATTAATAATAGGCATGCAAACAATACCAATCTCAAGACGGTAGTAATCGGTTCATCTACAGGTGGCCCTCAGGCACTAAAATCAGTAGTACCATATTTGCCTGAAGATTTGCCTGCTCAAATTATGATTGTACAGCATATGCCGCCAAAATTTACAGATTTGCTTGCTCAAAGACTTGATAAGCTAAGTAAAATTAGCGTAAAAGAAGCTCAAGATGGAGATGCACTAAAAAAAGGGCATGCCCTTGTTGCTCCAGGGAATTATCATATGGGTGTCGATAACAATGGTAATATAAAGTTAAATCAGGAACCGTCTTTATGGGGGGTTAGACCTGCTATAGACCTAACCCTATCCTCAGCCGCCAAAGTATTTAATAAAAACCTTATTTGTGTAATTCTTACAGGGATGGGTCATGATGGAACTCAGGGGGCTAAAGTTGTTAGAAATCTTGGTGGATATTGTATTGCTGAAGATAAATCTACCTGTGTTATTTATGGCATGCCAAAGAGTGTAATAGATGCAGGTCAAGCAGATAAGGTTGTACCTCTTCACGATGTAGCTAATGCAATTATAGAAGCAGTTTATAGGTAAAAAAATGAAAGAACCTTCATTAGAAAATAATAGTCTAGAAAATCATGATTTAATGCCTGCAGGAAAAGTTCCGACTCCTGAGGAATTTGCTTTGTTTAAGAAAAAAGTGGCTTCGTTAATTAATCTTGATTTAACCCATTATAAGAATAATCAGATGGAAAGAAGAATAACTTCTTTAATGAACAGAAATAACATAAGCAATCTTGTTGAGTATTATAAGATATTAAGCTCTGATTCCAGACAGCTTAGCGAATTTATAAATATGCTCACTATAAATGTTACTGAGTTTTTTAGAAATCCTGAAAAATTTGTTGAGCTTGAAACCAAGTATATTCCTGAATTAATGCAGAAAACTCAAAAATTAAAAATTTGGTCATCAGGATGTTCCACCGGGGCTGAGGTTTATAGTATTGCGCTGATTCTGGATAAATTTGGAATTCTTGATAAATGTACTCTAATAGCTTCTGATTTTGATCAAACTGCTATCAATAAAGCAAAAGAGGGGGTTTTTTCCAGCTTTGAAGTCAAAAGTGTACCTAATGAATATAAAAAACATTTTACACCTATAAATGATATTGAAGGACGTTTCCAGTTTAATCCTCAATTGATCTCAAAAATAAAGTTTGAAAGAAGAGACTTATTAAACAGTAGATTTGAAACGGATTTTGATTTGATTCTTTGCAGAAATGTAGTAATTTATTTCACTGAAGAAGCAAAAGATGCTCTGTATGAAAACTTCTATAAGAGCTTAAAGCCTGATGGGATATTATTTATTGGTTCTACGGAGCGAATAAATAAATATAAAGAACAGGGTTTTACTCTAAAGTCATCATTCTTTTACCAAAAATGAGAACCTAATTGTAATTTAGATTTTTATTTAAACGGTTAATATTATTTTCAGTTTATCTTTTATAAAGCTATTATTAATGTTTTTTAACACTATTTAAACAAAATTTATAATTGATTAATTAAAATGAGATTCAATCAATTTATCAGGTAAGATTAAAATTGCAGAATAAAGGCAATAGCTATAAAAAGCTATTTCTAAATCATACATAATATTTATTATATACAGGTTTTTTTGACGTTTTTGTATAAAAAAGTTATTCACTTATTTCTACCTCTACAAATAAGTTCTAGAGTTTAATTTAGCTAATGAATTTATTCAAGAATTTTTTATCTGGCTAAATTCTCTTTGTATATATTAAACTTAAAATTCATATTTGAATTATTCGGGATATGTACACATACTGTAAATTGTAATACTTGTTTTAAAGTTATAGCATGAATACACGATTTTTCATTCATGAATAGTGCTATAAATACAATATAAAGAGTGTAAAAGATACCTTTAATGCATAGACTGAGTAAATATCAGGATTATAACGTACATTTTCATCAATGTTCAACCAATTTCTATCTCAATAGAAAATAAAGGCATGTATGTATATATATACATGAATATTACAAATATTATGTTTCTAAAATGTAGCAATTGACATGATTATAAGCATATGTAATAATTTAAAGTACTATAAAACTTATATATTAATACTATTAATATTGCTCAAGCAATATTATAATTGATTTTGTATCTTTACGAATCTTAAATAACAGAATTTTAAATTATATATAGCCATTTATAATAAGGTGCCCATTTATCAATTGTACTTACGGGTTTTTAGAATCTGTTTATCAGTAATGGAAATTTTTTGGTGACAGTCATCACCTTTCTTTAGTGTTGAACGCTTTATTTGAACAGAGTTTAAAACTACCAGAATCAGATATTTCGCTACCCATTTTGCAGTACGTAAAACCCGGTTTAAAAAGAAAAAGAGATTTTATGAAATATTCTATTGAAACACAATCTGACATTGATCTGGACTCGGATAAGCCAATGCTTCCAACAAGTGTTTTAGTAAAGATTCTCAATGTTTCTCAAAGAAAACTCAGATTATATGAAGAAAAAAAGCTGTTAGTGCCCACAAGAACACAAAGAAATCGTAAATTATACTCTTTTAATGATATCGAGAAAGGTAAATTCATTCTGTTTTTATCTAAAACACTTGGTATTAACCTTATTGGCGTTAAGATTGTTTTAAATTTGCTTGCCGAGGCTAAAGTTTTACCAGAAAACTACTTTGATTTTATCGATAAAATAACTAAATCTTAAATATACACAAAATGAGCTTCTATTAATCAAGCCAGAATAAGAAAATCTGGCATTTTTCCGATTGACTTTATTCACTAAATATCTACAAATCTAAGAGCCTGTCTGGTTAAAAAATATAAAAATCAAGA
>AMFJ01036118.1_pt1 | contig 16833 bp, 13 predicted proteins | sample 427208 | NCBI WGS metagenome assembly AMFJ01 (sample SAMN02954298, study PRJNA114691) | groundwater metagenome | biome: aquatic; feature: subsurface aquifer; material: sediment; isolation source: subsurface aquifer sediment | place: USA: Rifle, CO | collected 2008-08
ATATACTTTGAGCGGATCATCACTTCTTGTACCAAGCTTCCAGGAAACTTCTGGAACTGTAGGTGTAAGGATAATATCATAATTTGCAAATACCATATCAAATTCTGCTTGCAACTCCGCTCTCGCCTTCTGCGCCTTGAGATAATATCCCTCATAGTTTGCAGAACTCAAAACAAAGGTACCAAGCAAGATTCTTCTCTTCGCTTCCTCACCGAATCATTCAGATCTGATAGACTCATAATATTTTTGGAGGGTTTCAGCACCCGTACTATCTGATTGAAGTCCAAATCTTATCCCATCAAACCTAGCAAGATTGGTACTCACTTCTGCAGGCATAAGGATGTAATACATGGGTACGGAATAGGCAAGCATAGGCAAGCTGATCTCTTCAACAACAATTCCATCAGCACGAAGTTTTTCTATCGTATCAAGAAATAATTTTTTGATCTTAGGATCTAACCCCTCTCATAAAGCCTCTTTTACCACCCCTATCTTTAATTTTTTTGTTAATTCTGAATTCTGAATTATAAATTCTGCATTCACAAAAGCGTCAGCTTTTGTATCACTTTGTGAATCTTTTGGATCAAATCCAGCAATAGCTTTGAGCAATATCTCTGCATCATCAACCGTCTTGGTCATGACACCGACCTGATCTAAACTTGATGCCATAGATTGTACACCATAACGAGAAACCATTCCATACGTTGGTTTCATACCTACGATACCGCAACAGGCAGCAGGCTGACGGACGCTTCCTCCCGTATCAGTTCCCAATGCAGCTATGCATGCTCCTGAAGCGACTGCAGCAGCAGATCAACCAGAACTTCAACCAGGGATTCTATCTGTGCCATATACATTTTTTGTCTTACCGAAATAGGAAGTTTCCGTAGTGGATCACATTGCAAATTCATCCATATTCGTTTTTCCTATCATGAGTCATCAATTCTTTTCCAGATTAAGAAAACAAGTAGCGCTATACGGACTTACATAATTTTCAAGTATTTTAGATCAACAAGAAGTGATATAGTCTTGAGTAAGAATGATATCCTTGATGCCGATAGGTGCAGCTTTGAGCGGTCTCGTAGCAAACTCATCAAGACGAGATTGCGCATAGTCTTCATGAAATCTTACAAAAGAAAAATAATCAGCATTATTTTTCTTCGCTGTTTCCAGATACGTGGCAACGACATCTTGAGCTTTAAGTTTGTCACTTGCTATATAGTCTTTGAGTGTAAGATTCATGTAAGATGATTTTGAATTTTAAATTTTAATTTGAAAAGTTTTTAAGCAAGTTTTGGAGTATATCGGCTTCACTATTTTTCTGAGATGATGTTGTTTTTAGAGGTATTGCTTTGGGTGTTGAAGGTACTACTTGTGGTAATGATATAAGTGTAGGAGTTGCTGAGGATATTCAAGTTTCAACTATTTCTGTAGTAAAACTTTCTTGAGAAAGTTCGATATCATTAAGCAAAAGCAGATCATCACCAGTTATTTCCTGCAAACCTCATGTATTTTCTAGTACAGCACCGGTTGTATCAAGTGATAATGACGTATCAACAATAACATTACCCGTCAAAACAAAATGAGTGCCTATTTTATCATTAGAAACAGTTTTTAGGTCATGCAAGAGTTGATTAGCAGATTTTGGGCTGATCAAACGATAGATAAAAAACGATATCAACAAGAGGATAAGAATGAAAATTAATCTTTTGATAAATCTCATAAGCATATACACAGAATAAAGTGAGTACACTATACCTATTTAGCTAAATTTTTCAAGATTAACATTCTATTGCCTCTACGACAATTTTCACTAAATAAAGAATATAGATTTTACCTTTCACCTTGTACCTTATACCTCGTACCATGTTAAAATCCATACTCAAAAATTCCATTGATTATATGAAAAACGACCACAAGATCATTAGATTGACGTTGGCGACATCATTTTTTCATTCATTGGTTGCAAGTTTATTGATCATACTCAACATAAATACTCTCTTCGCAAGAAACTATGAAAACGGACTCTATGTAGGAAAAGTAGCAGAGTTTTTTATCCAAGAGATAAACAAAAATCATGTGATCAGCCGAGTGATCGGTATAGCGATATTCTTATTTTTAGCATATTCTCTCGTCTATCCTATAGGACAAGCAGCTATCATCTATTATCTCAATGACAAAAATAAAAGCATCAGAAAAGCGCTCAAAAAATGAAGAAAAGATTTTTTTCCTATGTTTGAATATGGGATAATTTCGTTGATAATCTCACCCACCGTCTATCGATTAACCTTACTCAAAATAGCAGTCTCTGGAGGATTACATGGCAGTTTCACCATATTTTTACTGATTCTTCGATTTGGAGTAATGACGCTTATAAATTGTCTCAAAACATATACGAGATATATCATAACTTTGGAAGGAAAATGAGTTTATGATGCCTTGATCAAAAGTTTCAATCTATCATTTAAGAGTATAAAAGAAAGTTTCAAATATATGAGGATACAAACCATACTGATCATAAATTTTTCAATTAATCTCTTGATCATCATATTGATACCTATCATCCTCATCTATCTCGCAATCGTATTCAATATCATCCAATATCCTGGAGTCAAACGAACAATGTATGGATTATTCTTTCTGAGCATCCTCTTTGGTTCTTATGCAAGTTCTATGGTAAGAGCATTTTTTGCCTATTTCTGGAAAGAAATCTACGACAATATCACTAAAAAATAGCAAAGTAACCATTATTACATAACTTTTTGCAAAAAATGGCTTGAAACAGTTTCCAAAAGCTGTTTTTTTTTGTACAAAAGACCATTTCTGACTATACTTGATTAAGATAATATATGAGTGAAAAAATTATAAAAAAAATACCATCATTTAACACTTAGCATTTATAGAAATGGAATTGTGATTATGTGAGCAACTTATCCAAGCAAGTTATGAAAAAAATCCAGCATGACTGGAAAATATTTCGCAATTGACAAGTATCGCACGAGGTAAAGATAAAGTTACGTGTATGCAGATGATGTGAGGAACTACTCAGATCAAGAATTTTTTATTAGGAAATAATTATACACCACCCAAAATAATCCAAGGATCAGGATTTACAACAGTACCTAGCCAAAAAGATCAACAAGCCACACAAACTACCACAACAGCAACGATACAAACAGGACGAAAAGCTACCGCTACCACATACAGCCATTATGCATTGAATGGTTTACTGATTTTTGTTGTCTGAATATTATTCTTGGTAATTATAAGAAATATGTTGAGATTTTTTTATGATGTTTTCAATTCCAGAAGGATCATTTACCTCAAAGTATTGCTTCCAAGAGGACAAAGCAAACTTGATCGTGAACAAGAAAAAGAGCTTGCCAAAGATATGAAAGAGAAAATCTGACGTATGGCACAGGTATTTCACAATATGCACAAAATATGATCACTAAGTATGAGAGATACGGTTATGAAAAATATTTTTGATAAACCGAAATTTACACTGATCTATCATTATGAAGATGGGATACTTGATTTCATGATAGGTGCATATCCAGAATATCAACAGATTTTGGAAGGTGCTATTTCTGCACAGTTTCCTAACTGTTCGATAGAAAAGACGACAAGACCGCATTTCTTCAAAAGGAAATATCGGGATATCATGCCTTTAGAACCAAAAAAAGATCCTATTTTCAATATCAAGATATACAAGCAACAACCCGATGATCCGATAAATAATATCGTAGATGCGATAGGAAAAGTTTCAAGATACGATACACTAAGCATTGTCATCCCCATCAAACCGGTAGGACATAAATTCAATCTAAGATCACAAAAAGCGGTTGATAGATTATACAAAAATCTTTCTGTCTATGAACATAGAAATCAATGGCGGAAATATATCATAATGCCACGAAAACTGATTTGATTCCTTATCAGCGGACCAAGCAAAGAGATGATGACATCAAAAAAAGAGGAAGAAAACGTAACTATGGTACGTATGGTCAAAGCAAAAGAGGATTATCTCAATTCTATGGGAGAAGAAGCAGCATTACCATTTTTCGATTCTGGGATGATGATAGTAACAAGTTCTGATGAAAAAGAGAATCTAGAAAGCAATATCGACAACATCGTAAGCGGAACAACCGTATATGGAGATGAATATGGAAACGAGATAGAAGATCCACAAACCAAAGCAGATATGTTTTGATGGATATTCAAGCCCTTACGAAAGATGGCATTGAATAATTTCATCATAGGATTCTTCTACAAAAAATTTGATTTTGGAATCAACGAACTTACATCGCTCTTCCATTTCCCTGATGCGACCTACAACCGTACGCCGATCATTTCTTGGATGCAATACAAAGTGCTTCCTGCACCGGAAAATCTTCCGATACCAAAAGATTTCAACGGATATATCATGTGAGGAGTATTGGCAGAAACGTATAGATGAGGAAAACTCGATACCATACTTGCTGATTACAAAAAACATCGGGCAGTAGCAGAAACAATGCACAACGAAGAAGTATGGGAACCGATAGAAAAATTCACTCAAACACAATTAGAAGGAAAAGAAATCGTAGAAAAAAAAGATGAAAAATGAAATATGAAAAAATTCGTCAGATCCATGGTTCAGAAAAAATGATTCTGATATAAATTATATAAAGATGCTATCCTCCTTGGAACGAATATCTACAGAAATATGCTCTCTCCCGTATATATGAAAAGAGATGATAGGATGAGACATCATTACTGTATCGGAAAATCAGGTACGTGAAAATCAGTATTTTTGCAGACGATAGCAAGACAAGATGTCCGAAATGGTGATGGATTATGTTTGATCGATCCGCATGGAGATCTTGCAGAAGACATGCTTGCTTACATTCCAAAAGAAAGAGCGAAAGACGTCGTATATTTCGATGCAGGTGATGAAAATAGACCGATGGGATTGAATCTCTATGAAATTGCTACCTTGGATGAAGCAGATAGAGTCGTAAATGACGCTACAGAAATATTCATCAAGATGTTCGGTCCGGAAATTTTTGGTCCGAGATTACAGGAATATTTTAAATACGGAAGCTTGACGCTGCTTGAAGACTTCGAAGATAGGCCTACCCTCCTCGATATCGTAAGACTCTTCACGGACGAAGGATATAGAGAATACAAAGTAAAGAAAGTGACAAACCCTACCGTAAAAAATCGACGGGAAAAAACATTTAATGCGATGGGTGAAAAAGAGAAACAAGAGATCATCCCATATTTCTCAGCAAAATTCGTATCATTCAATACCAATAGACTGATCAGAAATATCATTGGACAAACAAAATCAGCATTCAGATTTGAGGATATCATGGACAATGGAAAAATTCTCATTATCAACCTCAGTAAAGGTAGGATAGGAGAATCAAACGCCAACTTGCTCGGTATGATCATCGTATCAAAGATTTATACAGCTGCGATGGCGAGAGCAAGGATGAAGGAAGAAGATAGAAAAGATTTCTTCCTCTATGTCGATGAATTCCAAAACTTCGTATCAGGTACATTTGCAGATATCTTGTCAGAAGCGAGAAAGTACAGACTCTCACTCATCATGGCTCATCAATATATCGCACAGCTCGAACCGCCAAAAGGACTCGGTGATGTAGGAGGTGGAAAAAACGATGTAAAGGCTGCAGTATTTGGTAACGTGGGTACGATGCAATCATTCAAAGTCGGTGCACCCGATGCAGAGTTTCTTGAAAAAGAATATGCTCCGGTGCTTTCAACAGAAGATATCGTAGGTATCGCAAACTACAAAGCATACATCAAACTCAACATCGACAATTCGACTTCTCGTGCATTCAGTATGAATATGATCTACACAACAGATTATAAAAACAAAAAAATAGTAGCTATCCTCAAAGAATATTCAGGAAAGAAATATGGAAGAAAGAGAGAATTCGTAGATGCTGAAATGGAAGCAAGACTAGGAGGAAGCACTGACGAATCTAAGCTTCCAGAAAAGACTGACGCAGAAAAAATAGCGGAGCAGGAAGCAGCAATCGTCGCAGCCAACCAACCAAAACTGGAAGCTCCGCATGTGCCGATCACACAAGAAAGGATAGCAGAACCTACTCCAGCAATATAAGCATACAATTTTATTTCTTTATTTTACACTATGAGTTTTGGAGAAAAAGGCAAAGGAAGTAGTATAGAAGATACCAATAAAGGAAAAACAAAAGAAATGCAGAATATACAAGCGAAAACAAAACAAGAATTAGATACCTTAAAAAAAACATTAAACATAGTTATAAAGGACAATCCATATTTTTCAGATCCGTATTATCAAAAAGCCAGCAAACAAATAGGAAATTGACCCTATGGACCCACTCCAGACAACGCAATCAAAGCCTATGCAGAAAAAATGAGATCAAAAGATGAATCAAAAGCTAAAGGATATGTTGATGTAAATGATTTATGAACAATAGCATTTGTAGGAAATGAAATTTTCAAAGGTTTACCAGTCAAGCTATATAATACTTTCGTAGACTTCTATCACAAAAGAACAAATGAAAAAATGACAAAAGAAGAAATAGATTTTAAAGAGAATATAGCACAAAACATATTTCCATGAGGATATGATATATTTCCAAAGATGATGTCTTTTGTGAATAACGAAAAGAAATACACGAAAGAGACAATAGGAAAACTCACATTACCGATGCAAATCCGTGAAGACATGTTTAGAAAATATTTATGATTAGACCAATATTCTAATTTTATAGTAGAAAGCACATCTAAACCAACTCAATCAAAGGAGAAAACAATATATTATGATTTCAATGAAACATTAAAAAAAAAGATTATTTTAGATACAAAAAAAGAATTAAATACTGACAGTTCTTTTCAGGGACTGATAAATCATATATTAGACGATACATCTATGCCATTGTCATGAGTATATACAAAAAAGATTGAAAATTTTATGGATGGTATTCCAAGTCATATAGTTTCACAATTAGCTCGCCATAAAGTATGAATAGCATATGATCCCATAAAAAAAGAAAGATATGTAAGTTATTATGATTTACGAGATTTAGATCCTCAGATGTTAAAAAATAACTGAATGGATTTGGATAAGTACAATTCTCCCTTCGAAATATATGGCCGCATCTATGAAAATGATTTCAATGCAGTACAATAAACATTTTTAATATGCACTAATATCATCTGTATTACAATTCAAAGGATCGTCTATACACTTATCAAGTGAAGTGGTCCTTTTTGCTCTTTCTTCAGCGACTTTGATTGTTGTTTCAAACGTAGCATTAGTGATTTTGGAAATCGTACTCCCAAAGACAGGGACATATTCTGTCACAGCAGTAAGTCAGTTTTGAAGCAAGACCGCTCATTTGATGACCTTAGCTTTGTCTGCAGTCAATTTACCTTGAGCAACTAAAGTATCAAGACCATCCATTTTTGTATAGATACCATTAACCTGATCATATACTCATTTTATTTTTTCATATTTTTCATTGATTGAATTATATGCTTCAGAACCTTTTTCATATTTATCTTTCATCCATTCCAAGTTTTTCAAACTCCATTTCAGCTTATCTCCACCGTTTTCCTTAATCCAATCAGCGGCTTTTTCTTTCATAATATCAGTAGCTGCATCTTGTCCTGCTTGAGCGACACTAGTCATTTGTGCCTTAACTGCATCAACAAGTGCATTTGCATCATCATCTATCTGTTTGATAGCTTCCTGTTTGTCAGCGATAGATTTCATCTTATCTAGAAGCGTAATAACATCAGCCGTAGGATTCGCAGCTCTAAATGCAGTATATTCTTTAGAGATTAATGAACTTACATCTGTATCATCTATACCTTCCATGATTTTTAATCTTTGTTCTTTGATATAAATATTTTTTTCTTCTGGAGTCAGATACGGGAACATTGCTTTCTTGGCTTCCATTTCTTTTTGAATTTGTGCTTTGAGGTCAGCATTATCTGGATCATTTTTACTTTGTTCTATAAGACTTTCTATAGTCTGATCTTTCATTCCCAAAGCGGTAGCAGAACGGAATGTTTGATTACATTCTTCATATCTATCTTTTCATTTTAGCAGATCACATCCTTTTGGATCATCTTGTGCACTGATTACTTCAAAAATACAATCAGCTTTTGAATAAGACATTTCACCTCATTTGATTTTATTACACAATCAGTAATCACCATTGCTTGCAGCTACCATCATATAACATTTATCTTTAGGTGGATTTGAGCCATATTGTTTAAAATCTGATCAATCGATATTTTTACATTGACTAGGATCATTATTATCAACAGCTTCTTTTTGATAACAATGTCTGCTATCTGGATCATCAGCACAAGGATCATCATCCCAGCATCAGCTTAATAAAGGCAAAGTAGTCAAAACAATTAATAACAAAAGTAATTTTGATTTCATTGTCTCTGTAAAAAAATAAAGATTTTTTAGTATATAAAGAAGTGCAAAAAAAAGACAAGGAATAAAAAAAATTGGTACACTAGTAAACACTAGCTACCAATTTTTTAATATTTTAATGTTTTAATTTTGTAATACTCTGTTATTTAGCACCACAACATTTCTTATACTTCTTACCGGAACCGCAAGGACATTGATCGTTAGGCCTTACCTTTCCTCCTGGCTGTGGAATCATCGGTTCATCAAATACGTTTGGTACTCATTTTGGTTTATTATTACTATCTACTTCAAATATTTCTACACCATCGCTATTTTCATATACCATCGGTTCTGGTTTTTTAGCTCTTGGCCTTTCAGTCTTTATCTCTTTGACTTCTGAACTCACTTTTTGAAGCATCTTGAGATATTCTGCTTCGCTTTGTGAACTCGCCATAGAAACTTGTTGTGCTTGATCTTGCTGTTGCACCATATTAAAATCGATACCAGCGATATAGGTAGTCACGTCGAATTTAAGTCTGTATAATAATATTTGGAATTTTTCAAAAGCTTCTGATTTGTAGATGACCAAAGGATCAAGTTGTGCATATCCTACGAGACCTACTTTATCTCTGAGATATTCCATATCATCAAGATGTTTGACTCGTAATTTATCTAAGTGATAGAGATATACATCCTTGAATATCTGATACAATCTATTGATATCCATCATCGCAAATTTTGCTTTGAGCTGATCCAGCATGAAGAGTGAAAGCTCGGATTGAAGTTTTTCAAAAGCCATCTCTTCAAATGTCTGGAATTGCTGATGATCAAGTTTGAGAGAAAATTCTTTGTCTATCACACGGAGAAATTGTGCAACAGATTGATCCAATACTTTAGCATTTGCTATCTGTTGGCGAACGATATCGCTCATATTAGCTTCGATTTCAAGCTTGATGAGTTCTACAAGATATTTTCTGAGATTTTCATCAGTCTCGCTTGCAAGGATATCATCCCTTTTTTTGTAGATCGCCTGTCTCTGTTTATTGATGACACTATCGTAATCAAACAGATGTTTTCTCGTACCAAAATGTCGTCCTTCCATCTGTTTCTGTGATCTGATGATAGAATTGCTGAATTGTTTTTGACTCAATTCTAGATTTTGCAGATCATCTGCTCCAAGCAACATAGCTGCTACGGACTGGATTCTTTCACCACCCATCTTACGCATGATCAAATCATCAAGCGCTACGAAGAACACAGATACTCCAGGATCACCTTGTCTACCTGCACGTCCTCTCAACTGATTATCTATTCTTCTTGATTCATGTTTTTCTGTTCCCAGGATGAATAATCCATAATGGAAATCTTGTTCTATAGTTTCTGTAGCTGCGAAATCAGAAGGTTTGCAAAGTAATTCAGCGAAAGCATCAATATTCACTTTTTTGCTACGATTGAATTGCACCTTCATCATGATACCGTCATGACTGACTCGATCTTTTTCAGCTTGTCTGATAAGTTCATCAGTCATACCGAGTTCACGTCTCATCCCCTCCATCGTAAGTTCATATTCTATAGATGAATAGATATCAGCGGATATTCATTTTTTTTCAGTAAGTACCTGTTTTTTGATCCATTTTGCATAATTATTTGCAAGAGTATCATTGAGTCCTGATTCAAGTTTGATATCCGTTCCTCTACCCGCCATGTTGGTAGCGACTACTACGCTCTTGTATTTTCCTGCTTGGGAAACGATATGCGCTTCTTGTTCATGGAACTTAGCATTCAATACATAGTGATTGATTGCATCCTTTTCTAGGGTTCTGGATACATATTCAGATGTAGCGATATTTGCTGTACCGATAAGAATCGGTTGTCCGATATCGTGAGCGAATTTGATATGTTGTTTGACGAATTTCCATTTGATGGCTTCATTGTAATATACCTTATCATTCCTATCTACTCTGATAGTCGGCCTATTGGTAGGGATTTCCAAAACGGAAAGTTCATAGATTTTTTCAAATTCTTCTCCTTCAGTCAATGCAGTACCCGTCATCCCTCCAAGTTTAACATATTGTTTGAAGAAATTCTGATACGTGATGGTTGCAAGCGTTTTAGATTCTTTTTGTATTTTTACACCCTCTTTAGCTTCTATCGCTTGATGCAATCACTCAGAAAATCTTCTTCCTGGCATCGTACGACCCGTATGTTCATCGACAATCAGAACCTCATTATCTTTGACGATATATTCCTTATCTTTTTCGTAGACGGCTTGTGCACGAAGCGCATTTTCGATATGATGGATCTCCTCATATCCAAGATCCTTATAAAGATTTTCCACTTTGAGTATCTCTTCCAATTTTGTTATACCTCTTCCACTCAATGATGCTGTTTTAGTCTTTTCATCGATATAATAATCACCATCATCTTCTTGATCTTTTCCTGATTTAGCATCAGTAAGTAATTCTTGAAGCAATCATTTGGATACTTTTTTCTTGTTGGTGCATGCAACCAATCCTGTCGCTATTTTTGAATAATAAAGATATTTATCTGTCGCTTCGGCATTAGGTTCAGAGATGATGAGCGGAGTTCTCGCTTCATCGATCAGGATACTATCTATTTCATCCACGATAGCATAATTGAGCGGTCTTCGGAGAAGTGATCTCTCTTTCATAGACTTGACCAGATTATCTCTCAGATAATCAAATCCAAGTTCTGAATTTTCTATATACGTGATATCTTTTGAATATTCTTCCCTTCTTCTTTGAAGCGCAACAGTTTTGGTAACACATCCAGAAGTCAATCACAATCGATGATATACATGCCCCATCCATTGTGCATCACGAGAAGCAAGGTAATCATTTACAGTGACTACATGCACTCACTTGCCTGCCAACGCATTCAAATATACCGGCATCACGGCAACCAAAGTCTTTCCTTCTCAGGTTTTCATCTCAGCGATGATTCCTTTGTGGAGAATGATTCCTCCGAGTAATTGCATATCATAGGGGACCATATTCCAGGTAAGCATTTCGCCTTTCACTTCCACTTGTGATCACACCATTCTTTTACACGCTTGTTTGACTGCAGCAAATGCCTCAGGCAAGATGGCATCAAGAGTTTCACCTTTAGCGATTCTCTCTTTAAATTCTTGTGTCTTCGCTTTTATCTGATCATCAGAAAGTTCATCAAACTGGGTTGAATATCCATTTATTTCTCTGATCAAAGGAAGATGTTTATTTAGTTGTTTCTGATTATAGTCTCAGATTATCCAATCAATGAATCTTTTAAACATGTTTTTTGAAATTAGTAAAAATCTGCCATTGCAGATAGTGTACCGATGATATAAAATTTAGAGGCTAAAACAATGGAAAAAACACAAAAATTACACTTTAGTTGGCTTGACTTTTATTACAAAAAATGTATAAAATAAATACAAAAACAAAAAGTTAAACTAAAATTTTTTATTATGAGTCTAAGAATAGCATACACAGATGAAAGACGGATCCTTGCAATCGCTCGTCCAACGGACGAAGCAAAACTTTTAAAGACTAAAGAGGTTATTGTGAAAAACTGGTATTACAAACAGCCACAAGAACTTGAAAGCTTTTTAAAGGCATATCCGGACAAAGAAGATGATATTCTCAAAGCATTTGCCTATTGGGTGATGCAAAAAGTTATGGGATTCAATGAAAATCAAAATCAATACGGTACTCTCAAACGAGAACTCCAAAATTTCAGTAAACGCCTTTTTACGGCACTAAGATCAATCGCAGGGAGAATTGGCGAACAAATCAAAAAATTCATTCGCCCCCAAAAAAAAATCAAAACGATATATTAACCTAAAAGGAACCCCCGGCATTTCCGGGGGTTCAAATAGTATCAATGAAATTAAAATAAATAAACAAAAACAAACAAAAACTAAATAAAAAAACAAAAAAAAACATGAAAAGAACATCAATCATCACATTAAGAATCGGATTAGGAGTCATGGGATTCGGAGAACAGATATTAAGATTTGATATCCCCTCAATACCTCTTGATCACGACAAGAACAATACAAAAGAAAATCAAAAAATTTTCAATCAAAAAAAATCAAAAAAGAATATCAATCGCAAACACGGAAGCGATAGAAGAATAAAAGCAGGTATAAACTAGTATAACAGAGGAACGTATTCGTTCCTCTTTTTTTATTTTTCTCTTGCATTTATGATCAAATAGCATAAAACTGATGTGTTATATCTCTTTTATCTTTTATTATTACTCAGAAATGGCTAAGAAAGTTGCTAAAAAAGTTGCTAAGAAAGTAGCAAAGAAAGTTGTTAAAAAGGTTGCTAAAAAAGCTGTAAAAAAAGTAGCTAAAAAAAAGGTAGCTAAAAAAGCAGTTAAAAAGGTAGCTAAAAAGAAGGTTGCTAAAAAAGCTAAAAAAGTTGCTAAGAAAAAGGTAGCTAAAAAAGCTAAAAAAGCAGCAAAAAAAGTTGTTAAAGCTGTTAAAAAATTAGTAGGACGAGCTGCAGCAAAAAGAAGATAATATCTTTTTGCCTCAGTCAAAAAACTCTGCTTAGGCGGAGTTTTTTTTATTCTCTTGTAATCAAAGCACAAGAAGCTATATATTTTACATACGTTATTTTATTTTTTTCATATATCTCTTATGGCTAAAAAAGTTGCTAAAAAAACAGTCAAAAAAGTTACTAAGAAAGCAGTCAAAAAAGTAGCTAAGAAAGCAGTTAAAAAGGTTACTAAAAAACCAGCTAAGAAAGTGACTAAAAAAACTATCAAAAAAACAGTAAAAAAAGCAATTAAGAAGGTAGAAAAAGCAGTTAAGAAGGAGTTCAAAAAAGATGTTAAAAAAGCTAAGAAAATTGCAAAAAAAGTAGTAAAAATAATAAAAAAAGACGCTAAAAAAGTAGTAGGACGAGCAGCAGCAAAAATCAAGAAATAATTTCTGCTTCAATATAAAAAAAAATCCGCTTAAGCGGATTTTTTTTATACAGAATAATTTTTTATATTTTCTCAAATACAATTTCAGTAGTCTTGCCTCTCTGTAACAACCACATCAATCTTTTTTCTCTTTTCAATATCTCTACATGACCTGTATAAGACATAGTTACAGAATATGTTTTGGATTCTTTAAATTTAAATGAAGCAAAAATTGTTTCCAATTTTTCTAGTCCATGAAAACGGATTTTTTTGAAATTCAAAAATTTAGTGATGGTATTTTGATAATGGAAAAATCCATAATTCAAAGGGATCAACGTATCGACCATTGCATCCTTGAAATATCTCAGATCAAATTTTATGATTTTGTTTACAAGGATATTAGAATAGGAAAGGCTAGTGAGATAATACTTCCAAAGCGGGGTTTTTTTGACTCGATAGGCGAAAGGAGAATGAAATTTCTTGATAGCTTTCTGATTTTGAGCAAGAACATATTCTTTTTCTGATTTTTTTATCAATGCTTGGGCTTGTTCCACATCAGCAAAATCTCAGAAAAGACCCAGCTTACCCACTAAAGAATATTTGAAGCAATATTCTAATAAATAATTTTTGAACAGAGGAAGAATTTTTCAATTTTTCAATCTTTCAATCTTTCAATCCAATAAAGCGAGTTCATACACAGGAGGAAGTATGATATAATCAACATTTTGCGTAGTCAAGTAATCGATTCATTTTTGCACACAAGCCAATGATTGCTCAAATGTCTTGTCGCCATACGGCCGATGCAAAAAATCATAATACACGACATAGTCGTGATCATGTTTGGAAAGGAATTTGAAAAGTGTCAGTGTTTCAGATCAAGAAGTGATTATTCAGATTTTCATTGTATTTCTTTTTTGAGATAAACATAAGTTTTGAGCAGATCAGTAAGTTCTCCCTGAGTTGTGACTTTGCTCAACTTCTCTATCACAGCTACCTGTGCTCTAAGCAGAAATTGATAAGCATTAAGTTCTTGAGTAGCAAAACCACTAAGTGCCTGTATTTTGACCAAAGATTTTTGAAGACTGATTTTGTAAGGATTGACTTTGATGATAAAATATTGGATTGATTTTTGAAGAAGATTAGATTGGAAAGTCTTCATATTAGTGACAATAGTAGTTCTAGAAAGGAGTAATCTATCCAACAATGCTTTCTTCTCTATTTTGACAGTTTTTCGATATTCTATATCACGTCATCTATTGAGATAAGTTTGTACTTTCATGAGATCCTTTGCAGTTTCAACAATGAGATGTTCCAATGAAACTATAGTATCTTTACATTTATAATATCACGTAGTCTGTTTGAGTGAAATAGTGACCGCATCCTTTTTTAATGAACAGAATAATCAATCTGACAGATCCGCACTCACGGTTCAGATACCTAACAAAATAAATATCATTATCACGACTATCTTCTTCATCAACTGAAATACAAATAAAATCTATCATTTATAATCTATCATTTATCATTTTTTTAACTCCTAGCCAAAAGTAGGTATCAGGGAATTTTCACGATTTGATGCCCGTATCAAGTTCTATCAATCCACTATAGAATTTTTCTATATTTTTCTTATGGGTTTTCAATACTCAGATTTTTGCATACTCATTTTTGACTTGCCGAGGATTCATCTTGAGGAACGAGGCGATCTCTTTGCTATCTGTGATTCAATATTCATCAAGATCTATCATAAAGAGATAGAATTTGATTGCTCGATAGAGCATCCCAGCAAACTGATTTCGATCAGCTCCCCCACTTTGGATTTTTTCCAATATCTGAATCGCTTTTATTTTATCAGTAAATAAGGTCTTGAGTAAAGCAAACGAGTCAATCTCTACCTGTCCAAAGACAATAAGATCGATCATCGCTTCGTCTATTTTTTTCTGTTGTTTGACCTGAGTTCGAATTTTGAGCTTATCGCATTCAAACCAGATACGATAGAGATCTGACCCTACTTTGGTAAGGAAATATTGGATGGTCGCATGATCTATGATGCAATCGCTCAGTTCCTTTTTGACGAATTCTTCCAAAGAATTATTTTTGAGTTGTTCAAATGTTTTGACCGTAGCATTCTTTTCCAAGAATTTATACAATTTAAGCCTTTTATCAGGTGTAGAGCTGATGAAAACAAGCAAAGAATCCTCAGGGATCTTACCCTCAGCCTTGATAAGCGCATCTACAAATACCTGTAATTGCTCAGTTCTTTCTTCCCCAAGCTTAGTGCTAGCATCCAGAGGCAATCCATTGACTAAGATAAGTTTTTTGGTCGTAAACAAACCACTACTATATATAGCTTGTTTTATCTGCCCGATATCTAAGTTGTCCAGACTAAATGAAAATATGCTCTCTGATCAGTATTTTTGGAGAAAATTCTCTTTTCGTCTCAAGAGTTCTTTGTCCAGGAGATAGGTCTCCTGCCCGGTGAATAAGTATATATTGTTTAACATATAAGCCACAAAAAGAGGTATAAATAGGATTATATTCCTAGTAATCATAGAAGTAAAGCAATTGTATCATTTCAGCAAGCAAATTCAAACAAAAAAAATTCTCCGTAAAAAAAGTCCTTCAAAATTTGACAAATAAAAATTTCTGGTTATAATCAGGTTATATAAATTTTAAATCCCTTTTACTTTTTTATTCTAATACAAATGAAAAAATTCTTCTCTAAATTTTTTAGTCTAACAATGATTGGTATTTTATTGTATTCTCAAGCATTTGCCAATCAGGCAAGTATAGATCCTAGCTTTGATACTAAAATCCCAATTGGATTTAATAACTATGTCTGGGCTCTAACAACGCAAAGCGACGGGAGAGTTATCGCAGGATGAGCCTTTACAACATACAAAGGAATACCAACAAACTATATTAGCCGTATATATGCTGATGGAACGAGAGATACTTCTTTCAATATCGGAATCTGATTTAATACTTACATACGTGCTTTAGCAGTACAAAGTGATGGGAAAATTCTCGTAGGAGGAGATTTTACATCATATAATGGATCAGGAGTAAATAGATTTGCTCGTTTGAATAGTGATGGAACATTAGATAGCGCATTCACTGCTGGCGGTTCATTTAATGGTACCGTCAAAACTATACTAGTACAAAGCGATGGGAAAATCCTCGTAGGGGGAATATTTACATCATACAATGGGACAACAGCAAATTATATCACTCGTATAAATAGTGATGGAACCATAGATACAGGATTCAATGTCGGTGGAGCCTGATTTAATAGTACTGTCCACTCTCTAGCAGTACAAAGTGATGGAAAAATTTTAGTTTGAGGGTATTTTACAACGTATAATGGAGCAACAAATAATAGAATCATCCGTTTAAATACCGATGGATCTAAAGATACAGGATTCAATGTCGGTGGAGCTTGAGTTGCAGGTAGTATAGGTACTGAGGGGGGTATACGCAGTATAGCA